>OBAM01001329.1_pt1 | contig 16127 bp, 10 predicted proteins | sample 1517751 | NCBI WGS metagenome assembly OBAM01 (sample SAMN04571703, study PRJEB22368) | human gut metagenome | biome: human gut; material: stool | host: Homo sapiens | place: Luxembourg | collected 2012-10-18
GACCTGCTCCAAGTGTCCGGCTCGTGAAATCCATTCACCTTCGGGCTTTGCTATAAATATTGGCTGAGCCGTGAACTGTAAGAAATGTTGGAATAGCTATCAAAAAAATGAACATAGTAATTTATTTTAAAATTAGGAGGAAACCATAATGGAAGACGACGGCAGCGCGGATACGGATACGAATAAGCAGATTTTTGTGAGAGTTTCGAAAGGAGGTCTCGCATGATAGGGGCAATTATTCTGCAGGTCATTCTGATCGCACTGAACGCAGTGTTTACGTGTGCAGAAACGGCAATAGTTTCATTAAACGACAATCAATTAGAAGAGATGGCAAAAAAGGATGAAGCAAAAGCAGCGCTTTTATCTGGATTTAAGGCAAAGCAGGAGCGTTTTTTAACAGCTATGCAGCTTGTTTCAATGGCAAGTGTATGCTTAGGAAGTGCATATGCGGCGCTTGTTTTTAGAAAACCGCTGGAAGATTTTATTGGAAAAAGCGGACAGGCAATAAATCCAAATGTATTGGATGGACTTTGTGTCACTGCAATTTCACTTGTATTATGTATTGTAACGATGATTTTTGGACGTATGGTGCCAAAGCGTTTGGCAGCAGAAAAAGAAGAAGAGATGGCAGTTCGTTTTTCTTCTATTGTTTATGTGGTACAGATTGTCTTTTTTCCGCTAATTTGGCTTTTAATTGCCGCGTCACATACGCTTCTTCGTTTATGTGGTGTTGATCCACATCGTCAGACTCAAATTACGGAAGAAGAGATTCGCCTGATGGCAGAGTCTGGAAGTCAGAAGGGAACGATTGATACACAGGAAAATGAATTTATACAAAATGTGTTTGAGTTTAATGATGTTTCTGTCGATGAAATCTGTACGCATCGAAAAGATGTTGTCTGTGTGTATGCCGATGAGAGCCGTGAGGAATGGGAAAAAGTAATCTACGAAAACCGTCATAGCTTCTATGTTGTTTGCGGAGCGGATACTGATGATATTGTTGGTGTGCTCGATGCAAGAGAGTATTTAAGATCAAGAGACCATTCAAGGGAAGCCGTGATGAAAAACTGCGTGCGAAAGCCTTATTTTATTCCTGAAAATATGAAAGCTGCGTCATTGTTTTCAAATATGAAAAAGACAGGAAACTATTTTGCAGTCGCAATTGATGAGTATGGCGGAATGGCAGGAATAGTTACTATGCGAGATTTGCTTGAGCTGATCGTTGGTGAGTGGAAGGAACATGATGAAGAGCCTGAGCCAAGTGATATAGAAAAAATTGGTGATAGCCTGTGGTGCATTCAGGGTGCAGCTTCACTAGATGAGGTTGCAGAGGAACTTGATGTGGAACTTCCGCTTGATGAATATGATACCTTTGGCGGCTATGTGCTTGGTGAACTTTGTTATGTGCCAGATGATGGCACACAAGTTTCTGTTCTTACACCTGATCTTGAAATTATGGTTACTTCAATAAAAGATCACAGAGTAGAAGAGACTACGGTGCGAAAACGTATTGTACAAGAGGAACAAACTTAATTAGAAAAATGATTTCCCATTGAAATCCATATATTCATTCGATATAATGAGAGTACTGATGGCCGTGCATCAGTACTTTTATTAATTTACGAAAAAAGAAAGGGGAGAGATACTTATGGAACAAAATAAGAAAAAAGCCGGCAAGGCAGCGATGATTTTCAGGTTTTTAAAACCATGCCTGCCGCTTATGCTGACAGGTCTTTTCTTTTCAGCAATGATTACTGTCTGTCAGGCATTTATCCCACAGGTTATTCGAATTAGTGTAGATGGTGTCTTAGGAAGTGACTTGTCTAAGATTCCAGAATGGGTGAAAGCCTTTTTATCAGAAGAAACGATTCGTGAAAATCCTGGAAAGATGCTTACGATTGCAGCGCTTGCCGTCATTTTGCTTGCAGCTATAAACATCGCTGCAAACTACTACTCAAAGGTATTTGCAGCAAAGGGTTCAGAAAGCTTTGTAAAGGGCATGAGAGATCAGTTGTATGATCATATTCAGAAGTTACCGTATAGTTGGCATGTAAAGAATCAGACAGGTGATATCATTCAGCGCTGTACATCAGACGTAGATGTTGTGCGAAATTTTGTAACTAATCAGTTGATGGAAGTATTTCGTATTATCTTTTTGATTGTATTCTACATGGTGATCATGTTTTCAATGAATGTTAAAATTTCATTGATCGCTGTGTCCTTTTTTCCGATTGTAATTCTGTACTCTGGATACTTCTTCTCAAAGATTGCACAGCACTTTCAGGAAGCAGATGAGGCAGAGGGAATTTTATCAAGCGTTGTTCAGGAAAACTTAACTGGTGTACGAGTGGTGCGCGCATTTGGAAGAGAATCATTTGAGCGCAAACGTTTCGATGAGAAAAATGAGCGCTTTGCAGGACTGTGGATTTATTTAGGTAAGTTTTTGAGTCTTTATTGGTCGATTGGTGATCTGATTACAGGTATTCAGATTCTTACAGTCATCTGCATGGGTGTGTTATTTACAGTAGATGGCAATCTGACTGTCGGTGAATTTATTGCTTTCGTATCCTACAATTCCAGTATGGCATGGCCAGTCAGAAGTCTGGGACGAATCATATCCGAGATGAGTAAGGCAGGTGTGTCAATTGACCGTATTGCCTATATACTTGATGAGAAGGAAGAAGATGATCGTCCAGGCGTGACAAAGCCTGCAATAAATAAGGATATTGTATTTGATAATGTGAACTTTAAATATGAAGAGGGAGCCGCTGTCTTAAAGAATGTCAGCTTTACTGTTCCAGCAGGAAAGACATTTGCTATTCTTGGAAATACAGGAAGCGGAAAGAGTACACTTGTACATCTATTAAATCGTCTTTACGATCTGCCTGATGGTTGTGGAAAGATTACTATTGGCGGTGTTGATATTCGCGATATTGATCGTCAGTATTTGAGAAGCCAGATTGGTATGGTGCTTCAAGAGCCATTCTTATATTCAGGAAGCATAAAGGAAAATGTTGGAATAACAAGGGAAAGTTCAGCATTTGATGATATTCGTGAGGCATGTGAGATTGCCTGTGTAGACAGTGCGATTGACAGTTTTACAGACGGTTATGAAACCATTGTTGGAGAGCGTGGCGTAACGCTTTCGGGCGGACAAAAACAGCGAGTTGCGATTGCACGTATGCTTGTAGAACATACACCTGTTATGATTTTTGATGATTCTCTTTCAGCAGTAGATGCACAGACAGATGCCATGATACGTGAGGCATTAAAAAAGAGAATGGCAGGAACAACAGTTATTTTGATTGCACATAGAATCACGACTCTTATGCAGGCAGATTGCATTATGGTGCTCGAAGATGGTGCTGTGGCAGAGATGGGAAGCCATGAACAGCTTATGGAGCATCACGGTATTTATCGCAGAATTTATGATATTCAGATGAATACTCAATTAGATGCTGATTCTGTATAAGAAAATTAAAAAGTGTCTGCAAATGTGATGCAGGCACAGAAAGGCAGGATAAAAATAGTATGCAGATTGAAGAAAAAGAATATGACCAGTCGTTTGACTGGCGTATTTGGAAGAAACTGTTTCCATTTATGAAGCCGTTTCGCAAATATATGATTATTGCACTTGTTTTTAATACGTTGTGTGCACTTGTCGATATTGCGCTTCCTTTGTTTCAGCAGTATGCAATTAATCATTTTATCAGCGGCAATGCTACAGAAGGAATTGGAAGCTTTGCAGGAACTTATTTAGTTACTATTATATTTCAGACTGTCAGTGTTGTAATTTTTTGCCGCTGTGCGATGGTGATTGAGATGAATATGGCAAAAAATATGAAGAAGGCATGCTTTGATCATCTTCAGCAGTTGTCTTTTTCTTATTATAATACAACACCAGTCGGCTATATTTTGGCAAGAGTAATGAATGATACAGGACGAATCAGTGGTCTTGTAGCATGGAATCTTCTTGATATGTTGTGGGCGCTGTTTTATGTAGTGGGAATCTTTGGCATTATGCTTGCACTAAACTGGAAGCTGGCACTTTGGATTATGTTAATTGTGCCAGGTCTGGTGCTTCTTACAAGCTTTTTCCAGAAGCGTATCTTAAAATGGAACAGGCAGGTCAGAAAGAAAAATTCAATGATTACAGGTGCATATAATGAAGGAATTACAGGTGCGCAGACATCAAAAGCGCTTGTCATTGAGGAAAAAAACAGCCGTCATTTCAGGGGACTTACTGATGACATGAAAACAGCAGGTGTGAAGGCGGCACGTATGAATGGTCTTTATGTAGCGCTTGTTGTATTTTGTGGCTATATTGGTGTGGCACTTGCATTAAAGCAGGGCGGTGAGCTTGTGTTGGCACAGGCTCTTCAGCTTGGTACGTTATCAGCCTTTACCACATACGCTGTCAACATGTTTGAGCCAATTCGAAACATCGCGTCTAACTTGTCAGAGATTGTGGCAGCACAGGCTAATATCGAGCGTGTCACAGGACTTCTTGAGGAAGAACCGCAGATTAAGGATCGCCCTGATGTAATTGAAAAGTATGGCACAGCATTTGAGCAAAAGCGTGAAAATTGGGAGCCAATTAAGGGTGATATTACATTTGAAGATGTGACGTTCCATTACCCAGATGGAAATGAAAATATTTTAGAGCATTTTAACCTTCATGTTCCGGCAGGAACGACAGTTGCTATTGTCGGAGAGAGTACACTGGTAAATTTAGCTTGTCGTTTCTTTGAACCGACACAGGGTCGTATTTTAATCGATGGTGTGGATTACAGAGAGCGCAGCCAGTCATGGCTTCACAGCGCGCTTGGTTATGTGCTTCAAAGTCCTCATTTGTTTACAGGAACAATTATGGAAAATATCCGTTATGGAAAGCTAGAAGCTACAGATGAAGAGGTTATTGAGGCAGCAAAGATCGTATCAGCAGATCAGGTAGCAAAGCGTCTTGAAAAGGGATGGCAGACAGATGTTGGAGAGGGTGGAGATTCCATGTCCACCGGAGAAAAACAGCTTATTTCATTTGCAAGAGCTGTGCTAGCAGATCCGGCGATTTTTGTTCTGGATGAAGCAACGTCTTCTATTGATACAGAGACAGAGCAGCTGATTCAGAATGCGATTTCTTATCTTTTAAAGGATCGTACTTCATTTATCATTGCCCATCGCCTCTCGACAATCCGCCAGGCAGATGTAATTCTTGTTGTTAAGGCTGGAAAGATCATCGAGCAGGGAACACACGACGAACTGATGGCAATGAAGGGCTATTACCATGATCTGTACACACAGCAGTTTAAGGAAGAGATGATGGAAGAGTTGGTAAAGTAATTGTAACTATTCAGAGCCATGCAAAATTGCTTTCTGTGAATGCTTGCATTCAGACAGAATAGCAATTTTATATGGCGAGGTAACCACATGAGCAAAATAGAAGCATCGAAGATGCGATTTTGCGAATGGGGTTCTGAATAGTTACAAGTAATTTAAATCCATCCCCCATCCATTGTAATAATTTGACCAGTGAGGTAGTCTGGTGCATCTGCAACCATGCAGATCATCTGGGCTGCCTCTTCTTTTGTGCCCTCACGTCCAGCAGGTATTTCATCTGCGAGCGCCTCAGCCTCCTCCTTTGACAACCAGGCATTCATCGGTGTTTCAATCGCACCAAAAGCGATGGCATTCACCTGAATATTACTAGGAGCCAGTTCTTTAGCGAGAGCTTTTGTAAAACTATTAATGGCGCCCTTGCTTGCAGAGTAGACAGCCTCACAAGAGGCACCTACATTGCCCCATACAGAGGAAATATTTATGATGCGTCCGTGGTGGCGATGTACCATGGATGGGATGACAAGATGACATAAATTCATGACAGAACCGATATTGACATTCATTACACGCTGCCACTCATCAGGTGTCATATCCTGGAAAAGACCGATATGGGAGATTCCGGCATTGTTTATTAAAAGATCAATAGGGCCAAAATGTTCATTTGCCTGTGCTAAAAGTGATTTGCATGCTTCATAGTCTGATACATCAGCGGAAAAGGTCAAAACATCAGCGCCTTTTTCCTTTGCTTTTTTTGCTGTATTTTCTAAGCCTTCCTTATTTTTCATAGAAACAAGAATCAGGCAGTTATCAGTACTTGCAAGAGCCAGCGCAGCAGCCTGTCCAATGCCAGAGGATGCACCTGTAATTAAAATTGTTTTTGACATTATATTTATACCTCATAGAGCTGTTTATATTTTTTCCCAGCAGCAGGAAATCGCTAATTAGTATAGCACAAAGAAATAAAAAGTGCAAAAGGCACAAATAAACTTGCTTGACAAGCGATTTCTATGTGATATAATCAGAATGGAGTTGTAATAATATTGTAACAATTTAACTGATATTATGTTTTTGTACCTGCAGGCAAGATGGCAGGCTACGGGAAGGTACAGGTTTTTGAGATATGAATAAATTATGCAGGAATGCGCTGGCATCCTGTCTGGCTGCGACATTTGCAGTTGGAGGAGGCATTGCAGTACCGGCAGCATCAGGCGCGTCGCTTGAACAGGATACAGCTGTGGCAGGCATGGCGGTTTCTCTCGATAACTACTATGCAAGCAGCCAGACGCCTGAAGCAGATATTATGGATTATATTCGTTATATAGTTGCTTCAGCACAGGAGAAAAAGATCATCCCAGTTTTTACTGTAAATGCGACGACGAAAGAAGATGGTTCCGTTGTATTTGGAACTAGCTTGGTATCAAAGGATGCCAGCGAAAAGGAAGAAGGACTTGTCAGTGTAATGGCAAGCTTAAATGTTAGAAATAAGCCATCTGTATCAAGCAATGTGATCGGATATTTATACAGCAATTGTGTTGTTTCTATTTATGATACTGTTGATAACAGTGAAGGCAGCTGGTATCTGATCAAAAGTGGAGATGTAGAGGGTTATGTGTCATCTGATTATGTATTAACAGGTGCAGCTGCAAAGGCGAGCGATGAGGATCTTACAAACCGTTATGCAAAGGTAAAATCCAATACAGCGGTTGTTTACAGTTCAGCATCAAGCGGTGCCGATAGTGTTGGCAGCGTTTACAAGGATGGTGATTATAAGGTTCTTGCAATTCAGAACGGATTTGTAAAGATTGCAGTTAACGAAGAATTTGCCGGATTTGTTAAAGCAGAGGATGTTTCTTTATACACACGTCATGCAGAGGCAGTAGCAATCACTGATCAGATGGTAAAAAATCAGTTGGACAGCTATCTTGTAGATATTCGTGATGCAGAGGCAATTTTTGAAAAGCGTATGGCAGCAGCAGATTATCAGGCAGCTTACAACGCAAGTACATATGCATATCAGCTTTGGGAATATTACATAAATGATGCTTCTAACGCAGGTTATACAGATTTAGTAACAACAGCAAAGAGCGAGCAGAAAAAGACAGCCGACATGGTAGCGCGTGCGACAGCAGCGTTAAATGGTGAGACAGTTGCAGAGACGTCAACGGAGGTACCTACTACTACTACGACAGTGGCAGCTACGTCTGCTGAGGAAACGACAACAAGCTCACAGGCACAGACTTCATCAAGCGAAGCAGAAGAAACGCAGCCAGATCAGACAGAGCCGACAGCACCGACTACAGTAGAGGATACCACAACTACGACAGCTGAGCAGACAACGCCGACTACAGTAGAAGATACTACAACTACAACAGCTGATAATACTACTCCTTCAGAGACTGTAAAAGCAATTCAGGGTATTGAGGCATTTTATACTGGAAGCAGCAAGACAGAAGGACAGGTACTCAGTGCAAGTGAGCTGTATATTGTTGTTACTTACACAGATGGAACAACACAGACAGTAACAGAAGGCTTAAGCTGTGAGCAGGTTGGCATGATGTTAAGTGCAGGCTGGAATACTGTTACAGTAAGCTATCAGGGATTTTCTTCATCATTTGATTTGAATGTAGCAACGGTTGAGGCTTCTTCAGAAACGCAGCCGTCAGAAGTTCCTTCATCTGAGACAGTACCTGATGAGACAACCACTACAGTTGAAGAGACTGCTCCATCATCAGAGACAGAGACAACCACCACAACAGCGGCAGAAACCACACCCACTACAGTTGAAGAAACAACTACTACAACGACAGCGGCAGAGACAACTACCACACAGGAAATTACAACTCCATCAAACAACTCAACACCGCTTCGTGATTCAATTGTTAATTATGCATTAGGCTGGGTAGGTCAGTGCAATTATGTATATGGAGGCACCGATCTTTCTATTGGCGGTTCCGTAGACTGCTCTGGATTTACTATGCAGGTATACAGCAGAGTGGCAGGTGTAAGCCTTCCGCATCACTCCATGTCCCGGATGAATTGTGGTTCTGCTATCACTTACGATCAGCTTAGACCAGGTGATCTTGTATTTTATAATAATCCGAACCATGTGGCAATTTACATCGGTAACGGTGCAATTGTTCATGCAGGTTCACCAGAGACTGGAATTAATGTAACATCTGTATTCTTTAAGACACCTATAGGATATCGTACATATTTGCCGTAAAGAATAATAAAATAAAGGGCGACACCCGAAAGGGTGTCGTTTTTATTTATAGAGAGAATATCCTTGCACTTTTTTATATTTGTGTTATCATAATACAATGACTAATTGTATGTCATTATTCGAATATGAAAGGTGAAGGGTATGAAAATAATAATTGCGGGCGTCGGAAAGGTTGGATCAACGCTGGCTAGACAGCTGAGCGCCTCAGGTTATGATATTACGCTTATTGATGTAAAGCAGCAGGTATTGGAATCAAACGTAGAAAAATATGATGTAATGGCCGTTTTAGGAAATTGTGCCACGATGGAGACATTGCTTCAGGCTGGTGTAAACGATGCGGATCTTTTGATTGCAGCGACTGGTGCAGATGAGTTAAATCTTCTGTGCAGCATGACTGCTCATGGAATCAATCCAAACATCCATACAATTGCAAGGATTTGTAATCCGGATTATACAGATCAGGTTTACAAAATGCAGAAAACATTTGCGCTGTCATTGACAGTAAATCCGGAAAAGCAGGCTGCAATCGAGATTGAACGATTGCTTAAATTCCCAGGCTTCTTAAAGAGAGACAGCTTTGCAAAGGGAAGAGTAGAGATCGTAGAGCTGCGTGTTGATGAAAGAAGCCGTTTGTGCAATGTTGCTCTTAGCGAATTGAATCGTGTAATAAAGTGCCGTGTTCTTGTATGTGCCGTGCTTAGAAGAGGTGATGTTGTAGCACCAGATGGAAGCTTTGTGCTTAGAGAGGGCGACAGAATCTTTGTTACGGCATCAACAGAAAGCTTGGCGACACTTCTTGATAATCTTGGAATTATAACAAAAAAGGTCAATCATGTTATGATCTGCGGCGGCGGACGTGTAAGCTATTATCTTGCTCAGCAGCTTGAAAAAGATGGCATGACGGTACGTTTGATCGAGAAGGATCCAAAGCATTGTGAGGAACTTGCAGCGCTTCTTCCTAAAACAGAGATTATCAATGATGATGCGAGCAATACATTTGTGCTGAAGCGTGAAAATATTGAAAGCTGTGACGCACTTGTCACGGCAACTGGTATGGACGAGTTAAATATGATTATTTCTCTGTATGGAACTAAGCATGGTGTATCTCAGGTTATCACAAAGCTTGGTCATATGGAAAATGGCAGCATGATTGATCAGCTTCCGATTGGAAGTACGATCTGGCCGAAGGATCTTTGCTGTAACGGTATTGTGCGTTATATACGTGCAATGCACAATCAGACAGGAGCAGCCGTATCGGTTCATTCCATAGCAGATGGAAAGGCAGAGGCAATTGAGTTTCATGTTGAAGAGAAAAAGCCGTATTGTGATAAACCGTTAAAGAACATGAAAGTGAAGCAAAATATTCTTGTATCCTGTATTACACACGGCGGCGTTACAGAGCTTCCAGGAGGAGATTCTGTTATTCGAGAGGGTGATACAGTTGTTGTTGTCACAACAAGAAATGATATTATCTATAAGCTTGACGATATTTTTGAAGCATAACAAATACAGTTTCTGCAAAAAAGGAGTTTTTTAATTATGAACTATAAAATGATGGGGCGGCTGATTGCGCAGATTCTGTTGGCGGAGGCGGCATTTATGGTGCCGGCACTGATTATAAGTCTGGTTGGTCAGGATAGTCAGGCAATTTTAGGATTTGCTTTAAGTATCCTTGTGATTTTAGCAGTGGCAGGCATGCTTATGTTTTTTGCAAGAAAAGCCAAAAAAGGCTTTTATGCAAGAGAAGGTATGGTTTGTGTCGGACTCGCGTGGATTGTAATGAGTCTTTTGGGCTGTCTTCCATTTTGGATTTCACGTGAAATTCCGTCTTATCTTGATGGATTATTTGAGATCGTATCTGGTTTTACGACAACAGGTGCATCTATTTTATCAAATGTAGAAGGTCTTTCAAAGGGAATGCTATACTGGAGAAGCTTTAGCCACTGGGTTGGCGGTATGGGTGTTCTTGTATTTTTACTTGCAGTTGTTCCTGTAAGTGGTCGAAATGATGGTTTCACAATGCATCTGCTTCGAGCAGAGAGCCCGGGACCAAATGTTGCAAAGCTTGTTCCAAGAATCAGAAGCACGGCAGGAATTTTATATATTTTATATATTGTATTGACAGTAGTAGATTTGCTGCTTTTGCTTGCTGGAAAAATGCCTGTGTTAGAGGCTGTATGTACAGCATTTGGAACAGCCGGAACAGGTGGATTCGGTGTAAAAAATGATAGTATGGCAAGCTACAGTCCATATATTCAAAATGTATGTACAGTGTTTATGCTGCTGTTTGGTGTGAATTTCAGCTGCTACTATCTTTTGATCATGAAGCAGGTAAAAAGTGTATACGAGGATGAGGAACTTCGTCTTTATGTTGGAATGGTGCTGGGCAGTGTGCTTTTGATTGTGATTAATCTGAGAGGTTTTTATGGAACGCTTGAAGAGACAGTACGCCATGTATTCTTTCAGGTGGCCAGTATTGTGACTACTACAGGCTTTGCCACCACAGATTTTGATCTATGGCCAGGTTTTTCAAAGTCAATTCTATTATGTCTGATGGTAGTGGGTGCCTGTGCAGGAAGTACAGGCGGAGGCTTTAAGTGCGGAAGACTTTTGCTCGTCTTTAAGAGTCTTAGAAGAAACATACAGAAAATGCTTCGTCCGCAGCGAATCCAGGCAGTGCGCAGCAACAAGCAGGTCGTATCAGAGAAGGTGCTTGAAAATACAAACGCCTATCTTGCTGCATATGTACTTATTATTATGTTTAGTCTGCTAGTTATTTCAATAGATGGTTTTTCTGTTGGAACTAATTTTTCAGCTGTACTTGCCTGCTTTAATAATATCGGACCAGGTCTTGAATTAGTAGGCCCGACATGTAACTTCTCAATTTATGGTCCGCTGGCAAAAATTGTACTAATTTTTGATATGCTGGCTGGACGATTGGAAATTTTTCCAATTTTGATTCTTTTGTCACGCGATACGTGGAGACGCTGATAAATATTAGTGACGAGAAATATAAAAAAGTGCCATGGATATCCAAGGCACTTTTTTTGATATGCATTAAAGCAATGTAATATTGTGCTTTTTTGCTTCCTTTCTGATATCAGCCGGCCAGATAGAGGACTGAACCTCACCGATGTGGGCACGGCGAAGGAAGAACATACAGATACGAGACTGACCAATACCGCCGCCAATAGTGTAAGGAAGTTCTTTATTTAGTATTGCCTTTTGGAAAGCAAGGTTGGCGCGCTCTGGGCAGCCAGCCTTCTCAAGTTGAGTGCGAAGAGAGTTCTCATCAACACGAATACCCATGGAGGAAAGCTCAAGAGCAATATCAAGAACTGGATAGTAGACAAGAATATCGGCGTTGAGTGCCCAGTCATCATAATCTGGTGCACGTCCGTCATGCGGCTCGCCATTTCCAAGCTTATCACCAATCTGCATCAGGCAGACAGCCTTTTTTTCTTTCGTGATCAGATATTCACGCTCCTTTGGAGTCTTGTCCGGGTACATGTCAAGTAGCTCCTGAGAAGTAATAAAGAAAATTTCCTTAGGAAGAATTTCTTCTATGTAATCATACTGGATTGCCATGTACATTTCTGTCTTTCTAAGTGTCTTGTATACATCACGGACAACGGACTTTAAAGTGTCGAGTGTTCGATCTTCTTTTGAGATGATTTTTTCCCAGTCCCACTGGTCAACAAAGATGGAGTGGATATTATCTGTAGTCTCATCACGGCGAATTGCGTTCATATCGGTGTAAAGACCTTCACCATTTGAGAAGCCATATTCCTTTAAAGCATAGCGCTTCCACTTTGCGAGAGAGTGTACAACCTCAGCATTAAAACCACTTTGCTCCTTAATGTCAAAGGATACAGGGCGCTCAACGCCATTTAAGTTGTCATTTAAGCCGGAAGCCGGATCAACAAACAGCGGTGCTGATACGCGGAGCAGATTTAGCTGCTTTGCAAGCAGATCCTGAAAGAAATCTTTGACTGTTTTGATGGCAATCTGTGTATCATGCAGATTTAAAGCTGGTTCATAGCCCTCTGGGATAATTAAGTGTTCCATAATTCCTCCAAGTAGATTTATTTAAACGGACATAAGATAATAGCTGTAGCCGTTTAGAAGTATGTTAAGATAGTGTGAGGCTTTTGTCAACGGGTCTGTCCATTTCCAGTGATAACATATTTGTAAGCTGTCAGCTCACGAAGCCCCATTGGACCGCGCGCGTGAAGCTTCTGTGTTGAAATTCCCATTTCACAGCCAAGACCAAACTCACCTCCGTCAGTAAAGCGAGTTGATGCATTGACATATACGGCAGCACTGTCCACAAGTGTTGTAAATAGAGCAGCAGTCTGTTCATTCTGTGTGATGATTGATTCACTGTGATGAGTAGAGTGGGAAGCAATATGTGAAATTGCTTCGTTCACATCACTTACGACATGCACAGCGAGAATATAATCGAGAAATTCCGTATCAAAATCATTCTCATCTGCAGGAGTACCATCAATAATTGAAAGAGCTTCTTTATCAAGGAGAAGCTTAGCAGGATGTTCGCGAGATGGGTCACACAAGCTTTTTTGCAGCATAGGAAGAAATTTCTTTGCCACATCACGGTGCACAAGACAAACCTCGGCAGCATTGCACACAGAAGGACGGCTCATTTTTGCATTTTCAACTATTCGCAGTGCCATGGAAAGGTCAGCATCCTTATCCACATAGATATGACAGATTCCAGTGCCTGTCTGAATACAAGGAACAAGCGCCTGCTCTACACATGCTTTTATAAGTCCTGCACCGCCGCGCGGAATCAAAAGATCAATAAAACCAACGGCACGCATTAAGTCAAGTGCACTTTTTCGGCTTGTATCCTCAATCAGGTTTATGACCTGTTCATTTATGCCACAGCTATGAAGACCTTTTTTAAGTGCATTGACAATTGAAAATGCACTGTGAAAGGCTTCCTTTCCTGTGCGAAGTACGCAGACATTTCCAGATTTTAAAGCTAGAGCAGCAGCATCCGATGTAACATTTGGGCGGCTTTCGTAAATAATAGCGATAACACCCATTGGCACAGAGACTTTTTGAATATGAAGTCCGTTTGGGCGAGTTTCATCAGAAAGAATGCGGCCAACAGGATCAGGAAGTGCAGCGACAGCACGGATGCCGTCTGCCATAGCGCGTATGCGTGATTCATCAAGCTTTAGTCGGTCAAGCATGACAGAAGATATAGTGTCCTTTGCTGCGTCCATATCTTTTTTATTTTCACAAAGAATAGAAGAAGTGTCAGCAATTAGTGCATCTGCCATAGCAAGAAGCGCTTTATTTTTCTCTTCACTTTTCAAAACCGCCAGAGAAGAAACAGCTGCTTTGGCCTCTCGTAAAATACACTTTGTTTCTTTCATAATGCGTTTAGTCCTTTCTTTTAAAGCATTTTTTTCTGCGCAAGAAAACGTGTTCCAGCTTGTTTTCCATCTGCGATGTCATATAAGATAACAGGGTCAGCTCCGTTTGCAATAACCATATCAATGCCATTTTCTGTTGCAATCTGTGCAGCCTGAATTTTTGTAGTCATGCCGCCAGTTCCAAGATTTGTGCCTGCACCAGAAGTCATAGCTTTAATTTCAGGTGTGATTTCACAAACAGTATGAATAAGAGTGGCAGAAGGATCCTTTCTTGGATCAGCTGTAAAAAGGCCGTCAATATCAGAAAGAAGCACGAGTAAATCAGCGTGAACAGTGCTTGCTACAATTGCGCTAAGTGTATCGTTGTCGCCAATTACAATTTCAGAAGTAGAGATTGTATCATTTTCATTGATAATTGGAATTGCGCCAAGAGAAAGCAGACGCTCCATTGTATTTTCCACATTTTGCCGTCTGTCATCGTGCTCAATATCTTCACTAGTTAAAAGAATTTGGGCAACTGTGTGATTATATTCACCAAAAAGCTTATCATATGTATACATAAGCTCACACTGACCTACAGCTGCTGCTGCCTGCTTTGTCGGCATATCAGACGGTCGCTCCTTTAATGAAAGCTTGCCGGCACCCATACCAATGGCACCAGATGAGACCATGACAATTTCATGTCCGGCATTTTTTAAATCACTGATTACCTTGCAGAGCACCTCTGTACGTCGTATATTAAGTCGTCCGGTGTGATGAGCAAGAGTGGAAGTACCAATTTTTATGACAATACGCATAGTGAAAACCATACCTTTCTGCTTTTGAAGTTGATTTTAATGTAACTATTTAGAAATCATAGCTACATTTTACTTTAGGAATCTGGCGTGGGAATCCACGGCCATTCAATGACCGAGATGAAAGCACCGCTTGCTTTTATCATACCATAAATCTGCCGAAGGCGTAAAGCTTTTTGTGTTCCAAAAAGCGAAACTGTCTTCGGCAGAGAAATATAGGGAAGATTCGGGTGGCAGTCTACAGAGAAAACAATACTGTATGTATAATATATTCCAACTATTTGTTGACTATATGTATACTATATGATATAATATATGTGAAAAAGATAGCCTGAAACATGCACGTACCTGCATGTATAACATCAATTATCATATTGTTTGTTCGGTAAAATACCGCAGAAAGATGTACGAAAAGTTTCCAGACTTACGTCAACAGCAGTGGAAAGGAGAGCTTTGGAACCATTCTTACTACCTTGAAACAATTGGCGACATCTCAGAAGAGACTATCCGTAAGTATATGTAACATCAGTCAAAACAGTATTAACGAAAGGAGGGGCTATGCCAAAAGCAAAAAAGAAAAAGAACAGTTCATTTCAGACCACTATTACAAAGAGTGTTTTTCTGTATGGTCGGCCGAATAAGGAAAAGCTTGTTATTTTACAGCAGATGCAAAACTCGTATACTGCTCTCATCAATCGTGACATTGATCTGTTGGAAAAGAATCCTGATATCGTACTTCAACTGGTAAAGAATGATAAGAAAGATCCCCAAATGCGAAAGCTTGAAAAAGCCATTCGTCCGGAAGGAGTCAATTCCGCATTTTGCCAGAATGCATTCGATGCGGCAGTAGTGCAGGTATCGGGTCGTTTGAATAATATCCGACTGGATCTTTTGTTAGAAGGTAGGGGGATATTTGCACAGTCAAAAGTATTGTTTGCGATGTCTGTCATGGGATGCTCAAAGCAAAAGATGGAAGAAACAATGCGACAGATAGAAGGCATGTTTTATGAGGACTGCACAAAAACACTTCATGAAATGTCGGAAAAGGAATTTTCTGATCTGCAGCTGGAGTTTCAGGAGCGATATGCAACAAAATCATTGGAGTATCGTGTTCCAAAGCTTCGTTTCGTATCAGTTCCATTGGACTTACGCTTAATGAAGATCGAACAATCAACAGATACCAAAATGCCCTATGTAATCATTATTACAAATCCATTAAAAACAAGACAGCGAATCACGATCCCGCTTGATACCAGCGGCCATTTTTTACATAAGATTCAGAATAACAAGATGGCAGGAATGGTTCTGATGCAGATACGAAAGGGAAACCTTCGAATTGGCTGGTCCTATGATTCAACAAGACAGCAA
>OBAM01001344.1_pt1 | contig 16002 bp, 9 predicted proteins | sample 1517751 | NCBI WGS metagenome assembly OBAM01 (sample SAMN04571703, study PRJEB22368) | human gut metagenome | biome: human gut; material: stool | host: Homo sapiens | place: Luxembourg | collected 2012-10-18
TCATTCCAATTACAGCAGAGAAGAAGTGATCGCATATGTGGAACAGAGTCTTCAGGAGGGTGGATTTTCCCAACTGCAGGTGCAGGGAAGATGCAAAGATGGCAGTGTTCTTGTCAGCAAAAAGGGTAAAGTAACTGTCAAAGTGAAAGAGCATCAGGCGAAAGAGCCTGTTCAGATTCTGGCACACAATCGTGTGAAACAGTATATATTGAAGGAAGGAACTCCGGTTCCATTCCTGGTGGATCTGGGAGTTATGAATAAAGAAGGAAAGATCCATCGTCCGGCTTATGACAAGTTCAAACAGATCAACCGTTTCCTGGAGTTTATTGAGGATATTCTTCCGGCATTGTCCAGGGAGCGGGAGGTCACGATCCTGGATTTTGGATGTGGCAAATCATATCTGACATTTGCCATGTATTATTATCTGAAGGAACTCAAAAAATATGACGTTCATATCATTGGGTTGGACCTGAAGGAAGATGTGATCCGGAAATGCAATGGACTGGCAGAAAAATACGGATATGAGAAACTGCATTTTCTGTGTGGTGATATTGCGGAATATGAAGGTGTGCAGAAAGTAGATATGGTGGTAACGCTCCATGCATGTGACAAAGCAACCGATTATGCACTTGCCAAAGCGGTTGAGTGGGATGCGCAGGTGATACTGTCTGTTCCATGCTGTCAGCATGAACTGAATGACCAGATTCAGAATAAACTGCTTTCTCCGGTGCTGAAATATGGACTTCTGAAAGAAAGAATGTCTGCACTTCTTACAGACGGAATCCGTGCAGAACTTCTGGAATCGAAGGGATACAGTACGCAGATTCTGGAATTTATTGATATGGAACATACACCGAAGAATCTCCTGATCCGGGCAGTAAAGACAGGCAGATCCCGTTCGGGTGAAGCTTTGAAAGAGATGACGGATGCCATTCATGGCCATCTGACTCTGGAAAAACTTCTCTATCCGGATGGATTTGATGCGAAGGAGGGAGTATGAGAACCATAACAAGATTTTTGAGAAGGTTTTTAATACTTCTGATCGTGTTTGTAATGGGAGTAGCGGGAACTGCTTTTCTCATGAATAATGAGACGACGGATGATCGTTCCGATATGAATAATCCGACGTTGCCGGAAGTAATGGTGGATTTTAACGGTACGCTGGCAAACAGAATGTATGGGTATCGCCAGCCGATGGAAGCAGATTTTGTCCGCGACAGTGTAACACCGCTGGATACAACGAAGAAACTTACGATCGCCGTTAATCCTTATGAGGAAAAAATCAAAAGTCTGTCCTACGAAGTGCGTACTTCGGATGGAACCAAGATCGTTGAGAATCGTAAGGTCAAGAGCCTTGACAGCTCAGGATCTGACGGATATCTGCGTGCACAGATCGAGATCAGTTCCGGTCTTTTGATGAATCAGGAGTATTCCCTTCAGATCTCACTGGATACCAGTGACGGAGAAGCGTATTATTACACAAGAGTAGTTTCCAGGTCTTCGACGAATACGGAGGATTATGTGAAGTTTGCTTCCAGCTTTGCACAGATGTGCATGGATAAAAACGCTGCAGACGGACTCGCGGCTTATCTGGAATCTGAAGAATCTTCTTCAACAAATTTTACAGCTGTGACGATACAGTCACCACTTTCTACGATCAGCTGGGGAAATTTAAGCCCGCAGATATCCAAGAAAGGCATCCCGGTCATTAAAGAGATCAATGAGACGACGGCAAGTATTTCGCTGGAATATGAGATAAAGGCAGCCAACGAAAACGGTGGTGCAGAGTATTACAATGTAACGGATTTTTACCGGCTTCGCTATACGGATACCAGAATTATGCTGTTGGATTTTCAGCGAAGCGCAGATCAGGTATTTGATCCTCAGCAGACAGTGATCACAGATGATGGGCTGCTTCTTGGAGTCCGGGACAAAAATGTCACGATGCTTTCCAATGAAGATGGCAGTGTGACTGCTTTTACGCAGGAAGGTGCCTTGTGGACTTATGCACCGGATACCGGCAAATTTGTAGATATCTTTGATTTCCGCAGAAAATCAAATGGAGATTTTCGTGACTCCAGAATAGAACATGATATCAAGCTGCTGGGCATTAATGACAGTGGGGATCTGGATTTCATGGTTTATGGTTATATGAACCGCGGAACATATGAAGGATATTGTGGCGTTGGAATCTACCATTATGACCATGATCAGAATGTTGTAGAGGAACGTGTGTTTATTCCAACGTCAGAATCATTTGAATTCCTGAAATCAGACCTTGGAACGCTGAGCTATGTGAATAAAGATAATCAGCTGTTTCTTTTGCTTGCAGGCAAGCTTTATCAGATCAATATTGATGAAAGCAGTTATGATGTGCTTGCAGATAATATTGATGGAAATCAGTTTGCGGTTTCGGCTACCAATGCACATGCAGCATGGCGGATCAGCGACGGTGATCAGGTTGGTCAGGTAAAATTCATCGATTTTGACACACTGGAAACAAGAAACGATACACCGGGTGCAGGACAGAGCCTTCGTGTGCTGGGATTTATGAATGAAGATGTGGTCTATGGTATCGTTTTGGACGGTGACAGTCTTACAGATGAAAACGGACATACTACAGATGGAATTACTTCAATCAGAATTGAAGGTTTTGACGGAACTGTCAAAAAGGAGTATCATCAGGATGGATATTATATTACAGATGTGACGGTCGGAAGTACCCTTATGCAGTTTAATCTTTCTGAAAAAACTGGAAGCTCTTATACTGTGAAAAATAAGGACAACATCATGAATAATCAGGCAGCGGCAGCAAAGGTTGTTTCTGCTGAACAGAGCAGTACAACCCGCCAGGGCGTGATCGTCAAGCTGGCATTTGACAACAAACCGGAAACAGACGAACCGTTGATTCTTACTGCAAAGATGAAAAATACAGGGGAAAAAACAGTTCAACTGGATGTTGACAAGAGTCAGATCAGTAATATTTATTATGTATATGCAAAGGGCGGACTGGATAGTACGTGGACAGATCCGGCACAGGCAATTCTCCATGCAGACAGTCTGACAGGTGTGGTTCTGAACCGGGCACAGCAATATGTATGGGAACGTGGAAATATGAAAACACAGCTGACGCTGAATACAGAGGATGTTCCGGAGATCATTCGAAGTGGTTCCTGGGACAAAGATGTTCTGCAGCAGGGACTGGGAGATTCAGGAACGGTGATCGACCTTACCGGATGCAGTTTGGAAAATGTACTCTATGAAATCAGTGCACAGCGTGCGGTTATAGCCAAGACCGGTGCAGATTCCAGTGTAGTGATCGTTGGATACGATCAGTACAATACCTGGCTTCTTGATCCGGCAACAGGCGAAGTAAGTCCTTACGGAATGAACGACAGTACAGCGTTATTCCAGGCAGCAGGAAATGTCTTTATTTCCTATCTTGATAACCAAAAATAAATTTAACAGGGGGACAGGCTTATGTTAAGCAAAAGCATTACGAAACTTGTACAGTATGGAATGGAAACAGGGCTGGTACCGGAGTGTGAAAAAAATTACACCATCAATCTTCTTCTGGATGTATTTCATGAAGACGAATATGTAGAACCGGAAGAGTGCTTTTCTGATGTAGATCTGGAAGAAACTTTAAATGAACTTCTGGATGAAGCCGTAAAGAGAGGTCTGATCGAAGATAGTGTTGTGTATCGTGATCTTTTTGATACAAGACTGATGAACTGTCTGATGCCGCGTCCGGCCCAGGTTCAGAAAGAATTCTGGGATAAGTATCAGAACAGTCCGCAGGAAGCTACCGATTACTTCTATAAATTAAGCCAGGACAGCAACTATATTCGCCGCTATCGTGTAAAGAAAGATCAGAAATGGAAAGTAGACAGCCCGTATGGCGAAATTGATATTACCATTAATCTTTCCAAACCGGAAAAAGATCCAAAAGCGATCGCAGCAGCAAAAAATGCGAAAGCAAGCAGCTATCCAAAATGTCTCCTTTGTCCGGAGAATGAAGGATATGCAGGTCGTGTCAATCATCCGGCAAGACAGAATCACAGAATCATTCCGATTACGATCAACGATACACCATGGGGCTTCCAGTATTCTCCATATGTATATTACAATGAGCATTGCATCGTGTTCAACAGCAAGCATACTCCGATGAAGATTGAGAGAAACACCTTTATCAAACTGTTTGATTTTGTAAAACTGTTTCCTCATTATTTCCTGGGATCCAACGCGGATCTTCCGATCGTTGGTGGTTCTATCTTAAGTCATGATCATTTCCAGGGTGGACATTATACATTTGCAATGGCAAAAGCTCCGATTGAGAAGCATGTGACGATTCCGGGATTTGAAGATGTGGAAGCCGGCATTGTCAAATGGCCGCTTTCCGTACTTCGTATCCGCCACAAAGATTCTGCGCGTCTGGTCGATCTGGCAACTCATGTACTGGAAGTATGGAGAGGATATACCGATGAAGCTGCATTTGTTTTTGCAGAGACAGACGGAGAACCGCACAACACGATCACACCGATCGCACGTAAAGCAGGCGATATGTTTGAACTGGATCTGACTCTGAGAAACAACATCACAACAGAGGAAAATCCGCTTGGTGTATATCATCCGCATGCAGAGTATCATCACATTAAGAAAGAAAATATCGGTCTGATCGAAGTTATGGGGCTGGCAGTTCTTCCGGCAAGACTGAAAGAAGAACTGGAACTTCTGGAAGAATACATTCTGGAAGGAAAAGATATCGCATCCAACGAAAAGATTGAGAAACATGCCGCATGGGCAGCTGAATTTCTTCCGAAATACAAGGATATCAACAAAGAGAATGTTCATGAAATCCTTCAGAAAGAAGTTGGTATTGTATTTACACATGTTCTGGAAGATGCTGGTGTTTACAAATGCACACCGGAAGGCAGAGAAGCATTTATGAGATTCATCGAATCATTATAAAAGAACACATAATATACAAAAGACAGGGACTTAAGGCGCAGAGCTTTGAGTCCCTGTCTGCATATAAAAAGCACAGACGGGACAGTAGCATATTACAGTCCGGAAACAGAACTGTGTTAAAATAACATTATAAGATATGTTTGGAGAATGTGAAAACAGTGCGAAGGAAATTCCGGCAAAGGAGGCATGGAATGAAGCAAAAATATGTACTTACAGCAGTGGCGGTTGTGGCTGTCGGAGCGGTGACATTGGGTACGGTCCCGATGTGGGAAGGGACGAATTCTGTGAAACAGGAGGAGACCAGAACGAGTATTATTGAGGATCCGGTAAATACAGAAACAGAAGAAACCGGTACGCCAACGCCTCTTCCGACGACAGCCCCGGTTACTGGAATTTCTCATACGGACAGTTATGAAGATCTTTATGCCCAGGTAAAAGAATGGCAGAATAATTCTTCATACAGTAATGTTCAGCCCCGCATCATGACTGTTGAAGAGTCAGCAGATGCGACAGGGACAGACTCGGCTGTTTCAAATTCCAGTATGGCGGCAACTATGCCGGAAGAACCGATTGACCAGGAATATGGCTTTGATCCATCATCAGAAGGTAAAGATTATTCTACGACCACCGCACAGGAAGAACTGATTGATGAGGCAGATATCGTAAAAACAGATGGCAGCTGTATTTATGCCATGGACAGTAAAGGAACATTGCGTATTGCAGATGCAGCGTCCATGAAATTACTCTGTGAGATTAATGGAGAGAACAGCTCCGATTATAAGGAAATGTATGTGGATGGTAACTGCCTGCAGCTGATCTGTCAGCAGGAAGATTATATAACTTATAAAGGCAGTATAGATCTTCCGTCAGCAAATGCAGGTGGAGAAAAGAATACAGATGGAGTCCGAACCAGTTATAGTATGCCGGTAACTACTGTGACAGTAGAAACCTATGATATCTCAGACAGGGAAAAACCCAAAAAGACAGGCGTTTATCATCAGGATGGAAGTTATCTTTCCTCTCGAAGAACTGACGGAAGAATGTATCTTTTTACATCATATACTCCGGAAGTCGGAGACAGCGCAGATCAGTTACAGTACTATGTGCCAAGGTGCGGAGAAGAGTATATTGACTATGACCATATTTACCTTCCAACACCGGAAAAAGATTTTTCTTATAATGGCAGGATATATCTGGTAGCAGGGGCTGTCGCACAGGAGAATCCGGATCAGGCAACAGATGTTATGGCCGTTGTCAGCAGCGCAAATATTTTTTATGTCAGTGAAAATAATATCTATTCAGCAACAGAAATCTGGAATGACCGGGAAACTCGTACGGAAATTGTACGAATCGGCTACAGAGACGGGAAATTTACCGACGGGGCAGCAGGTTCTGTAGCGGGGGAACTTCACAACAATTTTTCCATGAATGAGGCAGATGACTGCCTTCGCATTGTAACCACTGTTGAAGGCTGGGATAAAGATTATAGTAATTTTTCCAGAAGTAATGGATTATATGTGCTGAATGAGAAACTCAAAACAATTGGAAAGATTGAAGATCTGGCAGAGGGAGAGCAGATAAAGGCTGCACGGTTTATGGGAGATACAGGATATTTTGTCACATATCGAAATACGGATCCTCTTTTTGCAGCAGATCTTTCTGATCCGAAGAACCCCAGGATTATGAGCGAACTGAATATTACCGGATTTTCTGAGTATCTGCATTTCTACGGAGAAAATCAATTGCTGGGAATCGGCTGGGAAACAGATCCGGATACAGGCAATGTGTCGGGGATGAAATGTTCTATGTTTGATATTTCCGATCCATCAGATGTCAGAGAAACAGACCGTTTTATATTAAAGGATGTTTCATTTTGTGACGCGCTTTATAATTACCATGCGATTCTTGCAGCTCCGAAGAAAAGTCTGTTCGGGTTTGCTTATGGAAACTATGGAGATAACACTGATGTATATGACAGCAGTGAGAAGTATTATTATGCACTGCTTTCCTATCATGATCAAAATGGATTTGAGCCGCAGATGTATCTGAATATCAATGACAGTGAACTTTTTGCAGGCTCCATGAGTTATCGGGATTATTGCAGAGTACGCGGCGTGTATATCGGAGATATGTTTTATCTGGTAACAGAGAAGGGAATTGTTTCTTATAATATACAGAAGGATTATGAACAGACCGGAACCCTTAAATGGGAAGCTTAAACGCAATAAAACCATGTTTCTCCTGTATTTACTCCTTGCAGTAATCCAACGAATAGTCTATACTAGAAAGCAATTGGATGAGAATGAAGACAGAGAGGTATAGATTATGAAGCTCACAACTGTAAAAGAAATTTATAAAAACAGAGAAGAATACTTGAATAGGGAAGTAACTGTAGGAGGATGGGTACGAAGCGTACGTGGTTCCAAGGCATTTGGTTTTATCGTACTTCATGATGGTACTTTTTTTGAGACACTGCAGGTTGTATATCACGACAATATGCCGAATTTTGCCGAGATCAGCAAGCTGAATGTAGGCGCTGCTATTATCGTCAGGGGAACTCTGGTTCCGACACCGGAAGCAAAACAGCCGTTTGAAATTCAGGCTGATGAAGTACAGGTAGAAGGCGCATCTGCACCGGATTATCCGCTTCAGAAGAAACGTCATACTCTGGAATACCTGAGAACCATGACACATTTGAGACCGAGAACAAACACTTTCCAGGCGGTATTTCGTGTACGTTCCCTTTGTGCATACGCGATCCACAAATTCTTCCAGGAAAGAGGTTTCGTATATGTACACACACCGCTGATCACAGGAAGTGACTGCGAGGGTGCGGGAGAGATGTTCCAGGTTACTACACTGGATATGAAGAATCCTCCGCTGAATGAAGACGGTACTGTAGATTACAGTCAGGATTTCTTCGGCAAAGAGACTAATCTTACAGTAAGTGGTCAGCTGAACGGTGAGACTTATGCACAGGCATTCCGTAATATTTATACATTCGGACCGACTTTCCGTGCAGAGAACTCCAATACAACACGTCATGCTGCTGAGTTCTGGATGATCGAGCCGGAATGTGCATTTGCCGATCTGGATGACAATATGGATCTTGCAGAGGACATGCTGAAATACGTGATCCGTTATGTGCTGGAGAATGCTCCGGAGGAGATGAACTTCTTCAATTCCTTTATCGACAAAGGACTTCTGGATCGCCTGAACCATGTAGTGGATTCTGAGTTTGGTCATGTGACTTATACAGAAGCAATTGAACTTCTGGAGAAAAACAATGACAAATTCGATTACAAAGTATTCTGGGGATGCGACCTTCAGACAGAGCATGAGCGTTATCTGACAGAAGAAATCTTCAAGAAACCTGTATTTGTGACAGATTATCCGAAGGAGATCAAGGCATTCTACATGAAACAGAACGAGGATGGCAAGACAGTTGCTGCCATGGACTGTCTGGTACCTGGAATCGGTGAGATCATTGGTGGAAGCCAGAGAGAGGATGATTACGATAAGCTGAAAGCACGTATGGATGAGCTGGGACTGAAAGCAGAAGACTATCAGTTCTATATGGATCTCCGTAAATATGGTTCCACGCGTCATTCAGGATTTGGACTGGGATTTGAACGCTGCGTAATGTATCTGACAGGAATGGGCAATATCCGTGACGTAATTCCATTCCCAAGAACAGTTAACAACTGCGATTTATAATAAGGAGTAGTTTTTGCATGATTAGATTTATTCATCTTTCAGATGTACATCTGGGGGCAGTCCCTGACCGGGGCTGTCCGTGGAGTCATGAGAGGGAAGAAGAAATCTGGGAAACATTCCGCCGGGTCATTGTGGGTATCCGCAAGAATCCGGTGGATTTGTTGTTTATAGCCGGTGACCTTTTTCATCGTCAGCCTCTTCTCAGGGAACTGAGAGAAGTTGACGATTTGTTTGCGTCTATACCGGATACCAGAGTTTTTCTGATGGCAGGAGATCATGACTACATAAAAGAAGATTCGTTTTACAGAAATTTTGTCTGGTCACGGAATGTAACCTTTTTTGACAGGGAACAGCAGTCCTGTGTGGAGATCGCGGACAAACAGATTTTTGTATATGGGCTGAGTTATGAGCATCCGGAGATCCGTACACCATTATATGATGAATGGAAGCCGCAAAATAAGCCTGGCTTTCATGTACTGCTCGCACATGGCGGCGAAGTCGGATATTGTCCGATGGATTTTACAAGACTGGCAGCAGCAGGATTTGATTATATAGCGCTTGGGCATTCTCATAAACCACATACAGTATGTCGCGATAAGATTGTCTATGCAGGTGCACTGGAACCACAGGATCGAAATGACGTCGGAAAGCATGGATATATAGAAGGGGAATTTGATGGGGAAACCGTTAAGCTGAAATTACGCCCCTTTGCTCTTCGTTCTTATCAGAACCTGGTCCTTGCGGTAGATCAGAATACCACACAGTATGCATTGGAAGATATGCTTCGGAAGGAAGTTATGAAGCGGGGCGGAAGAAATATATATCGTCTGATCATTAAGGGAAAACTTTCTCCGGATAATGTCCTCCTGCCGGAACGCCTTCACGGACTGGGAAATATTGTGGAGATCATGGATGAATCAAGACCTGCGTATCAGTTGGAAAGCCTGTATCGCCAGTACAGGGGGACTCTGATCGGGGACTATATCAAAACTTTTTTAAAGAGAGATCTGACAGTAGTGGAGAAAAAAGCACTCTACTATGGACTTCAGGCACTTTTGACTACAAAAGTCCTGACCAGTGACAGGAAAAGAATATGAAGATCAAGCAAATTGAAATTAAAGATTTTGGAAGTATTTACAGGCAGACGATTGCTTTTTCTCCGGACATGAATGTACTGTACACGGAGAAAGAACGAACAAGAAGAGAAATCCAGGCTTTTATAGAGAGTATGCTGTTTGGAAGGACGGATGTTCCTTATGCAGGGGTACTCTGGTTTGAGAGTGGCGGGCGCAACTACCGGCTGACACGAGATCTTCACAGAGAAGAACCTTACAGTGAACTTCTCTGTGAAGAGAGTGGAGAGCTTCTTGATGCGGACCATATCAGTGAGGAAAAAATGGCACTGGGTATCAGTGAAGCTGTATATGAGAATGCAATCTGTATTTCTCCATTGAAAGGTAATACCGGGGCAGAAATCGTACGTGAAGTGCAGAAGCAGATGACTGGCTTTCAGACAACGGGAGACTGCTCTGTGGATCTGGGTAAAACCTCCCAGAGGATCAAGATGACAAGAAAAGGTTACCAGGTGCAGGTGGAACGCCGCAAAAAGGCAGACCAGCTGGCAAAAGAAAAAATTTCCGCACAGATTAAAAGCATACGCAGAGAGATCCGTGATACTGAGGAACAGAAGAATCAGCTTGGAGAACAGGAAGATGTGCTTCGCATGAATGAAGAAAGTAACGGATATCATCTTCTTGACGAACGAATCGGGGCACTGGAAACAAGAAATCAGGCACAGATCGCGGGAATGTGTATGACTGCATTTCTGGCACTGGCAGGGGCGTTACTTCTGGCACTGGAGGCAGGAAGTACGATTCCGGCGGTACTGGTAGGAGTTGCCGGTGTTTTGGCGTTTATTGCAGAGCTGAATTTTGAAATGCGTACAGTACGTGAACTGGAAAAACGCAAAAGAATGAAGTCCAGATGGATCGCAAGACAGAATAAGCTGGAAGGCGGCCGCAGCAGTCTGGAGGAAGAATTACGTGAAAAAAATATGGAACTTTCCAATCTGACAGAAGAACTTCGTGAAATGGAAGAGTATGCGTATCTGCCTCTGATGGAAGAAGTTGAGATCGATGCGCTGAATCTGGCAATGGATACGATTGATAAACTGTCGGAACAGATGTATCGTCAGACAGGAAACAGACTGGTGAGGACGATGTCGGAGACTCTCAGAGGAATTACCGGTGGTACCTGTCATGAGCTGATGGTTGATGATGAATTTCATATCAGCGTTGATACAGGGAAAGAAGTACTGCCGATTGAAAATCTGCGTCTGATCATGGTTGAACAGATTTATCTTGCGATGAGACTGGCCGCAGGAGAGCTTCTGTGTGGAGCAGAAAAGCTTCCGGTCATCTTTGATGAAATGTTCTGCGCCTTTGATCCGAAAAGGCTGGAAACAGCTGTTTTATGGATTACAGGGTCTGGGCGTCAGGTGATCATAAGTACAAGCAAAAAACAGGAATTGGATGTGTTACAGAAAACAGGACTTTCTGTCAATGAGATTTCTTTATGACTGAGAAGAGAATAAAAAACACCCTGCAGATTTTTCTGCAGGGTGTTTTGCATTGTGCTGTGAAGAAGTGACAGGATTTATTTGTCATACTGAGCCATGTAATTATTGACGCATTTTTTGATTCTGTCTGCAGGGTTGAGCAGATGGCTGACAGACATATCATGATTCAGTGTATCGATGATCAGAGCAATATATTTACTCAGGTCGCAGCTGATATAGTAGTCTCTTGCGAGAAGTTCCGGATCCTGATAAACAAGGTTTGTAGTAAGCAGTTTATCAAAGGTTCCTTTTGCGTATGCTGCGTCGAATTTTTCCATTCCCTCTGTGAAGTTGTGCAGATAAAGATCTTGCCGGCACCACGTTTTTTCAGAAGAGATGCAATTTCCAGAATACTGCTTCCTGAGGAAATCATATCATCGATCAGGATAACATCCTTGCCTTCAAGTTTTGGACCGAGGAATTCATAGGCTGCGATCGGGTGACGGCCTTTAACTACTTTGGTGTAGTCAAGACGTCTGTAGTACATACCCATATCTACGCCGAGAACGTTTGCAAGGTAGATCGCTCTGCGCATGCTTCCTTCGTCCGGGCTGATGATCATGAAGTGATCATTGTCAATATGAAGACCTTCTACATTTTTGAGGAGAGCCTTGATGAACTGATAGGACGGCTGGATAGTTTCGAAACCATGCAGTGGAGTTGCGTTCTGTACACGTGAATCATGAGCATCGAATGTAATGATGTTTTCTACACCCATTTTTGTCAGTTCCTGGAGTGCGGATGCACAGTCAAGGGATTCACGTCCGATACGTTTGCTCTGGCGGCTCTCATAGAGATATGGCATGATGACATTGACTCTGCGGGCTTTGCCGCCGACTGCAGCGATGGCACGTTTCAGATCCTGAAAATGATCGTCAGGTGACATCATGTTGGTGTATCCGCTGATCGTGTAGTTGATACTGTGATTGCAGACATCAACCATAACATAAATATCGTCACCACGTACAGATTCACTGATCTCGCCTTTTCCTTCACCGGAACCGAAACGAGGGGTTTTGACATTGATGATATAGGAATCACGCTGATATCCTTCAAAAGCGCAGGTGCCTAATTCAGGATTCTCACGCTCTTTTCTCCATTTTACAAGCCATTCATTTACTTTTTCGCCAAGGGGGCGGCAGCTATCGAGGGGAATAAGCCCCAGCCTTCCTACAGGAAGTGTTGTCAGTTCCTTGTTGTTTAACTGTGCCATCGTTTATTTTCCTCCTAAAAATATTTTCTGTATTCGGATGTCTTTGCCGATAAGCTTCAGCATCTGGTAATTACTTGCTATCCGGGAAAAAGTTCTCTCGGAATAGGTGGCTGAAAAATCTTCAAGTTTCAGATTCGTAGATATGATCGTGGATTTACGACGGGAAATACGTTCGTTAATACACAAAAATAACTGCGAGGAGACAAAACTGTTGGTAAGCTCTGTCCCAAGATCATCTATGATCAGAAGATCACAGTCAAGGATAAAATCATCACCCGGGTCTGTTTCGGATTTTCTGGAAAAAGCTGTCTGAGCCAGACGGTCAAACAGATCAAATGCAGAAAAATACAGAACACAGTGTGCGGTTTTGAGAAGCTCGCTGGCAATACAGTGAGAGAGAAAGGTCTTGCCTACTCCGGTGCTGCCGTACAGAAACAGGTTCTGTGCGCGCTTGTCAAAATCATCTACAAAGTTCCGAGCAGTATTATAAGCCCGTTTTGCTGTTTCGCGGGCTGTTAATCCGGTTGCTTCGTTCTTCATTGTATCAGAATACCAGTCAAAAGAAAAGTGTTCAAAGTTCTCTTTTTTGAGAATCTCTTTCAGATTTGACTGTGTGTACAGTAATTCGACCTCGGATTTTTTGAAACAGGAACATTTTTGTCCGTCAACATAGCCAGTATCCTGACAGAGTGGACAGAAATAATGAGGTTCCAGATAATCATCAGAAAATCCGTTGCTGCGAAGAAGTGTACGGCGTTCCTGAGCCAGAGCGGCCACGTCTTTTTTGAGATCTTCTACAGTATCGGATTCGCCCAGCAGAAGAGAACGGGCTTTTCTGGCACTCAAGGCTGCAACCTCCTGATCAATCTCCAGCAGGCGTGGAACACGGATAAATGCTTCTTTGCGGCGTTCTTCCAGATCATGCTGCACCTGGGACTGACGCCGGCTGTATTCTCTCATAATAATATCATACTGAAAATTCTGTAAAGCCACGGTACTCTCCTTTACTGGGTTACTGTTCACTTCGTTCACGGTAACTTTACTGGTTCAATAGATGCTTCTCATATTCGTCGAAGTTGTATTCTCGCTGCTGGAAGTTATTGAAACGGTTATTGGAAGGCTGTGCAGGTTTGGAGGATGCTGCTTTCCGGTCCTGACGGCGTTTCTTGTGTTCGGTATCCAGAGTATGGATGTCATCGATCGTATGTACATCTTTCTTTTTCCAGCCTTCCAGAATCTTGTCTGTATACTGGAAGCTGGCCTGACCTGTCTGAAGGACAGTACGGTTGCAGGCTTCCTGGATGACCTCCATGGAAAAGCCATAGGTTCGAAGCCAGGTGTCCATCAGTGTGATCTCTGTCTCTACGGGATTGCGGTTGGTGATTCCGAGAGCCTTGAGAATAGAAAAATAGTCTTTATTATATCGGGAGCCGGACTGCTTGGCTTCTTCCACAGAGGTAATCCCCTCCTCAGCCCAGGCAAGAGCCACCTTCTCGATGTAGCGGATGCTCTTGTGATTGTGGCCCACGCAATATTCAATCAGATATTCGATCAGGTCAGCAGACATGCCAAGGCCATCATAGAAGAAAAGCATCTTTTGAATTTCTGTAGGTGAAAGTGTTTTGCCAAGATATTGTTCGGCTACATAAAGAAGCTGGATGATATCTTCGTTTTGTTTCAGTTCATTTACACGGTCCGGAGTAAGTGCTTCTGTACGGACAACAGGCTGGTCCTTCGGCTGTTCGGAAGTAACGGAAATCTCATCCTGCACGGCATCCGTCGGACAGGAAGGAGCTACAGGAGTGAGAAGAGAAATTCCGCAAAGCTTATTATTGTCTGTGAAATCAAGAGTAAGAAGCTGCTGTTTGGCCCAGTATTTCAGTGCACGGAGAATATCTCTCTCGGTGCAGAGAAGACGGTCTGCCATCTGCTCCAGACTGAAAGAAACCGGAGCACTGGAAAGTGCACGTAAAAGGTAGATATATACTTTTACAAACTCTCCATTAGCTTCCGGCATATAATTATCAATAAATGTGTTCGATAAGATCGTAACCTCCGGGAGGGAGGCATTATGTAATGTGATCATTGCCATGAAATATCGCTCACTTTCCGATGCTGTTCATTTCATCAGGATATTACCTGTGAACAGTTATGACTTTTCCGCAATAATGCGGCTGTTTTGGAACACTTGGATTATAGCACAACATTTTTCAAATGAGAATAGGCGATTTTTCTACAGAGGATTTCCACAAATGAATGTGGATAATGTGGATAATGTGGAAAGTACATGGAGGATAAAATTATGTGCAACCGCGAAAAATGGCGAAATTTCGTATATTATCGCAAAAAATATGAAAAATCGACAAAATATTATGTGAACCAGTTTTGCATAAAAAATCCACATGCCATACGCATATAAAAATGTGTATAAACATGTGGATAATGTGGATAACTTATTTGCCAAGGAGCTGTTCACCAATATTTACAACGTCTCCGGCGCCCATAGTTATCAACAGGTCGCCCTGTGTACAATTTTCTAATAAAAAGTTTTCAATCTCGTCGAAGGTCGGGAAGTATTCACATGGAGTACCGAGTTCGACGATTTTTTCCTGCAGATTTCTGGAAGAAATGCCAAGATTATCCGTTTCACGTGCAGCATAGATATCAGCCAGTACGACGTGATCTGCAAGGGTAAGAGCTTTGGCAAATTCCGGAAGAAGGGCTTTGGTACGTGTATAAGTATGAGGCTGGAATACACACCAGATCTTCTTGTGTGGATAATTTTTGGCTGCGTGAAGGGTGGCTTCAATCTCTGTCGGATGATGCGCATAATCATCAATGATCGTTACATCGCCAATTTTGCCTTTATACTGGAATCTGCGGTCTGTACCGCCGAAATCTTTCAGACCATCAAAGATCACTTCTGTAGACAGGTCAAGAAGCTGTCCTGCAGCGATAGATGCCAGAGCATTGGATACATTGTGAATGCCAGGCACTTTCAGAGAACATGTGCCCAGGTCTTCTCCGTTGTGAAGAACATGGAAGGTTGCATGGCCAAGTTCGTCATAAGTAATGTCTGTGGCTGTGTATTCAGCATCGTGTTCCAGACCGTAGGTGATCACTTTACATGGAAGATTTTCTGTGATCATTTCGTATTTTGGTGTATCTGCATTAATGATGAGTGCACCTTCTGCCGGGAGAAGTTCTGCAAATTTGCGGAAGGAATGACGGATATCATCAATATCTTTGAAGAAATCAAGATGATCCGCATCAATATTCAGAATGATCCCGATAGTTGGGAAAAAGCTCAGGAAGCTGTTGGTGTATTCGCATGCTTCTGTCAGGAAGGTTTCAGACTGTCCAACACGGATATTACCGCCGATTGCAGGCAGGATACCGCCTACACTGATGGTCGGGTCACATTCACCTTTGAGAAGAATGTGAGAAAGCATGGATGTGGTCGTGGTTTTGCCATGTGTTCCGG
>OBAM01001355.1_pt1 | contig 15888 bp, 9 predicted proteins | sample 1517751 | NCBI WGS metagenome assembly OBAM01 (sample SAMN04571703, study PRJEB22368) | human gut metagenome | biome: human gut; material: stool | host: Homo sapiens | place: Luxembourg | collected 2012-10-18
GGTCCCGGCCGTGGATCGGCAGCCGGTTCGGCTGTTGCCTACTGTCTGGGGATCACCCGCATCGACCCGATCAAATATGACTTGCTGTTCGAACGTTTCCTGAATCCGGACCGTATTTCCCTCCCCGATATCGATACCGACTTCGACGATGACGGCCGCGGGGAAGTACTCCGTTGGGTAACGGAAAAATACGGGGCCGAACGTGTGGCGCATATCATCACGTATGGTACGATGGCGACCAAATCGGCCATCAAGGATGTCGCACGTGTACAGAAGCTTCCGCTTGCCGAATCGAACCGCCTCGCAAAACTCGTTCCGGACAAGATTCCGGATATGAAGAAGTTCAAGCTGAAGGATGCGATCAATTATGTGCCGGAGCTGAAAGAAGCGGCTACCGGAAACGACCCGCTGGCACGCGACACCTTGAAATATGCCCAAATGCTGGAAGGTAACGTGCGCAACACAGGTGTACATGCCTGCGGCGTCATTATCGGACGTTACGATATATCGGATGTCGTACCTGTCAGTACGGCCAAGGACAAAGATACCGGTGAAGAGATGCTCGTCACCCAATATGAAGGTTCGGTGATCGAAGAGACCGGTTTGATCAAGATGGACTTCTTAGGACTGAAAACACTGTCCATCATCAAGGAAGCAATTGAAAACATCCGGCTGACGACCGGCCATGACCTGGATATCGACCATATCAGTCTGGAAGATCCAGCAACTTACAAACTGTATTGCGACGGGAAAACCACAGGTACCTTCCAGTTTGAATCCGCTGGTATGCAGAAGTACCTGAAAGAACTGCAACCGTCTAAATTCGAAGACTTGATCGCGATGAACGCCCTGTATCGTCCGGGACCTATGGATTATATTCCTTCCTTTATCGCCCGTAAACAGGGAAAAGAAGAAATCAAGTACGATATTCCCGTCATGGAGCGGTATCTGAAAGACACATATGGCATCACCGTCTACCAGGAGCAGGTCATGCTTCTGTCACGTCTGTTAGCGAACTTCACCCGTGGCGAGAGTGACGCCCTCCGTAAGGCAATGGGTAAGAAGCTGATCGAAAAGATGAACCACCTGAAATCCAAATTCATGGCGGGTGGAAAGACGAATGGTTACAAGGAAGAAACTTTGCAGAAGATATGGTCCGACTGGGAAAAATTCGCCTCATACGCCTTCAACAAGAGCCATGCCACTTGCTACTCATGGGTAGCCTATCAGACAGCTTTTTTGAAAGCGAACTACCCGTCCGAGTATATGGCTGCCGTCTTGAGCCGAAGTTTATCGAATATTGTGGATATCACGAAATTCATGGACGAATGTAAGGCGATGGGCATTCAGGTGCTCGGACCGGACGTGAACGAGTCGATCCTGAAGTTCAGTGTGGACAAGAATAAGAACATCCGCTTCGGTCTGGGTGCTGTGAAGGGTGTCGGCGAAGCCGCCGTGCAGAATATCATTGAAGAACGGAGGAAAAACGGTCCGTACAAAGATATCTTTGATTTTGTGGAACGTGTCAACCTGACTGCCTGCAACAAGAAAAACATCGAATCGCTGGCATTAGCCGGTGCTTTTGACAATTTCGGCATCCAGCGGGAACAGTTCTTTGCCGAAACAGGAAAAGGAGAAATATTCCTTGAAACACTGGTTCGCTATGGCAATAAGTTCCAGACAGACAAGAGCACGGCTACCAATTCCCTGTTCGGAGGAGATGCTTTTATCGCCATCGCCAAACCGGAGATTCCCAAATGTGAACGTTGGAGCGACCTCGAACGCCTGAATAAAGAAAAAGAACTGGTCGGTATCTATCTTTCCGCCCATCCGTTGGATGAATACCGTATTATACTGACATATGTATGTAATACCGGCATGGCGGAAATAAACGACAAGGAAAACCTGGTAGGCAAAGACTTGCTGTTCGGCGGTATCGTTACGGACTTTCGCGAAGGGATGACCAAAAAAGGGAATCCTTACGGCATTATCAAGATAGAAGATTTTACCGGTAGCGGCGAAATAGCATTGTTCGGTAAAGATTACGTCGATTACAGCAAATTCGGCAAGCGCGGCATGTACCTGCTGATCAAGGCGCGTGTGGAAGACCGCTACAATTCAGGTCGCCTTAGCTTGTCTATCGGGGCCATCCAATTGCTGCAGGAAGAGAAAGACCGCCTGATCGAAAAGATCAGTATCACGGTCCCGATCCACGATTTGGACGAACCGACCATAAACGAACTGTCGACCTTGATTAAAAACAATCCGGGTCAGAGCCTGTTATATTTCAAGGTGGTTGACGGCGAACATAATGTCATACAGAATTTTTTCTCACAAAACATACGGCTTAATGTCACACGCAACCTAGTCGAATTCTTGCAAACGAACGAGAATATGGATTTTAAAATTAACGGGTAGTATTTGTATGGTATAAAAGAATTTGTACTTTTGCACAAAATTCGAATATATAATTCATAATTAAAGATATGGCACTACAAATTACAGATGCAAATTTTGAAGAGTTGGTAAACTCTGGTAAGCCTATGGTCCTTGACTTCTGGGCTGAATGGTGTGGTCCTTGCCGCATGGTTGGTCCGATCATCGATGAACTGGCTACCGAATATGAAGGCCGTGTTACTATCGGCAAAATGGATGTAGACAACAACAACGACGTGGTTGCACAATTTGGCATCCGTAATATTCCGACCGTTCTTTTCTTCAAAGACGGCAAGGTAGTAGATAAACAGGTAGGTGCTGCTCCTAAAACTACATTCGTATCTAAAATCGAAGCTCTTTTATAATTTAATAGCGCGAAGCATTTCGCGTTTTCCAGGGGGGCCGGGTATTCTTTCGACAGAATATCCGGCTTCTTTCATCATACGTCTGACGACACCTTTCGCACAATAGGTTGTCAAAACACCGCCTCCGGTCATGCGGGTATACAGTCGGTTGAAGATTTCCTGGTTCCACATCTCCGGCTGCTTATCGGGAGCGAACGCATCAAAATAGACCAGGTCGATCCGATCCGGCAAAACACATGTATTACTGTCTCCTTGTATTTTATGCAGTCCAAAGAGATCTGTAACCTGAACCGCAACATTCCATTCCGCCTGATGCAAGGCTTGGAAAACATCTTTCCGTCCGGCACAGATCATTTCGCCGTAATTCAAGCACTCGATCACGTCCATATCAAGCGGATAAAGTTCAACCGAATAGTAATGTATTTTCCGTTGATGCACCTCGGCATCCAACAAAGTCAAGAAGGCATTGAGCCCAGTACCGAAACCTATTTCCAGAACGACGATTTCTTTCCGTTCCAGATGGTGTAACCCAGCTTCAATAAAGACATGGCGCGACTCCTGCACGGCGCCGTTCACAGAATGGTAGTGTTCGTCCATTTCGGGGATAAAAAGCGTATGGCTCCCATCCGCCGTCAGTTGCAATTCCCGTTTGATATGATTCGTTGCGTTCTGCATGTATTTCTATAATATGCCTGCAAAGGTAAGTTTTTAATCCCGGTTTTTATATACCTTTGTAACCATAACAAGAATCAAAGATGACCAAAAAATTTATCTTTCTTTTACTCTTGATGTTTACGGGTTTACAAATAATGCAGGCCCAACAAACATATTCAATAAAAGGGATTGTAAAAGATGCCGCCAACGGCGAACCGGTTAGCTTCGCCAATGTCGTCATCTGGAACACGATAGAAGGGACTGTCACTGATTCGATCGGCCAATTCGAGATCACCGGAGTCTCTCCCGGAAGCTATCGCCTGCAAGCCTCCTTTATCGGTTATAAACCAACAGTTACGGCTGAATTCAGAATTTCCAACAAGGACATGTTTTTTCCGATCGAGCTGGAAGAAAGTAGTGAAAGCCTGCAAGAAGTGAACATTGTCGCCTCTCCTTTCCGCAAGACGGCAGAAAGTCCGCTCGGACTGCGCGTGATCGGATTCAAAGAGATCGAGAAAAGTGCCGGAGGAAACCGGGACATATCCAGGGTCGTACAATCTTTTCCTGGTGTGGCATCTACGGCTGCTTTCCGAAACGACCTGATGGTCAGAGGCGGAGGCCCGTCTGAGAACCGTTTCTTTCTCGATGGCGTAGAAATACCGAACATCAACCACTTCTCCACACAGGGAGCATCCGGAGGTCCTGTCGGGATCATTAACCCAGATTTCATACGCGAAGTCGATTTCTACTCTGCAGCCTATCCTGCCGCGCGTGGAAACGCTCTTAGCTCGGTTCTTGATTTCAAGTTGCAAGACGGAAACAAAGAAAAATTCTCCCTACGGGGAGTGATAGGAGCTTCGGATATCGGATTCTCCGGCCGGCAAGAAGACGACCTACCAAGTGTCTATTCGCCGTTCATACCTTCAGTTCCTGTTCGACATGATCGGACTGCCTTTCCTGCCGACCTTCACAGACGCACAATTCAAAGTGAAACATACATTCGACCGGAAAAACGAACTGGCTATTCTGGGGTTGGGAGCCATAGACGACATGAAACTCAACACCGGTATGGAAGACATGAGTGAAAAGAACCAGTATATCTTAGCCTACCTGCCGGTGGTCAAGCAAAAGACATACACATTAGGAGCTGTTTACAAACATTACTCTGGCAAAAACATCTATTCGCTAATTGTCAGCCGGAGCCAGTTAAACAATAAGAATATCAAATACAGGGATAATGACGAAAGTTCGGAAGAGAACCTGACTCTCAATTACCGTTCGGACGAAATCGAAAATAAACTGCGCAGTGAAAATATATTCCGTTTTCCTTTCTTCCGGCTGAATGTCGGCGGAAACCTCGAATATGCGACCTACACCAATCGTACATACCAGAAACAGTTCACCACGATCCCCAGAGTGATCAACTATCACACAGATCTAGGACTTTTGAAATGGGGGCTTTATGCCACAGCCATATACGAAAGCGACAACGAGCGTTTCACCGCTTCTTTAGGAGTACGGGCGGATGCCAACGACTATTCGCCGGAGATGAACAACCTCCTGGATCAACTCTCGCCCCGTCTCTCCCTTTCCTACCGTTTGTTTGGAGCGGTCTATCTGAACGGAAGCATCGGCAGATATTACGAATTGCCACCTTACACGGTTCTAGGATTCAAAGACAATCAAGGCAACTATCTGAATAAGGCCAACCGCCTGACTTATATCCGAAGCGACCAGGCAGGACTCGGACTGGAATATCGCCCTTCCTCGTATCTGAAATTCTCGGCAGAAGGTTTTTACAAGAAATACGACCAATACCCGATGTCATTAGTCGATAGCATTCCACTCGCCTCCAAAGGTACGGACTACGGGGTTTTAGGAAACGAAGCAGTCAACTCGACTGCCACCGGAAGAGCATACGGCCTCGAACTTACCGGCCGGTGGTATAATTATAAAGGGCTGACTTTTATCGCTTCCTACACCTATGTCCGGAGCGAATTCAAGGATGGACGCGGGAGCGGAAAATACATTCCGTCAGCTTGGGACAACCGCCATCTCTTTACATTCAGCGGGACCTACGCACTGCCTAAAAACTGGGATATCGGAGCCAAACTAAGAGTTGTGGGCGGTGCGCCCTATACCCCTTACGATGTTGAAAAAAGTAGCCTGGTCGAAGCTTGGGACGCCAGCGGCAGTCTCTATTACGATTACAGCCGCTTCAACAGCGAACGGTTAAAGCCTTTCACCCAACTGGATATCCGGATAGACAAGACCTTCTATCTGAAAAAGTTCATGTTGGGGACCTATATTGACATTCAGAATATTCTGAATTCCAAATATAAAGAACAGGATGTGTATATCAAAACAGGTAAAATCCTAAATCCGGACGCACCTCTCGACCAACAACGATATGAACTAAAACCTGTAGAACGACGTACCGGGACCCTATTACCCAGCATAGGACTCATGATCGAATTTTAGAAAAGTGTTGATTTATGCAAGCTTATACCAAATAATTCCTATTTTTGCATGCGGGATTCAAAAGGAATCTATTTGGGAGTTTAGAATAATATTTACTTAATGGGCAAATCATCAGACTACAAAGTAATGTACAGATGGCTATTTTTTTTCACTGTCATATGCCTACTCTTCACATGCCGGGTCCATGCTGATGAAAATAACCCTATCCTGATCATCAGCTCTTACAATCCCGACACACGCAATACGACGCAAAATATTTCCGAATTCATGGAAGAGTATAAGAAACAGGGGGGAAACTCGCCTGTCGTAATCGAGAACATGAACTGCAAAAGCCTGCCCGAAGCTCCCCTCTGGAAGGAAAGAATGAGTAAACTGCTGAACAAATATCAGGGAGAAAACAGCCCTAACCTGATCGTTATACTCGGACAAGAAGGATGGGCCTCCTACCTTTCTCAAGATGACAGCATAATCCGAGATATTCCGATACTTTGCGGCATGCTCAGCCGAAATGCCGTCTTATTACCTGACAGTAATATAAACGTAGCGGAATGGACTCCCGAAAGTGTAAATGTAGAAGACCTGAAAAACAAGAGAAGAAACCTGGCTGGATTCGTCTACAACTATGATATCAAAGCCAATATAGAACTGGTCCGGAAATTGTATCCGAGCACCAAACATTTTGCCCTTATCACAGACAACAGCTATGGCGGTATTTCTCTCCAAGCCCTGGTAAAAAAGGAAATCGGCAAAATAAAGGGGATAGACTTCATCCCTCTGGACGGGCGTAAGAACGACATCTATAACATCATTGAGGAGATCAAGCAGTTACCCCCGCAAAGCATCATTCTTCTGGGGACCTGGCGTGTAGACGTCAATGACGGATACTATGTCGGCAACGCAACTTACACCATGATGTTGGCAAATCCCAAAGTACCGGCATTTTCACTGACTTCCATCGGGCTGGGGCATTGGGCAATCGGAGGCTGTATACCCCAATACCGCTCCATAGGAAAAGATCTGGCCCGTCAGGCTCTCCACCTTTTAAAGGAACATCCTGAAAAATTGGACACAGAAACAATTCCGAACCTATATACATTCGATGCCAAGAAACTGAAAGAAAGGCACATCTCGACAAAAGAACTGCCTCCTCATTCCGTATTTATTAATACTGAGGTAGGATTATTCGTCCAATATAAATTTGAAATCCTATTGTTGGTCGCAATCGTGTTGTTACTGTTCCTGATCATGGTGCTTTACTTTTACCTGCGCACCAGCAAGCTGAAAAATAAATTACTGATCCTGATCGACAAACAGAAAGAAGACGAAATAGAACTGAGAAAAGCCAAAGACAAGGCAGAAGAATCCGACCGTTTGAAATCGGCTTTCCTGGCCAATATGAGCCACGAGATCCGTACGCCGCTGAATGCAATTGTCGGTTTCTCCAACCTGCTGACCATGGCGGAGGACGAAGAGGAACGGAATGAATATATCAATATCATCAGCAGCAACAATGAATTGCTCCTGCAACTAATCAACGATATCCTGGACGTAGCCAAAATCGAGGCCGGCACATTGGAATTTATCGACTCTGAGATAGACATCAACGCCCTATTATCCGATATCGAGCAATCGTCCCGCCTAAAAGCACCCGAAGGGGTACAGATTTCTTTTGTCGAAAAAATGCCTTATTGCATCATCATGTCGGACAAGAACCGATTGGCACAAGTCATCACAAACTTCATCAACAACGCGATCAAGTTTACGAAAGAAGGAAGCATCCGGTTCGGCTACCGGCATAAAGACGATAAACTGTTATTCTACGTCAGAGATACGGGATGTGGCATAGAACCGGAGAAGAAAGATCTTGTGTTCAACCGTTTCGTAAAGCTGAACAGTTTTGCACAAGGGACAGGTCTGGGACTTGCTATCTGCCAGATGATCGTCAAAAAAATGGGCGGTGAGATCGGTGTGGAATCCCAATTGGGGAAAGGTTCGACTTTCTGGTTCACTTTGCCGGATACCGTCATTCATCGCATTGACGTTCAGTCGATAAAAACGGCGGTAAACGAAGATGCTGTAATCGACAACACGAATCCGAAAAAAGCGACGCTGCTGATCGCGGAAGACAACGAAAGCAACTACATACTGATCCGTGCGGTCCTGAAAGAATACGACCTATTGCATGCCCACGATGGTAACGAAGCCGTCCGGCTTTATCGCGAACACCGTCCCGACCTTATCCTGATGGATCTCAAGATGCCGGATATGGACGGATATGAGGCAACTGTCGAAATCAGAAAAGAAGACTCCGACATTCCTATTATTGCCGTAACCGCTTTTGCTTTTTCAGAGGATGAGCAGCGAGTAAAGCAAAGCGGCTTCAACGGATATGCGGCCAAGCCGATCAAACCGGCGGAATTGAAAAAAATCATTGTCCAATATCTCTCCCTTACAACACACGCGTCTGGGGAAATTGCAAAGTGAAAGTAGTTCCTTTCTCTTCTTCTGAAATAACGGAAATACTACCGCCATGCCGGTTCATGATCTGCCGGCAAACACTCAGACCGATTCCCGAACCACCTTGTTTAGTTGTAAAAAACGGAACAAATACCTTATCCATCGCTTCCGGCACAATGCCGTATCCGTTGTCGGAGACCGTAATCACCGGAACACCTTCACGCCTGAACGCATTCACCCGGACTTCGGGATAAGGACGTTCCTGGCATGCCTCGACTGCATTTTTCAACAGGTTTATCAACACCTGTTCAATCATGGCACGATCCGCATAAATACGCAAGTCTACCGGCCGGACAGAGAAAGAGAACGAAATAGCACCGGCAGGATACAGCCCCCTTAAATCGTCAAAAAGAGAGGAAACCGGAAACAACTGCTGCATCGGAACCGGAATACGAGTCAGTTTCCGATAATTTTCAACAAAATCCAATAACCCTTTGCTCCGACGGTGTATCGTTTGCATGGCTTGCAACATAATACTATAATCCCGCTCGTTCAACCCGTTGGAACTCGCACGTTCCGTCACCGTTTCCGACAAGGAAATGATAGGGGCGATAGAATTCATGATCTCATGCGTCAAGACACGGATCAGCTTTTGCCAGGCTTCTGTCTCCGCCTCCGCCACCACCACATTGTACAGACGGGTCCGAAAAGCAGATAGCGCTTCATTCATGGCACGCGTCAGGTTGGCTTCGGGCCCGTCTGTCGAAGGGATAGGAAAAGACAGATTCATATCTCCATAGTGGATGTTGGCAATCAGATGCTCCATCTTCTGAAGCATTTTCCGCTGATCCTGATAAAGGGAAAAAGCAGTTCCCAGCAAGATTATAAAACACATGACAGCCGTAAAATACAATTCCTTCAAAAGCAGAAAGGCAATTGAAAGAGATAGCCCGACCAACAACCCGATCTTCAGGAAAAGGACATATCGTTTCATAGGCCCAACTTATCCAGTTTCCGGTACAAGGCAAAACGGGTGATACCCAGCAGCTCGGCAGCACGCGTGATATTCCCGTCCGCCCGGCGGAGGGCTCGTTCAATCGCTTCCTTTTCGAGAACTCCCAGGTTCAGTTCTTCCGGCTCCCCTTTCTTTTGGGCAGGTGCAGGATGCAGCATAAAGTTTTCAGGTCTCAGCATGGGGCCATCCGAAAGAATCACGGCACGCTCGATCGCATGTTGCAGTTCGCGGACATTGCCCGGCCATGCATAGCTTTGCAATTTCGTTTTCGCATCTCTGGTAAGCCCTCCTATCTTTTTCTTATACTTGCGGGCATAACAGTCCAGAAAATAATCGGCCAACAGCAAGATGTCATTTCCCCGTTCGCGGAGTGGAGGGATATGCAACTCGATCGTATTGATCCGGTACAACAAATCCTGCCGGAAAGTTCCTTCCTGTACCATCGCATGGATGTCCATATTCGTGGCAGAGATCAGCCGGACATCGATCGGCACGGAACGGGTAGCCCCCAAACGGAGAATCTGCCTTTTCTCGATAGCTGTCAATAACTTCGCCTGCATCGGCAAGCTCAAATTACCGATTTCATCCAGAAACAGGGTCCCGCCGGAAGCCACTTCCATACGTCCGGGCTTATCGCGCCGTGCATCCGTGAAAGCTCCTTTTTCATATCCGAACAGTTCGCTTTCAAATAATTGTTCCGGGATACTCCCTAGATCGATACTGATAAAAACCTGGTTGCAACGGGGCGAATGATGATAAAGAGCGCGTGCAATCAGATCCTTTCCAGTCCCGTTTTCGCCTAAAATCAGAATATTGGCATCCGTATCCTTCAGTTTGGCAATCGTGGCAAACAATTCCTGCATGACATCGCTCTCACCGATAATCTCAAAGCCGGTATCATCAGGGCTTCCTAATGCCTCGACCCGCTGTTTCAATGTATTGATTTCCGTACGGCTTTCACGCAGTTTCAAGGCAGCCGAGAGAGTAGCAAGCAGTTTTTCTTTTTCCCAGGGTTTCGGAATAAAGTCGGTAGCCCCCGCCTTTATGGCACGTACGGCCTTTTCCGTATCTGCATAGGCCGTAATAAAAAGAACCACGGCATCGGGGTCGGCGGCCTTTATCTTTTCGAGCCAAAAGAACCCCTCCTGTCCGCTGATCGCATCCCGCCGGAAATTCATATCCAATAAAATAACATCGGGCACGAATGTCGACATAAAATGCTCGATCCGTTCCGGCTGCGTCGTCACTTTTATCTGTTCCACATAAGGTTCAAGCAACAGATTCAACGCAAAGAGGACATCTTCGTTATCATCTATAATCAATATTTTCCCGTTCTTCATATTCCTGGTATTATTCTATCTCGTGTAAAAAATCATCCTTGACGTGACAAAGATATGTATTATATATACGGAATGTATGTGCGATACTGCACATAATTTGTGCGAAATAACACGTTTTTTCATACACTTACAGGCAAGCTAATAGTAACATATTAAGAATGTTTGGAATACATATAGCCTTTTCTTGCATAATAAGCATCTTCATTACAACATGTCAGTATGTAATGATTCTCTACACCCGGATGTTCGAGGCGTCAACATCCGGGTGTAGGGAGCGTCAACATCCGGGTGTAGAATGCCGGAAGATGGGCATGTTTCCGAACATTTCTGCTTGCTTTCCACTCTTTTCCTCCTTGTTTTCTGCAAAAAAGGACCTTATGTCGACGAAATAACTTGCTCACAAATACATATAGATACGCTTCCCGCTACTTTCAGAACAATACCGATTCTCCGTTTCAATTGATACAAGTGTGACACAGGAGTGATACATGAATCCGGCATGTATCACTCCTTGTACATCATGCTTATCAATACTTACAAAGCAAAGCGTGATAGAGTGATAGAGAATCCCGCAAAACCATAAAGAGATGTCTATCGTTTCTTAATACAATTTCAGCCTGAATATACCGTGCTAATCCGCACGTAAATTGTGCGGATTAGCACCCTATCCATATCACTACACATCACTATTTACATAAGTACCAACCTTTTACAAAAATGGCATATTATTTGCTTCATTTTTGCCATGAAACAAATAATATACATAGCAATACTATTTCTGCTCCCCTTACAGCTCCAGGCGCAGAAAACACTTACGCTGACATTGAGCGAAGCTATCGAAATGGCACGTCGGAATTCTCCTGAAGCGATTGCCGCCCGTCACGCTTTCAGGGCTTCTTACTGGAACTGGCGTTCGTTCCGGGCTAAACAGTTGCCGAGCCTGACGCTTACATCCGATCCGAGCTTGAACCGTTCCATCCAGTCTGTCACCTTGGAAGACGGTAGCGACAAGTTTGTGCATCGGAACCAACTCTCAGTCGATGCCAGCCTCGAAATCCAACAAAATATAGCCCTTACAGGGGGAAAGGTTTTATTGAAAACCGGACTTGAAAGACTGGATATGTTTACCGACAATATCTCGTCTTACAAAAGTACTCCGGTCGTCGTAGGATATGAACAAGACTTATTCGGCTTCAATGACCTTAAATGGGAACGCCGCATCGAGCCGATCAAATACGAAGAAGCAAAAAAGACCTATATCGAAACACTCGAACTGGTAGCAGCCTATACGACCAACCGCTTTTTTAACTTGGCTACGGCACAGACATCGCTGGAAATCGCGAACTATAATTTTGCATATGCCGACACGCTTTACCGGTATGCACAAGGACGTTACAATATCGGAACGATCACCGAAAACGAAATGCTCCAATTGGAACTCAACAAACTGACCGAACAAACAAACTGCCTCAATGCGCAAATCGAGGTCGACGATTATATCCAGTCGCTCCGCAGTTATCTGGGCATTTCCGAAAATATAAACTTAGTAGTGATTCCCGACGACAGCATCCCTCACTTCACAGTCGACGTAAACGAAGCCATGCAGCTTGCTTTCCAAAACAACCCGGATATCAGCGCTTTCGAACGCCGCCGGCTGCAAAGTGAAAGCAACGTTGCCGAAGCAAAAGCCAACCGGGGTTTTAAAGCAGCCTTATATGCACAGTTCGGTCTGACGCAAAGCAATGAAAAGCTGAAAGAATCCTACCGCGACCCGATGGACCAGCAATTGGTGACATTGGGGATACGCATACCGATATTGGACTGGGGCGTAGGTAAAGGCCGGGTGAAAGTGGCCAAAAGCAACCGCGACAAGGTTTACACCGAACTGGAACAGGAGCGGATGGATTTCGAACTGAACGTAGCCAAGATTGTCAAGCAATTCAACATACAGGCCGGAAAAGTTGCCATAGCCTATAAAACAGACCAAACGGCCCAGCGCCGTAACGATGTGGCACGCAGGCTCTACCTGTTGGGTAAATCGACGATTCTCGATCTCAATGCCGCCATAGCCGAAAAAGACAATTCCCGTCGTGCTTACATCGCGGCTTTATATAATTATTGGAATCTCTATTACGGTCTCCGCAGCCTGACCGGTTACGATTTCGAGAAGATGATCCCGATCACAGAAGACTATGAACTCCTTTTAAACAATTGACAATGGACAATTGACAATTCATAAATCATAAATTATAAATCATATACATGGACAAGCCCATAGCAAAGAAACCCGTTTATTACCGCTACCGCTGGCATATCGCCGGGGGAATCGCATTTATTGTTCTTCTCATCTATGTCGGGATCGCCGCTTCCGGTGGCAGGAAGCTCCGTACCGATGCAGAAAACCTGATCATCGGAGAAGCGACAAGCGACAAATTTCTGGAATATGTAGACGTCGAAGGCGTCGTGCAACCCATTCTCACCATCCAGATCAACACCCGCGAAGCCGGCAGCGTGGACAGGATCATTGCAGAGGAAGGAACTATGATGAACAAGGGAGACACGATCCTGACACTCAACAATCCCGACCTTATCCGCGCCATCGAGGACCAACAGGATGAATGGGAAAAGCAACTGATCTCTTATCAGGAGAAAGAGATCGAGATGGAACAGAAAAGTATCGATCTGCAACAAGAAACCTTACAGACGACCTACGAACTGAACCGGCTCAAAAAAAGCTATGCACTCGACGAAGAGGAATTCAATATGGGAGTCAAAAGCAAAGCACAGCTCGAAGTGGCCCGGGACGAATTCGACTACAAGACCCGAAGCACCGCTCTGCAGTTGGAAGGTTTGCGCCATGATAGTGCAGCCACGATCTTGCGCCGTGAGTTGATGAAAAACGATCTTGAACGGGAACGTAAAAAGTTCGAACGTGCCCGGGAACGTATGGAGGACTTGGTTGTTCGTGCTCCTCTCTCCGGACAGCTCAGCTTTGTGAAAGTAACTCCCGGACAACAGGTACAAAGTACCGAAGCGATCGCCGAGATCAAAGTCCTCGACCAGTTCAAGATCCATACTTCCCTCAGCGAATACTACATCGACCGGATCACCACCGGTCTACCCGCCACCATCACCTGGCAAAACAAAAAGTACCCGCTCCGGATCACCAAAGTCGTTCCGGAAGTCAAAGACCGTAACTTCGATGTCGACCTGGTCTTTACGGAGGCAAGCCCGGAGAACGTACGCATCGGAAAAAGTTTCCGTGTCCAGATCGAACTCGGACAACCGGAAGAGGCCCTCGTCATCCCACGTGGCGACTTCTTCCAGGCCACCGGCGGCCAATGGATATACAAACTGAATGAATCCGGCACGAAAGCCAGGAAAACCCCGGTCAGCATCGGCCGCCAAAACCCGCAGCAATACGAAATAACCGGAGGCCTCCAACCGGGCGACAAGGTGATTGTCACAGGATATAGTACCTTTGGGGATGCGGAAGAACTGATTTTAAAATAATATTCGAATCATGATACTACAACATTATATCAAAATTGCATTTCGTAACTTGGCAAAATATAAAGTACAATCTACCATCAGTATTGTCGGCCTGGCAATCGGGCTGATCTGTTTCACATACGGATGGAACTGGTACAGGTATGAAACAAACTACGATGGGTTCTATCCACAATCCGGACAAATTTACCGAATATACGGAATCGATAAACAAACGGGAAAGAAATCAGAGGAATTACCACTTATTCTGGCACGCAAACTGAAAAAAGATTTCCCGGAAGTAATAGAGACAACGCAGATTTATTCCAAATACGGCTCGACTTTCAAATATGGAGAAACAAGGTTAGAGGATCCGGACGAGGAATTCATTGACGAACAGTATTTCAAATTCTTTCCACGTCCCGTAATTTGCGGTAAAAGGGATGATATCCTGAAAACGCTGGATGAGATAGCTGTCACCCGCTCTTTTGCCGTGAAATATTTCAAAACACCTGAGGAAGCATTAGGCAAAACCCTTGAAAACGGATATCGTAAAAACATTACGATCGTGTCCGTCCTGGAAGATTCGCCCAACAACTCCATAATGCAAGCCGATGTTTATGAACTGGATAAATTCGATCGTGACCGGGAAAACCGGATCACGGACGAAAAACAATGGGCCTTGCTAAACACTAAAATCTATCTATTATTAGCACCCAACATTAATATAAAAGCTTTTGAGAAGAAGATCAATTCTTATATAGTCGAACATGAATATAATAAATCAATTTTGTTAAAGTTGGTTCCCCTGACAGATGTCCGTCATACATTCGGAAGTGAATTGACATTTAACCTTTCCTACATCCGGACATTCACGATAACCGGACTCTTATTGTTACTCTGCGTTTTCTTTAATTTCACCAATCTGCTGTTGAATCGTATCTATTTACGGAACAAAGAAATGAAATTGAGAAATGCGATCGGCGCTGATAAAAAGAACTTGGTTATCCAGTTGTTGCTGGAATTGACATTGCTTGTCGGGATCAGTTTTCTATTGGCTTCCTGCCTGTTGGAATTAACCGCTGGCGGTTTCTCACACCTCTTCGATACGACATTACAGCGAAAGCTATTATTCAGCCATCTTTGTATCATAGCAGGCATTAGCTGGCTGACACTCATGATTGTCAGTCTACCGTTATTCTTGCATTTTGTACGCGCTTCTTCTCTATTAATATCCGGAGGAATCTCTCCTACCCGGAAAAGCGGTTACCGCAAAATCAGCATGATACTCCAACTATGTATTTGCATATTCTTCCTGATGAGCACATTTATCATGTTCAGGCAAATATCTTTCATGAAACATAAAAACTTGGGATTCCAGAAAGAAGGACTGATACAGATGGAAATGACATTCAACGACCGGGAAGGAATCAGTCGCGAGATTTCTTCATTGGCATTCCTAAAAGGATTCACACAAGCCGGAATATTTACTATCACCCATGAACCTTATACACAAAACGAAGTCGAATGGGAAGGGAAACCACTGGATTTCAATCCAAACTTCCAAGTCCTGCAAGTAGGCAGCAACTTTCCAGAAGTTTTCAACATACCGATACTGAAAGGACGTTTCGTCGATGACGGCGACCTGGCA
>OBAM01001374.1_pt1 | contig 15685 bp, 14 predicted proteins | sample 1517751 | NCBI WGS metagenome assembly OBAM01 (sample SAMN04571703, study PRJEB22368) | human gut metagenome | biome: human gut; material: stool | host: Homo sapiens | place: Luxembourg | collected 2012-10-18
CGTTGTACACGATGAAAGCCGTCACGCCCATGAACAGCAGAGCGAACACCACAGGCGACACCGGCGAGGTAATGAAGCTGGTAAAATAGCCGTCCTCCGCTGCGGCGGCAGACTGTCCGGTGAGGTAGACCACCGCATATTTCGTGATCCACCCGCCGATGACAGCGTAGTAGGTCATAATGAGAACGGGCACCAGAAAAGTCAGGATGCCGAGAAATTTCCACTTGGGCTGCATTTCAGCATAGGCAGCGATGGCACTCTTTTTCGTGCGCCGCCCGATGGCAATATCCGATGTAAGCAGCGTAAATCCAAAGGTCAGCACCAGCACCAGATAGACAAGCAGGAACAGACCGCCGCCATCCTTTGCGGCAAGATACGGGAACCGCCAGAGGTTGCCGACACCTACTGCGCTTCCGGCGGCAGCGAGGACAAAGCCAAGCTGCCCTGAAAAATTGTTCGTTTTCTTTGCCATGATTCTTCAAACTCCTATCCAAAAAACATCTTGTAAGTTAGGATAGCACATGATAGTATATCAGTAAACCGAATGATTTTACTACTGCCTATAAATTTTTGTAATGGGAGAAGAACCATGCGTGAGCAAAAAGACCGGTATGAGATTTTCCTGAAAGTGTGCGAGACAGGCAGCTTCTCAAAAGCGGCGGAAGCGTTGAACTATACACAGTCCGGCATCAGCCAGATGATGGCTGCTCTGGAAGAAGAACTTGAGGTGCAGTTGTTTGCCCGTGTCAACCGAGGTGTAACACTTACCGACAACGGCACCCGACTGCTGCCTTACATCCGGGAGATGGCTAACCAGAAAGCCCGGTTACGGCAGGCAGCGTTCAATATCAACCACAAAGTGGAGGGCACCCTGCGAGTGGGCAGTTTTTCCAGCATCACGACCCAGTGGATGCCGCAGATCATCCACTATTTTAAGGAGAACTATCCCAAGGTGGATGTAGAGATTCTGGACGGCAACTATGATGAGATCCGGGACTGGATTATCCACGGGCAGGTGGACTGCGGCTTTTTGTCCTCCATCGTGGCAGATGACCTGAAGTTCTATCCGCTCTGGGATGACCCGCTGTGTGCCGTGTTTCCGGCAGATCATCCGCTGGCGGCACGGCAGAGCGTGACCCTGCCCCAGTTGTTCCAATATCCGCTTATCATCGAAACACCCGGCTGCGACAACGATATCCAGCACCTGATGCTCAAATGTCCGGTAAAGCCAGACATTGCATACAGTTTCCGGGACGACACTCTCATCATGGCATTTGTCCGCCGCGGGCTGGGTGTGACCATCTCTCAGGAACTGGTGATGCAGGCATTCGGCTGCCCCGGCGTGGTGTCCCGCCCCTTGGAGCCTGCCTGCTGCCGGACGCTGGGGCTGGCGTTCTCCAAAACGGCAAGCTCGGTGGTGAGCCAGACATTGCTGAAGTATCTACAAGAGCGGAAAAATAAAAATACCGGACATCTTAGTATGTCCGGTAAGGCATAGGACTCAACTGGCATCAATCATGCCTTGCTGTTTAATAAAGGTGATTTGCTGAGGTACGTTGTTGATCATCTTAATAAAATGTTCTTGGCCAAGCATTTTTACAAGATTCGCAATTTGTTGAGTCTGTTGTTGCTTGTCATAGTAGAATATCGTTGTTTTTACTCCGTCACGGTCGATAAAGTCTTTCAAAATATCTTTATCTGTTATATCGAGAGAATGACCAAATACATAAACATTACTTGAAAACTGGTTGTTTGTCTTTTTGTATGCGGACTCAAAAATATTCATGGTGTGAAGCCATTCTCTGGACTGAAAACCGGTTTCGTTTATAACACGTTGCGTGAACTTCTTATAAATGTTGTAGTTGGTATGTGAATTGCGGTCAGATGTGTCTTTATAATATTCATTGATTCCAAGAACCATGTTGGAGGTATCAACTGTATCCGCAACTTTTGTTTCTCCGTGAATATAGTGAACTTTAACATTTGGAAAAAGAGAACCATATTTCATGACAAATGTGTGCGTATAATTGAAACAAAGAACAGCGTTCGGGTTGGTATTGCGAATGTCCGGTGAAAGAAGTGTTATAGGACAGTTTTCGATGCAAATTTGAAGATAGAGTTCCATACAGTAAATGAAACTGCGCAGTTGGCTGTAGGAATTGTTTAGAAAATCACGATACGTAAATGTTGAGCTATCATTAAGAAATTTGAATTTGTCCACAATACTTAGAAAGATTCCGATTTTCTCATCATTGGAATATGTATTACGGACGGCATCCTTAACAAACTCTTTATAAAGTTTTTCTTCAGTACGATCAAAGATTTCTATAATATGACTGAGTTCACTTTCAAAATCAATCCAATTGATTCCTTTCATTTGACCATTTTTGTAGAGAGTATAGAAATAGTGATACCAAATATTTTGTTTTAAGTTTTCATAAATTTTTTGAGCAGTAATATCTTCAAAAACTGGTTTGGATGAATCGATAGAGGAAATTAGATTTATACTCCTAAAAATATTGCTCAAAGTATTCTGTATGCTAGGAGATTTTGGGTATACTTGAGCAAGATGCTTTTTATAAGAAGATTGATTTCCTAAAAAAAGTGGCATTGCATCAATGCTATGGAAGAATTTTAAGAAATCTACATAAGACGTGGGAAGTCCATGAGCCAAATCAAAGCCATTCCCAATAATCAATATATTCATTTGAATGTTCCTCAACTTCAAACGCATTGCAATTAAACGGATTTCCGGGACTCAATGGTATAGGCATTGATGGCCGTCCGATATAGGTTGGTTCGTTCATCGTTAAAAGCAATACGATGCTTTAGAAGGTCGTCTAGTTTTTGATATATATTCTTATAGATGACTTTATGTGCAGCATTATGTACGAGAGAATCATCATAGGAGTCCATTTCAAAGTGCTCATCTTCAAGCGCACACTGTATCAATTTCAAAAGATCTTCTTTTGTAATGAGATCAATTCCTTTCTTATTATTTCCGGACTCATCAAATGTGAAAAACACCTGGCCATGTTCAATTACTAAATATTTCATAAGAACTCCTCCGATCCATGTACGCATCTTTTCCTGCTTCGAGGCAATCGAGTAAAATTTGCTGCTTGCTTATCCGATTTCCATCCAAATCAATTAGTTCTGGACTCGAAGAGCTTCCGGCGTATGTATGAAATTTTTGCGTCCCATCTTCGAGAATTTCCTTCTCTGTATAAATGATATAATCCGGGTGAACAGAAAGCCCAATCGTGTTATTGTGCGTAGCAATTACAACCGGGATTCGTCTCGAAATATCCTTGAGCAGAGCATCAACGCCATCTTTCAAGAATAGATTGTCAAAAGATGACTCCGGCTCATCTAGGATAAGGATTTCCGAGGAAGTAACTTCGTTGAGTTCCTGAAGAAGATTGAATTCAGAACGTTCACCTCCAGATGCGGCTGAACCGTACCGATTTAGAACTTTATAACGTATTTGAGCAAAATACTTGTAGAATTCAGAACTAGCAATATCTCCCCGTGAACGCAAGTTTTTTAAGAAAGAATATGGGTCGTCATACAATGCAAATGATTCAGACATTGCCGCTTTGCTGTGCTTGATTTTTTGCAATTCACGCACACTGTTAAAGGGGACTGCATCAACGACGATTTGATAAGAATATAAGAGTCGTTGTTGGATGATTCTCTCTTGCTTCACAAGTTGTGCGACTTCCTTGAATCGTTCTATCTTATACTTGTTCATACTTATAGCGTAGAAGTCAATATCAGGAATAGAAGTCGCCGAGGAATGTACCCGAAGTTCTTTTTTTACTGTTGTGATAATTGCATTAGCGTAATTCATCTGAGCATTCAATGTCTGTTCAGAAATATACTGTTTTTTCAGTTCAACAGAAAGTGCGCAGAGCGATGCAAAATCAATATGCCGTTGAATAAGCGGGCGATACTCCACATTATGAAGCAGGAGATCCACCGCATCAATCAATTCGACCAATGTTTTAAGCTCTTTGATGCCGTACAATGATTCTTGATAAAGAGATGCTTTTGAATATATATCCTGTCTTGAGGCTTCACTGGCAACTTTCTTCAAGGACGATAAATATTCATCAATACTTTTATCGTCCTGTTCCAAATCAATTTGCTGTACATCATCGACTACCGCCTTAAAAGGTATTAGAAATCGTTCGGCGATAGCACTACCTTTTTGCTGGAGAGACTCATTGAATTTTGTCTGGTCTGTTTCAATGTCTTTTGAAAGCAATGCAAATTGTTGAATGTGTTTTTTGTTTTCAAACTGATTTGCAATCTGCTGAAGTGTATAACTTTTTCCGGAAGATCGTTTTCCAAGTACAACGGTCAATCCTGTAGAGATTCGCAAACCATTGTCTAACACTTGAAAAATAGTGTGCCCTTCGTTGGGGTCAATTGAAACTTTTTCACGATCAGTAAGCGCATATTTAAGAGCGGATAGCGAAATGTCTTCTATGTCAATATAGGTTTGGCGATTATCAAGGTTTTCAAGAGGGGCACAAGAACGCCAGTCACTGAAAAGAATCGGAACCAAATTATCCATTCGTTTTTTCTGTGTAATAAATTTTTTGACGCTCGAAACTTCTCCACAAGTGATGCAGCTTCGCAAATGCGGAACTCGTTCAAGATCCAAGGTTGGAGACTTATCGTAGTGAGGGATTAAGATGTATTTCTTATAGTCAGGGAAAGCAGAAATAAACTGATCCTCAGTTATACGGGAAGTCCGACTTGCATTGTTATAGTGCCAAATTTGGTTGCAGTGAACAACAAAATCATCGATGTCAGTTGGATCGGAAATTACCAAAAGATGTCCGCTTTCTATATCTACCTCGATGCCAGGGAAGACGGGAATTGAAAGAGTAGTTCGAATTTCTTGAAATTGAGACTCGTTAAAGACGTTGTGATTTGTTATAGCAATTGCATCCAAGTGGTAGTTAGATACATATTGCTGCAATGCTTTTAACGAAAAAACAAAGGGGTGATCGCTTATAGTAGGGCAGGTATGAATATGTAAATCAATCTTTCTCATCTTTGCCTCCCAGAAGTGTTATTTTCGTAGGAAAATAGGCTAATAATCATTATAGCACTATAAACCGATTTAATAAAGCAAATTAAATGTTAAATATGCACAAAAGAAACGCTTTGAACTGTCGATTTCAACAAACGATATGGACATATGTTGATTTGCCCTTGCACGATTCGACGCTGGTTTATATAATTATCATGGATTGTTGTCGAATGGATTCAGTATCATGTGTCCGGTGGACGGTGAGGAAGTTTTATGGTACAGGCGTTTTCCATACAAAAAGGACGAATACGCATCGTCAGTGCATTCATAGCGGTCGTTTTCATGCTGGGGCTTCTGCTGACTTGTCTGCCCCGTGCTTCGGCTGAAAGTGCTCCACGACAGGTCATCCGGGTAGGCTTCTTTGAATTTGAGGGCTACCACATGATGGGCGAAGATGGCACACGCAGCGGATACGGCTATGATTTCCTGCGAATGATGGCGCGGTATCTGAATGTGGAGTATGAATACCTCGGCTATGACTGCGGCTGGGATGAGATACAGCATATGCTGGCAGATGGTGAGATCGATCTGCTGACTTCTGCACAAAAAACGCCTGAACGCGAAAAATTATTTAATTTCTCTGAACCAATCGGTACAAGCAGCTGTGTCTTATCTGTGCGCAGTGATAATACAGCAATCATTGCGCAGGACTATGCGACCTATGATGGGATGCGCGTGGGAGTTCTGCGTAACAGCAGCCGGAATGATGATTTTGAACAGCTGGCAAAGGAAAAAGGATTTTCCTATACGGTTACTTATTACTTATCTGCGGATGAAATGGCACAGGCTTTGCAGCAAGGAAAGGTCGATGCGGTTGTTTCCAGTTCTCTGCGCCGGACAAAAGGAGAACGTATTCTGGAAGAATTTGACACCCGCGACTTTTATGCAATGGTGCGAAAAGGAAACACAGAACTTCTGGATGAAATCAATTATGCAATCGACCAGATGAACGCAGCCGAGGGTGACTGGAAAAATGCGCTGCAAAACAAATACTACACACACCTTGAAAACCGGAATCTATCCTTTACAGAGCAGGAGCAGAAACTGATCCGTCAGTATGCCAGCGGTGAAAAAGTTCTGACAATTGCTTGCAGCACGGATCGTGCGCCGTATTCTTATGTCGAAAATGGTGAACTGAAAGGAATCCTCTCGGACTATTTCCAGATGGTGGCTGATTATGTAGGCGTTCCTTATCAGGTCAAAATTCCTTCCAGCCGTGCAGAGTTCAGAGAGTGGCAGCAGACAAATGGTGCGGATGTCTTTATAGATTCCCGACTTCCATCTGAAGATTGGCTGGAGACACATGAGTGCGCCGGAACGGTCAGCTATGTTACAATGAAGCTGGCGATGGTCACTCGCAGGGATTTTGACGGAACGATTCGGAAAATCTCCATTGCAGAAAACCAGGGCACTTATGGAATTGAAGATAATCTGGCACCGGGCGCAGAGCGTGTGACCGTCCCGACACGCGAGGATGCGTTGCAGGCGGTATTAAACGGAAAGGTAGACGCAACGTTCGTGTACTTATACACGGCACAGGAATTTGTCAACCGTGATGAACGTGGACTGCTGACCTACACGGCCTTGAGTGAACCAACGTATGAATATCGAATGGTCGTCAGTGCAAATGTAGATCATGCGATGGCGGGCATTCTAACCAAGGCAATCTATGCGCTGCCCAGCGGTGCGATTGACGAACTGGCTGCTCAGTACACAAGCTACAAGGCGAAGAACATCAACCTCTTTGTTCTGATTCGGCTGTACCCTGGATTTTTTGCAGGAATTGCAATTCTGACGATTGGTGTGCTGATCTTCGTGGTAGTGCTTCTGACACGGCTGCGTACCCGGCGGCGGCTGTTTGACTTTGAGCAGAAAAAAGCGGAAGAAATGTCACAGCTGGCAAAACAGGCACAAGAAGCCAACGAGAGTAAGAGCCGCTTCCTATTTAATATGAGCCATGATATCCGAACTCCGATGAATGCAATTATCGGTTTTACTGACCTTGCGCTGAAAGAGCCGAATCTCCCTGCACAGGTACAGGATGATTTGGAAAAGATTCACATTTCGAGTAATCATCTGCTGGCTATCATCAATGATGTGCTGGAGATGAGCCGCATTGAAAATAGTAAAATTGAATTGTCGGAGGAACCGTGTGACCTGCCCGCATTGGTTGAAGAAGTGGAAACGATCATCCGGGTTACAGCAGAGGAAAAGAAACAGACGTTCACGGTGGATGTAGCAGGCATCAAGAATCCACAGGTTTTGTGCGATCCTCTGCGGGTCAAGGAGATTTTGGTGAACCTGCTGAGCAATGCGGTCAAGTTTACGCCCGAAAACGGTACACTGTCGTTGACGATCCGGCAATGTGCATCGGAAGAACAAGGCGTTGGAATCTACGAGATTCGTACCAAGGACAACGGCATTGGTATGAGCCGTGAATTTCTGGACAAGGTTTTTCTGCCGTTTGAAAGAGAACGTTCTTCTACGGTCAGTGGCATTCCGGGAACGGGACTGGGACTGTCCATCACAAAGCGGTTCGTTGAGCTTATGGGCGGCACCATCCGGGTTGAGTCCGCAGAAAATCAGGGAACCGAGTTCATTGTAGAGCTGCCGCTGAAGTTGGCTGCTGAAAAGGATAGAGCGGTGGCACCGCAGCAAATTTCCGAGGTCGAACCGGTTGACTTTACTGGAAAACGACTGCTTCTGGTAGAGGATAATGAACTGAATCGTGAAATTGAAGCAACGGTCTTGACGGGAGCCGGATTTGTAGTGGACGAGGCAGAGGATGGCTCTGTTGCGGTTGAAAAAGTGCGAAATGCAGCAGCTGGGCTTTACGATGTGGTTTTGATGGACATTCAGATGCCTGTCATGGATGGTTATGCAGCGACCAAAGAGATTCGCAGCCTGGAAAATAAGAAATTGGCAGCAATACCGATCATCGCCGTATCCGCAAACGCCTATGACGAAGATGTGAAGGCTTCCCTTGCTGCGGGAATGAACGGTCATATTGCAAAGCCAATCGATGTAAAAAAGCTGATGATGGCACTTTCCCGCGTTTTGAAAAGCAAGAAATAATTAACGAAAGACGGTTCTGTTTTGCGGAATCGTCTTTTGTTGATCATAGAAAAACATTTGCTAGGCGAGCGAATCAAAAAGGTTTTATCTACGAATAATAAAAGGATGGCGAAAAAGGCCTCGGCTATAATAAAGATGAGGTCTGTCATCTGCAAAACTAAAATAAAAGAGGAGTCATCCTAAATGAACTTGAACAACTTACATACGTCATGAAATCGCAATATGCGCCCGCACCATACATAGGCAGTAGAAGAATTGTTGGAACAAGCGGGTGCTCGCTATCTTTATCTGCTGCTATATAACTTTGACTGATGAATCGAATTCCATCAAGAAAATGGGGGCTGAAATCAAGATTTTCTGAGAAAAGCCCGCCAGTTTGAGAATCAGCCAACCACTGTTCGAGCAGCTTTCAAAATGCCATCCTCACGGGGCAACTCTTCTCAAATTCAATTTCATGGATATCTGCCATAATTTATGGAATTTCTATAGGCTAATGCAAAATTTCATAAGAGGATGCATGTTGTTTAGAACCAAGGTCTTGAAGATAATTATATTTGATTGAAAGAATCTCTTTTTCAACTGTTTCTCTGAAAAGATTAATTGCAATTACGACATCTAAAAGTTGCTTGTATTTTCCGTTATAACAATCCAATAGAAGATCGAAAATTTGAGAGGGATCTTGAGATCGAGAAAAAATGTATTGCTCATACATTTTAGATTTAATATTATCAATAGCCTTATCCTTGATAAACGTGACCAAATCGTATAGAATAGAGTAGGAGTTAAATTTTTGGATAATGTCATCAATGGGAAGTGACTCGTGATTCTTATGGAAATCTTGGATAATGTAGATAAATGCATTTATACATCTTACAAATTTTAACCACGTAGCCGTCGTGCTAAGGTAATACACATCTGACCAAGATAGGCTACAAATATTATGGTAAAGCTTTGGGTATACTTTGGAAAGAAGAGCTGCCATACTTCTTCCTGTAAGTTGATTCAAAATGAGTGTGACTGGATAAGCGTCGCTAGCACTTGCATTGGCTAATGCAAAAGCACGATCCAAAAATGTTGCTAAAATTTTTTGCTCAGAAATAGAAGGAGTAAAATTATTATAAATATGATTCTCGACTAATGCTCGTTGAAAAAGAGCGCAAGAATCAAGTGCCATTTTCTCGACCTCATTTGTAATTCCGGTAAAAGTGATGCGGGAATTAATATCCAAGGAACGGCAAATGGTGTCATAGTGCTTTTCAAATTGATTGACTACAGTGTTCCTAAATAGTGAATCTGTATCATGCGTTTTTGGGAATAAATATTTCATTTCTGGAGTTCAAAAATTGAGGAATATAATATTTGTAGAAATTGGGAGTCCGAGGAAATTCGTATGCAAGAAACTCAAAATGACTGGACAGTTGTTTTTCAGACATACTATGGGATAATATGCTTTTTCGATTGCTAAAATAATGTAGAGGATTTCCATGATGCTTTTTATCAAGCTGCAATTGTATCCTGTTGTTCGCCCAAAATTCATCCAAATTAACGAGCAAATCAGTGGTTGACTGCAACTTTACAAAAGCAGGGACAGACAAACACAAGGTATCTTGACAAAAAACCAAGAGATCAAAACGAAGCCAAATACTCAGAAGAGAACTGTATGAGTTGGTTGATTCGCTAGTAAGATGATCCAAATAGTCGATATAAAATTTGTGCGGTTGTCGAGTCATAATCACACCCTCTCTCGTTTTCATAAGTGATACCCAAAGAGCTTGAGTTTTTTCTATTTTACCATAGTTCTCTTTGTTTTTCCATTGTTATTGGAGTGTAACGGTTTTACTGACTTTCCTGAGTAGTGCGGATTTGGACTCTAAGAAATCACACTTATCCACGAAAATTTCTGTAACATACTTGGGCTTGATACCGATTTTCACAATCCGGTCACGCTTTGTGGCGCTGTACCGATTGATGTCCCGGCACTTGAGGTAGTAGCGGATGTTCGCAGCATTCAGCGCATAGATGATTTTTGTTTTGCTGTTTATATTGGCAGCAGTTGCAACATGGGATTTAGCAAGCCATTCAAACATGAAAACGCCCCCTTATATGATTTTGTTGATGTTGTGGAATCCTTGATATGTCAAAACCCGCACGGATGGGGTTCATGCGGGCTTTGGCAGAAAGGAGAAAAGTAAGGTGTGAGGACATCAGATTTTATGCGGCTGCACGAAGTTTTGCATTGGCTTCTTCGACTTTCATCCGAGAGAGGATGAAAGTGATGATTGGCACGAAAGGAATCACCAGATACATGATCTTCAGCATATTGATGCAGGAATCCGGCTGAACCGTCAGCGCACTGTCAAAGTGGCTTGCAGCCAGCAGCCAACCGGTAATAGCCGTGCCCAGACCACCACCGAGCTTTACGCCCAGAGAGGTGCAGGAGTACATGGTTCCGTCCACGCGCTTATGCTTCGTGAGCCAGGTGTATTCGGAGCAGGCTGCGATCACAGCATTCATATCGCCCTGCCACGGCCCCTGACCGAGAGCAGCGATTGCGGTAAAGAGCAGCATCAGCGGAACATTGCCGCTTCCCATGTAACCAGCCACGGCGACCAATGCACGGGCAACCGTTGCCAGAGTGTAGCTCATCACATTCAGCTTGTACATACCGCTCCACTTTACGACCAGCGTCGGAGTGAACACCAGCGCAATAATCAGAGGGATGTTGACTGCCCAAGAGAATACACCGAACAAGTTCTGATTGCCCAGAATGTAGGTGGCGTAGTAGGTGCCCATGCTGATCATGGCACCGTAGATCTGCTGGAGGATGTAAGTGCCGCAGATCATCATATAGTATTTGTTGCCGGCGAGAAGTTTTGCAGCCTGCACCAGATTGTATTTTTCGTCCTGCTCGATTTCCTTTTTGTCGTTTGTGTCAACCAGTTCACTTTCCAGCAGCTCCTTGACGGAGAAAACGGACAGAGTGTTGACTGCCAGACCGATGATGGCATAGATGATGGCCACGGTGCGCCAGCCGGCAGCACCGCCGCCCAGAGCGGAAACAGCTCCCAGCGTGATGGACTGGATGAGCAGGCTGGTGGCAAAGGCAAACATGAAACGATAGGAACCCATTTCGACCTGCTCGGCACTGTTCTTCGTGACAAGCGCAGTCAGCGCAGAGTATGCGATGTTGTTGGCAGTGTGGAACACTGCGTTCAGCAGCGTGTATGCGATCAGGAACCATGCGTACTGCGCAAACTGCCCAAGGCTGGTGGGAATCGCAAAAATTGCAACCAGAGTGATGGCGCATCCGATGTAGCCATACAGCATCCAGGGACGAGCCTTGCCCATTTTGGAATGGGTCTTATCGATCAGTGAGCCGAAGAAGATGTCTGTGACACCGTCCAGCAGCTTAGAAACTGCAATCAGGGTGCCGACAATGCCGGGGTTCAGACCAACTGTGTTGGTCAGGTAAATCATAACAAAAGAGGAAAGGAACGCATAAGCCGAACAATGGGCCGACTTCCATCTGCATCAGACTGGCTTCCAGCATGGATAATCCAATATCATTGACCCTTGTGTTGCCAGCGATGATTCCGCTGGAATCTGCCACGACTTTCGGGGTCAAAGCGAATACCGCCATCACAATATCAAACGTGTTGCTGATGAACCAGACGGATACCGCCGTCTTGAACACCCATTGCATGATGAGTGCAGGCTCAAACTGCGCCATGTTGTTGTGCTGGGTAATCATCTCGATCAGTTCGTAACAGGCGATAAAGGTCAGGATGATTCCGGCAATGGGCAGAACCACATTCCGGGAGAGGGATTCGATCATCGCAAAGACGCGCGGTTCAAAGGCAGATGGTCGAGTGCCGACCTGCTGTGCAATGTCACCGACCTGCTCGTTGATTGCATCGAACAGCCCGGACAGGTTGGACATGATGCCAGCGGTCAGAAGCGATTTAAGCCAATCGCCTATACCGCTCAAAGCCGCGAATACCGGTCTTGCTGATCTCCACGCTGGACACACCGCGATTCTGCCGCAGGAGTGTACGGACGCTCTGCTTTCCTTGGGATGCCTTGGACTGATACAGCCGTATCGCTGCTTTTACCGCATTGAGGACTGTCCGGGCAGACAGTTTCGTGGTCGAAATCATAATGTTGAATGACTTCTGCTCGATTTCTTCCTGCAATTTTCACCACCTCCTGCACGGAAAACTGCTTTCATCGGTCATGCTCGACAGGCTGGCGGGGAACCGTTTTCTTTTCGTCTGTGCGAACGGCTTCATCGGGAACGGGAACAATCAGCATCCTGCGTCCCAGCGGAATAAAAGATTCCGGCTGATGAAACTGCTTCTCAAATTTCTCTGCCAGTTCCGGGGTGAGAGATGCAAAATCTTCTTCGCCCAGGCCGACCACCAGGAAAGTTCCGGCAATCACATCGTAGGCTTCGCCGCTTTCGTCCCACAGGGCGCGGTTCAGGGGCAGACCCATCAGCTTGCCATCATCGTTGTAGATGATGGCAACAGAGTCATCAAAAGGGTAAGTGGCACCGATGGAACCGCCGACTGCCTGCTGCAATGCTTTCAGCTCATCGCTGATCTCAACTTGCTTCGGATACTGTCCCGGTGCAATTTCCAGCACCGTCAGGGTGTTTTTCTCCTGCTCCATGCTTGTTCTCCTTAAATTTAATGGTGATTTCCTGCCCGGCGCGCGCCGCATTCATCAAGGCTGCGATAAAGAAGCCGCAGAGTGCGCCGAACTCAAAAAATGCAAAACCGATGAAAAAGTTCAGCATAGCATCACCTCAGTCAATGCAGATGCAGGTCAGTTTTTGCTCGTCAATCATCAGGGTAACGCTGTGCTGCGACAGGTATTTCTGGAAAAGGTAGATCTGGTCAACGGACAGTGAAATGATATCACCGTCCATATTGGCACGATACAGAACCACCGGGCCGATCAAATACCGCTTGCCAGCAAACTTGAGAACCTGCGCCGGGTGATAGCTGAGCAGCAGCGAGGTGTCTGCAACGTTGATGGAGACATCGCTCTCATCAAAACAGGGCAGGATATCAGAAACCTCGTCCAGCGTGATGACCGTCAGCTCCATATCCGGGGCAATGGCAGCGAGATAGACCTCACCAGGCTTTTTTCCGCCGTTCAGAATCGTGTAGATGCGAGTATCAATGGTGACTTTCTCGGAACGAATGTGAGTGGTAGTAAAGTTCATAGATGTTTCCTCCAAAATTTTTGCAAAAATAAAAGACCCGGAACTGGGTCTTACGGTTTAGTCTATGCTCAGCGCGTTTCTTCCTGCTTTTTCTGTTTTGCCTGCTGCTTTTTAAGCTGCCACTGGTCGAGCAGCTTGATGATGATGCTTTCCATCTGCCGGGGCGTGTAACTGCGCGGAAAGTATTTCCGCAGAGTTTCGTTTTTGATGGTTACGGTGTCCAGTTCGCTTTTCTTTTCCTCATTCATAATGTTGTAGACTGCATCATAGTCAAACTCACCTTGCTGCGCCAGCTTTTTTATCCGAATGGCTTGCGAAAGAGATGGTGCGTTCTGGGAAGCATCCATTGCTTCTAAAAAATCCTGCTGCTGTTTTGCATCAAGATAAGACAATTCCACCGCAGGGTTAAACGAAATTTTCTTTTCGTCCACCATGTCCAGCAGTTCAGGAACAAGGTTTGTCAGGCGGATAAAGCGGAATATCTGATTTTTACTGGTGCCAAGTTCCTCGGCCATTTCTTTACTTGACAGCTTTCCAAAATTATTCCCAAGTTGGGAATAATTATCTTGTGGTGGTCGCCCTGCTTGATGTTTCATGGCATCCAGTTTCATTTTGTACGCAAACGCCCGCTCACTGGGCAGGATGTGTTCTCTCTGCAAATTGGAATCGACCATCAATATCGTGGCGGCATCATCCTCCATGTTGCGCACAATAACAGGCACGGTGTCCAGATGGGCAAGTTCTGCGGCGTGTTTCCGGCGATGCCCGGAGATGATCTCATAGCCGCCCTCTGGTCTGGGGCGGGCGATGAGCGGAGCCAGCACACCGAACTGCGAAATGCTTTCTACCGTCCGGGTCATTGCATCATCGTCCAGCACTTTGAATGGGTGGTCTTTGAACGGAAAAAGCTCATCCACAGGAATCTGCTGTACTTGTTCCCGCTGTTCTTCCTGCCGGGTCTCCTCTGAACTGAACAGGTCATCTAGCCCTTTCAGAGCTACGTTTAAGCCGCTTTTCGGCATCCGCCAACACCTCCTTTGCAAGAGAATGATAGGCTTCTGCCACCTTGCCCTTGGGGTCGTGCTGGAAAATGCTCTTGCCTGCGGCACTGGTTTCGGCGGCACGGACAGACCGGGGAATGGTCTGTCCGAACACCTTGATTTTACTTCCGTATGCTTGGCGTATCAGGGAGTCGATCTGCTTTCCGTAGTTGGTTCGGCTGTCCGTCATGGTGAGCAGGATTCCCTCGATTTTTAATTTCGGGTTGATCTGCCGCCGCACCTTGCCGACAGTCTGCAAAAGCTGCTCCAGACCTTTGGCAGAAACTTTGGCAGAAAGATATTGAGCCTGTACGGGTATCAAGGCAGTGTCAGCCGCCGCCAGTGCATTGATGGTGAGCATACCAAGGGAGGGAGTACAGTCCAGCAGGATATAATCGTACTCCCGTTTTGCTCCGTCCAACACCTGCTTGAGCATCTTTTCCCGGTTCATGCTGTTTACCAGAGCCACCTCCAGTCCTGCCAATTCGATGTTGGCAGGGATGAGGTCTACACCCTCTGCATGGTGCAGGATGCCCTCACCGGGCTGGATAGGCTGGTCGTTCATGGCTTTCTGCATCAGGGTGGACAGTGTGGTAGGCAGTTCGTCCGGCCGCTGCCAGCCCATGCTGATGGTAAGACTGCCCTGCGGGTCTGCATCAACCAATAGAACTTTTTTGCCTTCGGCAGCAAGACTGACGCCCAAATTTTCACAGGTCGTGGTTTTGCCGGTGCCGCCTTTCTGATTGACAATGGCGATTGTGGTAGCTTTTGTGTTATTTCTTCTTATGATTTTTCATCACCTCCGGTTCGCCAAATCATGGTTGGCTCGATTTTGATAGGGAAGTTGCATTGAGATTTGGAAGGGTCTTGACAGGCAATTTTGAAATCACCAGAAGCGTCATTTTCACGAATTTTGGACAGCCGATTTGCCGATTTGGACGAAAAGTTCTTTATACATGCCAAACTTGTCTTTCCAAAGCCGCCGCATTTTCGTTCAGCTAAACAAAATTTAGGATTTCCGGAGTGGCTTGTTCATTTTGTTGCCCATGCAACGTAAGACCCTCTTGACATCCGTAATCATGAGGATTTTTGGAATACGGAAGAATGAGGAGAGGTTTCCGGGGCATTCGTAGAAGCAGTTGAGTGCTATGCGACCCTGTCAAGGGTCAAAAAAATAGCGATGGTTCATTGACATGGTTGACAAATCCTCCTTATAGATAATTCGTGCAAACA
>OBAM01001377.1_pt1 | contig 15663 bp, 16 predicted proteins | sample 1517751 | NCBI WGS metagenome assembly OBAM01 (sample SAMN04571703, study PRJEB22368) | human gut metagenome | biome: human gut; material: stool | host: Homo sapiens | place: Luxembourg | collected 2012-10-18
GATTAGATTTAGAGTTTTTAGAGTCAACTCCCAAAACTCTAATCAATAGTTTACATGCAACAGCCAGAAATTTCGATACACCCTCTTATTGGACGCTTACGAAACATATACTAAATTATGAAAAATTAAAAGAATGGATAGGAGAAAAATCTGAATTTAAATCAAGCGTGGACGAGCTAAAAAAATATATAAATATAGATAAGAGTATTCCTTGTAAAAAATTTAAGAATTATAATGTGCCATCACAGAAATGGCATTTAATTACGTCTTATTTTGGCCAATGTATTGCAGAGTATATCACAAACAATAAAAAGCCCGGAGAGTTTTTTGAAAAAACTTTTAATAAATCAGCTATACGTTATTATCCGTTAAAATTATGGATGGCAGAAACAGCTGGGGCAAAAAGTGTAGAAAAAATCGCACAAGAAATAAGCGCTGGTGATTTGCAAGAAGCAAAAAACATCATTAAAAGTAATCAATTGTGGGAAGAAATCTTAAATAATGTGATTAAAGAAGTAGAAACTACACTTTGAAAATTCAATATTTTAACCCTAAAAATAATTTATAGACTTAAAATGTGTGGGGTGAAGTGTATTGTACAGAGATTAAATATTTAAATTCAATAAGCATTTTGTGAAAAACGATTCGAAATGCAATGAAACTATCAATATATTGAGACTAATCCATTATGTAATGCACAGAAAAGAAAGCGTGCTATAGTGAATGTAAACGATTTAGCAAAGCAAGTCTCTTCCATCCTCACCCCACAAACCGACAATTTCTACCGTGACATTCACACCTACGGTCATTTCTTCCACAACACAAATGACATAATGTGGTGGGGCGATGTAGGGATGAAATTCCTGACACGCGCCCCGTTCGATGTCCGTTGGCTGCGGGAGAAAAGATTAGATGATCCATATGGCGGATTTCTGTATGAGACTACGGTAGAAGATAAAGTCCTTATCATGTTCGAACATAAATACAACCAGGAAAAATATGATCAACCCGGAGCTGATTTTTCATCCTGCTCCTACGAGTTTTTCTATTCCAATCATCCGTTTTTACGGACTGGTTTATGGAGCGGAACCATGCGTTTACGCTATGCGTATGTTGTCGATTTGAAAAACAAAAGTTTCAAACTGGCATCCCAATGGAAACCCAAGGTACCGTCTTACGACACGAAAGAGAAGTACGAACGCACGGCATTGAATGCAATTTACAATACGCTGCAAAAGGAATTAGATGGAATCGCAGATCAGGTACAGGCAGAATATCTTGAGATGCAGCGAAAAGCAGCCAGGGCAGCGTATGTGAGGGCATGTTTTGATCCAGTTGATGGAGATGAGAATAAAGAAGCGTTAAGAGAATATGACCGTGCCGAACAGGAATTTGTAAAAGCTTTGTATACTTTGGCAGAAGCTGTCATGAAAAGAAAGGAATGCACGGTGATTTACGATTTTCTGTCGGAATCCGGCACGCTGACCAATAACAGAATTTCTATGCTCGCATTTCTTGCTGCGATTGAAAAAACAAGAATCTGGTAATGGACAGAAACTCCCGAAAGAAGGACAATAGAAAAAAGAAAAGCAATTTGATGATGTTATGCATGCTGCCCGGAGAATGGGCAGCATGATTTTTTAAAATTCATAAGGCGTTACACAAACAACGCTTGTGAATGCTAGAATGGCCTCAACAAAGAAAAAAAGACCGAAAATGAAATAGGATCAAGGAAAAATCCAGCAACTGGATACTCAGATTAAGTGGAGGAATACAAACAATGGGCTTAAAGGACGATATAAAATTTAAAATTTTACAGGAGCTAATGCAAGAGACAAATATAGAAAGACCAATATCCATTTGGAAACTGCGCGATGCTGTTTATGGGGAAATTTCCGTAGAGGGAGACAAAGAGAAGAAAAAGAACAAACGCGATAACCAGATCAGAACTGTAAAAAAGGATGTCTTTGAACTGGAAGCGGAAGGCATCGTTACGATCACCGAGATGGATGAGGATGGAAAGATAGATAATAAAAAGAATATTATCTGTTACAATCATCCATTGAGTCAGAAAAAACTGCCATTTCTGATTGAACATACTTTTACCATGACAGCAACGATGGAGGAAAAACAGGAAATTATTCGAGATCTGATCACCTGTGCCGGAGTAGGAAATATTAAGAAATATCATTGCTATCTGGAAAGGTTTTCCCCGGAATATTTATTAGATGATGTGGGAAAAGCGAAGGTTTCAAAAGAACGGAAATATCCGAAAATACCGCAGATGGAAGGCGAAGAGGTCGTCCGCCGAGCAGAACCGTGCCACTATACAAATCTGCATGAGAATATGAGCAGAATCTTTGAAGCACTGAGCAATCAGACAGGACAGTTTTTTCGAAAAATCTCATTTAAACTCATACAGTATACGAAATCAGGGGAGCGTGCTTATGTCGATGGTGGAAAGGTCTATGTCATTTCACCTTATTTCATCAGCAGTTCAAATGGGAAACTGTGGCTGGTTGGAAACCATGAGCCGTATCAGGATTTGTCCAATTATCCGATTGAACGCATGGACGAAATTCAGGTGCTTGAGCCGGGAGAGGGAAGATACCGTCCGATGTCTGAATTGGAAGACGAGAACAAGAAGCTGGATAAGTATCGTTATGTAGCAGAACACCAGGGTGGCAGCTATGGCAGTGTGGAACCCATCATTTTACGGGTGCGGAAAACGCCAAATGCTTATACGCTCATGTATCATACGTTTGATGATGAGTTTTATTTCCTAAAGGGTGGAACAGAGGAATATGATCGGGTGCTGGTATATCGAACCGCGTATTTTATGGCAAACTGGGCGATGATGAATTCAAGGGATGTCATCGTGGAGACGCCGTCCGTACAGGAACTGATCCGAAATAAAATGAAAGAACTGGAAGGGCTTTATCAGACCAATGAGTAAACCAGAAGTTCAATGAAAAATTCTGGAGAATGTGTAAAAACAGGGAAATATAAAAATTTTTGCAGGGTGCGTAAGGAGGCGTTTGTTACGATGACAGAACAAGGTAAGGTTCATTATCTACTGGTGCGTGGCTATGAGGAATTTCATGATGAGGATGAGTGGCTTGGAATTTATTCCAGCTGGGATGATACAATTGCTGCATATGAGAGAGAACATGCTGCGCTGGAAAGAGAAAAGGCGAGAGATCTGGAAACCTTTGGCGAACGGGCTATGCAGCTTGCCATGCGTGAAGAAATCCAGATTCACAGCTTTGAGGAAACGACGGGGAGATGGCGATACCATCTCCAGTCAAAAGAAAATCTGCAGAAATGAAAAATGGAATTGTAGTATGAATTATTTTTTTGTTCCGCAAGAAGCGTTATACAAACAACGCCTCTTGCGGATAGAATAGGCACATAACAAAAAGCTGTTTCAGATCCAAGGTCAGGGAGGAAAGATACATGTGTAAAAGACATAAACGTTTTGTGATATTTCTGGATGTTGACGGAGTGCTGAATACCACAACCACAGTCCAGAAAACCCCGGATGGATATACGGGGATTGATGATGCACGAGTGGAAGTCCTGGCAAAGACAATCGAAAAAATTGGAGGAGCAGATCTTGTTTTATCTTCCGACTGGAAAGAGATGAAACCGACAGATGGTGATTATGTGTATCTCATTTCTAAACTTGCTTTGTGCGGGCTGTCGATCGATGGGCAGACACAGGATCAGATGTACAAAAGGGGAGAAGGGATTTTGAAATACCTGAAAGCACATCCGGAGATTGAAGAGTATGTAGTTCTGGATGACTGCAGATTTGACTTTCAAAAGGATCGAAAACTCTGGGAACATCTGCTGCTCACCAATGGAATCGAAAACGCACAATTTGCATCGGAAACCCCGGCGGTGGAGGCAATCGTGTTTAGGGATTATCTGAAGCTGTTTTGAAACAGGAGCACTCAAATGAGAAAGAGAATCAGCAGAATGATAGGAAATATATTGTAAAGTGACAAAAAAGTTTTTCTGCGCCAGATACTGAAGGAGGAGCAAAATGAAAAATCAAATTACAAAAGAAACCGTCTATCGTATCCCAGCTGATGTGAAGAGAGAAAGTGCTGTGACCCTGCAGGAAAAGCATCTGCTTCAGAAATTCACCAATATTCTCCGCGAGGATGGGAAAAATTACTGGTTCAACGCGGAGCGATTTCTGCGGACAGCGGAAGAATACAACTTTACAGTTTCAAGCATGATGAGAGACATCGAATTATCTGAGTATGTGGAGGAAGAAGAGATTCCAAGCCTTAAGACGCTTCGCAGATTACTCAATTATTGTGAATATCCAGATGAGAAGCTTGTGGTCGGGATTCAGGCGATTAAACGGATTGGAAAAGCGCTGTACGGGAATCAAAATGCGTTCCTTGAAATTATCGATGAAGAGAGTCTTAGCTGCATGGCAGAGCAGTATCTGAAGATTCGGGAACAGTAAAAGTAAAATCCTGTGAAACAGAAAAGTGGCCAAAAGAGTGTCCACATGCAGGAACGGTTCCATGATAAGATAAGGCATACCCGGAAAGTAAACCACAAGTTCAATGCAAACGACGGAGAGACGTGGAATAATAGGAGTACATCAGAGCTCCGGCGGATGAATCAGAATACAGGACAGATCAGGAGGAACAACTCGATATGACGTTGAACGAACTTTTCGCAATTCAGGAAGCAGACGTAACAGGAGAATTACTACCGAAAGCCGACTGGAGTGAGATCGCAGAAGAACCGGCGGAGATATTTCTACGGAGCAGGCTGGTTCCTGACGGGGTGGAATCACATAAGGAATATAAAAGTTAAAAGAGAAATATGAGTGAGGTAGCTCAGCCATGGTAGAGCAGAGAAACCAAGCCGATCATGGGTGTGGTCGGTACAGCAAAAGATCTATTGTCGCTGGTTCGATTCCAGCCCTCACTCCTGAAACATGAAAACTCACAGCTAACGTACAAAAGAATGGAGACGAGATCACAAATGAACACAGGATCTGCAATCGAAACTGAAAAATTATTCCTTCTCCCAAGCCGGACGGACAGAGATTCCGAGGCATTTTTACAAATGCTGCGGGATGATGGCGATTTCTCTATATTCTGCGGAGTCAGCCCATCCGAAAAACATGTAAGAAGGTTTGCAAACTATTTTGAGAGAACTGATCACGAGCTTTGCACCTATTCCATTTTTCTCAAACAGCAGAAAGACAAGTTTATCGGCTACGTAGGCGTACATAGAGAAATGGAAGACGAATACGAAATTGAATTTTATATCGCCAGAGAATACCGAAGAAACGGCTACTGTGAAGAAGCCAGCCGAGAGCTGATTAATCAGCTCTTTGGTGATGGGGTTTCTGCAAACGGAAAGAATCTTTTCGTCGATAAGCTGTATGTGACGACCCAGACAGAAAATGAACCAACGATCAGCCTGCTGCGGAAGCTGGGATTCAGAGAAGTAGAGGACGGCCCGATCATGGTTGTGCTGGGTAACATTTTCGAAAAAGAAGATAATTTTTTCGCACACGAAGTAGTAAAACTGGTACTGACAAAGGAGGAGTTTTCTGATGGCAATTAAATTTGAAGAACTGAGAAAATATGTTGCACGCAATGTCCGCTTATCCATCTGTTTTGAGGATGGTTATTACCACGATTATCTGATGATGTCAGACATTCCGGAACAGAAATATGCTGGCTTTTACATCTATGGAGTCGGAATGGTGGATGTGGAATTTTCCAGAGATGTCTATATGGCTTTGCCGGAACCGGAAGGAGAATGCTGGTGCAGCAAAGATGATACACTGAATCCGGCGATCGAACTTATGATTTCGGAAGAACCGAGGGATATCAAACGGAGTGTGGAACAGAAGCTTTTGTTCCGGGATCTGAAACCGTATCTGCAGATCGGCAGACATTTTTCTATCGTAAATCGAAATGACTGGTCATCTGAATACTATGAATATCGGAATGAGATACCGGAGAAATACGATGATATGTATGTGTACGGCATCGGAATGGAAGAGTGTCCGCATGCTGAAAAAACGTGGATGGATGTTCAGTATGAAACTATTCGCAGAAAGCAGATGGTGATTGTGCTTTCCAATCAGCCGAGAGAAGATCTCAGGTCACTGTTCACACAGCAGTGAAACACTTACTGTTTCGATGCGTAAGAATGTGATTCAAATGTGAGCAACCCTCCCTTTGCGAAGCAAAATTTTAAATGAGAGCTGTGAATGTTCCAGTTCGCTGGGGCCGAGTGAACTGGGATGAGCTGGGAACAGAGTAGTCAAACATTTTTCATTCAACAAAAAGGAAAGAAGGCTAGACATATGGATAGAGATCATACTTTTGATTTACCGGATTTAACAGAAGATTTCTGGAAAACAGTTGTGTTTGCACAGAAGGAACATCCTTCTGGAATGGGAGGCCCGGGCTGTGTATGGCTGGTCAGCGAAGACGGCAAAGTATACTTTTTCGGTTTTGAAGAGACACCATTTTACAAATGCGACGAGCTTTTTCCGATCTTTGAGACGACCGATGAAAGAATTGGCTGGCATTACAAATACAAAGCAGAAGATCACGGATGGAAATATCTGGAGAAAGAAAATGCACTGATCCGGGAAGATATTCTGGATGCTTACAGCAAAGCGGCTGCAGAGGAGAAACAGACAAATGAAAAGTTCTGGTATTTGTATGGACCCAAGCTGGCAGGACTGGCAATTGGTGTGGATCATCTGGAACGGTATGATTATATTGGAAGCGTTCTTTACATGGAAAAAATAGAACAGGAAATGGCGGAGCATCAGAAAACATGGGAAAAAGACAAGCTGACGGAGAACGAATTTGACTGGAAACCGATGCATATGAACAATATTCCGGACAATCCCGAGATGGGTGTTTACGCACTGCTGATGAGAAGGGATGACGAAAAAATCAAGGGTGTAAAATACTCAATTCTGTATCAGTACGAGGAAAGCAGTCCTATGCTGTTTGACAGTGATGCAGAGATAGAAGCGTATATTCTTTTCTGTGAGGATTACGATGATATCATCGGTCCGTGGGACTATCATTCCGTCAGCAGACAGGAATGTGCAGAGCTTTACGGAAAAGAAAATCATTTCCCACCAGAACTGGCATATTATGACTGGATCACGTTTTCGGATGGTGATATTCACAATTTCGGCAGATTTCTCCGCACATTCCAGAGTCTGGAAGAAGCCAAAGAATACGCGATGTATTATGCCAACGTGAACAGCGGCGGAATCAACAGGAAAACAATTCTGAAACAGGAAGAGGAATCCAGAATGGAAGACCATGCAAACCGCATTGCGCATTACGAGGCATATCAGATGTATCGAAAGCATTATAAAGAAATTCTGGATGCTATCAGCGAAGAAAACTGTTTCCCGGATTCCTGCAGCGGAGGCGGTGTGTATCTGCGGGATGCAATTTTAAAGAAAGTACCGGAAATCACAGAAGAACAGCTCAGGATAATCTGGAGAGAACTTCCATTTGTGCTCGAGAAGAGAACGCAGGAATGGATTGAACGGGAAAAGCAGTTCAGTGAGAACTATATCCGGAAGCATAGATAAGAGAAAAAGGATGGGGGAAAAGAAGGATGATTTTCCTGGCGGGATCTGAGGCGAGCGGAAAAACGAAAAAAGCGTTTGCATATGGCTGGAAAGAGCGAAAGACCAGCGAGGATGGAGTTCTCCTTTTTTCACTGCAGCATGAAAAGAAGGAGATGTGGAAGATTCTGCAGAGCATGTACGGGCAGGAGGAGCTTTCCAAGATAGAAATTGATGATACACCAGCGATAATGGTGGAGAGAATGGCAGAAATCATAGCGCAGAAAGCAGAGAATGGAGCAATTTCTGTTTTTGTGATTGATGAAGTGCCGATGATGACGAGCAGGAAAAACTTTACCGACAGAAAAGAAGAGCTGCGGTATATGATTGGTCTGCTGAAAAAATGTGAGAAAAAAGAACGTGTTGTGATTGTAGCTGTTATTCCGGTATCGAAATACTGTACAGAAATGCAGAAGAAAAAAGAAGTGAGTACCTGTTATGGAGAAATAGAAAAACCAGAAAATTGTCTGGTTTTCGTATAGACAAGAACCTGTCCACATACGGAATACGGCTGGTGGTAAGATGACAGATAGAAAAAGATAATAAAATGTTCCGGTTTCAAAAAACAGTGAATCGGAACAATAGGAGTTCGTAGGGATGGAGGAAAGCAAATGCTGATTTACAAAGAACAATTACCAGAAGATACTATGGATGTCCGGCTGCTGGAACTGCCGTTTTCAACGGTGGAAGCAGCAAGAAAAGCAGTTTTAAAAATAGACATGCAGTATGGCACTCCGTGTATGTGGTATCAGGCAGATGCGGAGGAACAATGCTTGATCAGCGGGAAAAAGAACTCATTTTTGGTAATGGCGATCGGAACAGGGCATGACTGGGGGCATGTTCTATCACGTGATGGTTATATTGGAACGGCATTATTGTATGATGGTGCACTGGTATTGCATTATTTTCTGCTGGAAAAGTCGAACACGGAAAAGACAGAGACTGAAAAACAGGAAACGAAACAGTAAGAAAATACTTGCCGATAAGATACTCAAGGGATGGAAAAATACCGGACAGAACAAGGGAGGTATCATCGAATGATTCTTTACAAATACACGGCAAACTGTTCAAAACTGAATCTGGAACAGGAAGATGCAACGAAGGAAGGATATGAGGGCCTCTATCCCCGGCGAAGTGACATTGCGGAATGGAACAGTAAATTTTACACAGCCTACCGTACAGAAAAGAAGTTTTTCATTATGATCAGTGATATTCGGAAGGATAAGATGACGATTGTAGCTGAACTTGAAATGGAAGTGGATCCTCGGGAATGTGTGGATTATATTCGGAAGATACTGCCGGAAAGGGAGCTGCTTGCATGTGAGGAGATCACAAGTGATGAGTTTTACAAAGAAATGGTTCGGACAGAACGGAATAACTGGACGGAGTGCTACATCCGGTCAATGAAGGAGGACTTAAAGCTTGCTACGGAACCGGAGCACAGCTATTATGAACCTGTTGCGTATCAGGTAAGTGAACGGATTTACACGTCCCAAAATATGAACAGACAAAAGCAGTCAGAACAGATGCAGGAAATTATGGCATCGGAGAGCTTCTATGAAGAGATGGAGCGGATTTATGCTCCGGAAAATGAAAAACGTTTTGTTGGGCATCCCGTGCATTATCTGATCACAGCCGGTGACAAAGCGGCTGCGGATGATATGATTGACATTCTGATTCCAGCCCTCCTGGAGAATCAGAGACTGCTGAGCGGCAGGGCTTATGATGTACAGAAGATGACACATAAAGCAGAACGGGAAGGAAATTTTGACAATATTTTCTCCGGTGCCAAAGGTGGTACGGTGATTTTAAGTCTGGAAGGTGAAAAGAGTACCGGAAGGTATGCCACCGGCAATTATGATCTGGCGAAAGCACTTGGGAATAAGCTGAATGAGTATGGAAATTCTACCTTATTTATCTTTGTAGATATTTCCGGAAACCGCAGTGTATCGGATGATACGATAGCGGAAATTCTTTCCAATGCGGATCTGATTCAGATTCAGGAAGGCCAAGGAGATCTGAAGCGGGCGTCTGCTTATCTGAAACGTCTGGCGGAGAAAACGGAGTATCATGATTACACGATAGACGAGCTGACGCAGTATCTCCCGAAAGAAAAGAAGCTGTATTCGGTTTCGGATATTTATAACGCTTACAACCGCTGGTATGGCCGCGGATTGAAAACCCATATCTACAAGGCCTACAAGGAAAAAGACCTGATCAAAATTGAGCTGAAAAAGAAGACAGATAAGCCTTACTTGGAGCTGCAGAAAATGGTAGGCCTGTCGGATGTAAAGAAAGTGACAGATGAGATTCTGGCGGCGGCCAAAATGCAGAAAATGCGGAAACAGATGGGTCTTCCGGGGGTTCAGTCATCCATGCATATGCTGTTTTCCGGAAATCCAGGGACAGCAAAGACAACCGTGGCGCGTCTGCTATCCCAGGTCTTGAAGGAAGAGGAAGTGCTGAAATATGGCCATATTGTCGAGTGCGGCAGGCAGGATCTGGTCGGAAAGTACGTCGGCTGGACAGCACAGATTGTTGAGAGTAAATTTCAGGCGGCGCGTGGCGGCATTCTGTTTATCGATGAGGCGTATTCTCTTGTAGAAGACAACCGCACGTATGGCGCCGAGGCAATCAATACCATTGTGCAGGAGATGGAGAATTACCGGGATGAGGTCATTGTCATTTTTGCAGGATATCCGGAGAAGATGAAGGAGTTTCTGGAGCAGAATGAAGGTCTTGCAAGCCGCATTGCCTTTCACCTGAATTTCCCGGATTACTCGCCGGAAGAACTGACGCAGATTTTGGATCTGATGCTGGAAAAATCGGAATACCGGATGGACGAAAGAACAAGGGAAAAATGCTTTTCTATCTGCGCCGATGCATGTCGGGAAGAAAATTACGGCAATGGACGGTTTGTCAGAAACCTGCTGGATCACGCGATCATGCGCCAGGCAGACCGCCTCATTCGGGAACATCAGAATGGTACGTTGGGAAAAGAGGAGGCCTGTCTTCTGACGGCGGACGATTTCGAGATGATCGGCCTGAAAAAGAAACCGCAGAGCCGGCAGATCGGATTCTGTGCCGGGTGAACAGCATAAAAAATCAGCAAAAAAAATTAAACCAGCGGTTAAGTGCAGAAAACGAAAGCATGTGATACAGTATATACATAACAAAACACGGACATTCACAAAAAGGCCAGAAGGGGGAATAAGCACATGAAGTTAAGCGAGCTGTTGAACCTGCTGAAAACAGCAGAAACTGTGGAAGAGATGGATGTGAGACGAGAAGAAATCGCAGCGCTGATTCCGGCCGTACGAACCATGTTTGGCTATGATCAGAAGAACAGTGCACATCAGTATGACTTATGGATGCATTCCCTCCATGTGGTCTGCAATCTTCCGCGGAGGATGGAAAATGATATGGTCTATCTGGCGGCGCTGCTGCACGATATCGGAAAGCCAGAAGCGCAGTGCAGGGGAAAACGCGAGGGAGATCAGGACATGCATTACTACGGTCATCCCGAAAAAAGCATGGAAATCGTGCGCGACATCGTGATCCCGGAGCTGGACCGGCAGGGGTATGTGATTCCGTGTTTTGATGTACAGGAACTCCTGTATTATGTGAAGTATCACGATGACCACGTCAGTGTGAAATTAAAGCACGTCAGACGCCATACGAAAATGGCCAGCTTTGGGATGTTTCAAAATCTAATGCTGCTACAGATGGCAGATGCCAAGGCACATATTCAGATCCCTGTTATCGCCGAACGGGCAGAAATCTGTGGACGGCTTGCCGGGGAGGAAGGCAGACTTCTCTATCAGAGAATTCTGGATGGGGAGTAGGCTGATGCGCCGAAGCTGTAAAAAAACGCCCGTCAGCAAAGGCCGATGCAAAAATTCCAGATGGGCAAAGCGCGCGGCAAACAAGAGGGTTCGACGGGCGAAAACACTGTGGGAAAATCAAAAGCATTTCGAAAGATTTCTGAGACATGGGATATCTGCGACTGGAAATTTTACGGTGAGAGATCCTGGAATCCGAATCGGGAAGAAAAAAATCAATGGGAAAAATGCTATTACAGAAAATGATCTGGAAGAGATGCATGAAGCTATGGATGAATTATGAACCAAGATCCCGAAAGGAATAACAGAATAAGGCGGTAGTTTAACGGGCAAAACCTGTGCAGAAAAAAATGTTTCATGTTAGTGGAACACACAGCAACTTTTTGAGGAGAATAGGGAGGCACAGAATGCAGGTTCAAGTCCTGCCCGCCTTACGCGAGTGAGGTAGCTTAAAAGAAAGAGCGCGAAAAAACGGTCATGTGCGTGACCGTAACGGCAAACTTTTTTCCAGTGGTAATGGCGAAGATGCCGGTTCAAATCCGGCCCTCACTCAGAAAAAAACAGAAGAGCAAACGAGAAAGAATGGAGTCCATAGATCCAGAAAAGGATGTCTGGAGAAAACAGTGGAACGAAGGAAAGGAGCGGCAGCGATGGATTTTGCAGAATGGATACGGGAGCAGGCGACAAAAACTTATACAGAAAATGGAGCAGCAGCACGGAACACAACCGGCGATGCGCGGCTGGATCTGTTTGCGACAATTGGATCCCTGCGCAGAGCGGATCCGGAAAGAATTGAGCTTCTGTTTGCGGAAGCATATCAGGCAGACCCGCTGTTCGCATTGAAAATCCTGTTTTATGCGCGTGATATCCGGGAAGGTCTCGGCGAGAGACGTGTCTTTCGGATTCTACTACAGTATCTTGCCGAGTACCATCCGCAGGCAGTTATTGCCAACCTTGACCTGATTGGTGTTTTCGGCCGTTTTGACGACTGGTACTGCCTGATCGGAACTGGCGTTGAGGACGAGATGTGGAGTGCCATGAAGCAGCAGCTGGAAGCAGATCTGAAAAACTTTCAGGAGGGAAAAAGCGTTTCCCTGCTTGCTAAATGGATCAAAACGGCAGACTCTAAAAATACGGAGACGAGAAAACTCGGCATTCTGACGGCGCAGAAACTCGGTTATCCGGTTTACAACTTCAAAAGAATCGTCCGTTCTCTGCGGAAATATATCGGTGTGCTGGAAGTGAAAATGTCAGAAGGAAAGTGGGAGGAGATCGTTTACCCGGAGGTCTCCGGAAGAGCCATGATGATTTACAGGAACGCATTTCGAAAACATGATGAAAAGCGTTTTAACCAGTATCTGGCGAAGGCACTGGAGGGAAAAGAAAAGATTCATGCGGAGACGCTGTACCCGTACGATCTCGTGGAAAAAGTTCTGTATGGACGTCAATGGAATCAGGCATTGGAGGCGCAGTGGAGGCAGCTGCCGGATTATGTGGCACAGGAAACGAATGCAATTGTCATTGCGGATGTTTCCGGTTCTATGAGGGGAAAACCTTTGGCGACATCTATTGGTCTTGCTATTTACTTTGCAGAGCGGAACCGGGGTGCTTACCACAATCTTTTCATGACGTTCAGCCAGAAGCCGGAATTTGTTTCTCTGAGAGGGGAAACCCTGCTGCAGAAAATCAAATACGTCGAGCGTACGGAATGGGGGATGAATACTAATCTTCAGGCTGCATTTGAGCGGGTTCTGGAAACAGCACTGGATCACGATGTACTGCCGGAAGAAATGCCGAAAGCGCTGATCGTTGTGTCTGATATGGAGATCGACAGATGCGGAGACCGCAATTGGATGTTTTATGATCATATGAAAGAAAAGTACGAGTATTGCGGCTACCAATTGCCGAATATTATTTTCTGGAATGTAGACAGCCGAAACGATATCTTCCATGCCGACAGTCGGAGAAAAGGTGTCCAGCTATACAGCGGCCAGTCGGTTACGACATTCCAGAATCTCCTGAACAATATTGACAGCACGCCGGTTAAATCGATGGAAAAAGTGATTGAGAGCGAGCGGTACGCATGCGTCAGAACTGGAAATGCGGCATAAAAAAGACGGAGGAGGATCCGAAGAACCGAAAGATCCTCCTCCGCCTTTTTTGTACATGAAACATTGGAAATAGAAAATTCCTCGTACTTGTTATCCTTGTTTTTTTGATATACACTCCGGGATCGTATCAGTTGCAAGAAAAATTGGGGTATGATGGATACGGCTGAGGGACTGGAAGGGAAAAAGGAGTTGAAAAAATATTAACGATAGCTGCTATTTCGTTCAAGATATCTTGAATTATATCAAGATATCTTGATATAATCATACAATAGAAGGAACAGTGTTATAAAGTCAACTTTAATAAAAAGAAAAATTTACAAAGCAAGCAGGAAAGGTATGAAATACATGGAGAAAATGTTAAAGTTAGCAGCATGGATAGAAAGCTTTCAAAAGATGTAAAGCTGATATTGAAAAATAGAATGCAGAAGAATAAAGGAAAAGAGGACACTATGGCATCAAGCATGATTCACTTGGCAATTGTACAGGAGATGAGAAAGAAAGTCTCGTTTCGAGATATCAACCGCCTGTTCCTTGGGGTGATTCTGCCGGATGGGGCGGTGGCGGGAAATAGCCATTTAAAGAAGAAAATCTGCGAAAATACCAGATACACATACGATCTCGAATTTTTCCGCGACAGATACGGGAAATACATGAAGAAGGATGATTTATATCTCGGCTATTACCTTCATCTGATCCAGGATATGCTATATCGGAGAGTTATGTATGGGGAGCATGGCTGGAATTCGAGCGTTCCTGGAAACGTAGAAAAACTGCATCGGGACTACGAGATATTAAATGAATATGTTTCGAAAAAATATAGCCTTTCCCAGGAAATGATCCAGGAGCTGGATCTTACAAAAGAGCCATTGGCACAGCTTGCTGAATTTGATGTGAAAGGTCTTATAAAAGAAGTACGCAGGGAATTCACCCAGAGAAAAAAAGAGAAACTTTTCATCCTTACCAGACAAATGGCCGACGAGTACATCGTACGCGCGACGGAATTCTGCGTGGAAGAGCTAAAAGCACTGTCCAAAGGAAAATCAGGTCTGGACAGTACTGTGTGGAGTTGGGAAAAACCAGAAAACATATCACATGAAAAATTAAACCAGAAGTTAAATGCAAAAATCGAAAATATGTAATATAGTATATACATAACAAAGCACGGACATTCACGAAAAGAACAGAGACGTGCAGAAAGGGGAACCGGAGAAATGAATTACTATATCAGCGATCTGCACTTACTGCATAAAAACTGTATCGGCTTCGACGAGCGTCCCTTCGCGGATCTGGAGGAGATGCATGAGGCGATTCTTGCAAACTGGAATCGGAAAGTAACGAACAGTGACACTGTTTACATTCTCGGGGACGCTACCTTATATGGAAAGAAAGAGGATGCTATTGCACTGGTTGCAAGAATGAAGGGGAAAAAGGTTCTGGTAAGAGGAAACCATGATCACATCGACGATTACCGGTATCAGCAGTTGTATGAAGAGATCTGCGATTACAAGGAAATTCAGGACGGAATCGACGGAAAACAGTATCATCTGGTTCTCTTTCATTATCCGATTTTCAGCTGGAAAAATATGGGACATGGCACCATTCTTCTGTATGGCCATACGCACGACAGCATGGAGGATACGTATTATCAGGAGTGCCTGAGAAAAATGGCGGAGGAGGAATGCAGCAGACACATTTATGAGTGCAGACCGCAGGCATACAATGTGGGATGCATGAAGCCATGGATGAATTATGAACCAAGATCCCTAAAGGAAATCCTGAGCTTTAGAGAGAAGGCCGAGGCAGGAAAATAGCATCTCCACCGATGATAGAAAGCAAGTTAGAGTGGAACAGCATTTGATACACATCAGTATCCATAAAAAATGTGGCTGAAAATAAGGCGGTAGTTTAACCGAATCAAGTAAGTCCCCTGCTTCAATTGCGAAAAGCAATAAGCAGTGGGTGGGGACTTGCTTGTATCAGGAGTAGTATAAGCCACTCCTGATAAGCTGCGAAGCAGCTATTCGGTTATGAGCAAGTAGCGAAGCGGATTGCGAAT
>OBAM01001394.1_pt1 | contig 15551 bp, 9 predicted proteins | sample 1517751 | NCBI WGS metagenome assembly OBAM01 (sample SAMN04571703, study PRJEB22368) | human gut metagenome | biome: human gut; material: stool | host: Homo sapiens | place: Luxembourg | collected 2012-10-18
TTCCGGGAACGCTCATCATCCCCACCGGTGCTATCCGCATGGAGGGAACATCGCAGGAATACGTTCCCCTGGCATTTCCGGCTGTCCCGGACTTCGGTCTGACACAGCATCTGGTCTGCGCCGCACAGGAGCTTGCATATGATTATCGTACCGGCGTGGTGCAGTGCAAGGACTCTTTCTACGGGCAGCATTCCCCGGAGACCATGCCTGCCGCACAGACCCTGCTCCAGAACTGGCAGGCGTGGAAAGCCGCCGGAGCGCTGGCATCGGAGATGGAATCGGCGGCGCTGTTCATCGTGGCGGCGACACGCCGGGTGAAGTGTGCCACTATCCTGCAAATGCTGTGGAACCAGGAGCGCCAGGCGGTGGTGCGGGACAATGCACACGCCGCCGGCGACATGACGCACGCCATCGAAGTTGCTGTTTCGGCAATGCGCCGGGAGATCCGACAGGGAAAGAAAGAGGAAATGTAAGTTGGCAAATATATTTTGTGTAGAGGATGATACGGGGATCCGGGAGCTTATCACCTGCGCTTTGCAGTCCGGCGGCTATACCGCCGAGGGATTCCCGGACGGAAAAAGCTTTTTTCACCGGCTCCGGGACGACAAGCCGGCGCTGATCCTGCTGGACATCATGCTCCCCGATGAGGACGGCATCTCCATCTTAAAGCGGCTCAAGGGCAACGACGCTACCGCAGAGATACCGGTCATTATGCTGTCGGCGAAGTCCAGCGAGATCGACAAGGTGACCGGGTTGGAAAACGGCGCAGACGACTACATCACAAAGCCGTTCGGCATCATGGAACTGCTGTCACGGATCAAGGCGGTGCTGCGGCGCAGCCACACGGTACAGAAAGCGGAGAGCCACGTGCTGTCTGCCCACGATCTGACCATCGACCTGGATCAGCGGACGGTGGTCTATCTGGAAACAGAGATCGTCCTCACCTATAAGGAATTCGAACTGCTGTCCTATCTGGTGCGCAACCGTGGCACTGCCATTTCCCGGGACCGCCTTTTGGAACAGGTCTGGGGATTCTCCTATGAGGGCGAGACACGCACCGTGGATGCACACGTGAAAACGCTCCGGCAAAAGCTGGATGCCGCAGGATGTTCCAATCTCATTCACACAGTACGGGGTTACGGCTATAAGATCGGAGGCTAATCATGGAATGGATCGGATGGGCATTCGCTGCGGTGGCGGCGGTGCTGCTGACGGTATTTATCTTTCTGTACCTGCACCAGAAACAGCAGGCACAGCACCAGCACAAAAAAGACCAGAAAGCCCAGGCAAAGCTCCAGACGGAGATGAGCCGGATGCAGAAGGAACTGTACCACGAACGGGACATCATCGGACTCATCCAGGAGCATATGGTAGAGGGCATCCTCATCCTGGACGATTCTGACAAGATCCAGCTGGCGAACCGCACCGCAACGGCACTGCTCAGCATCGAAAAGGAAAACTGGGACAACAAATCCATCTTCATCCTCACCGACAACCAGGCATTTCTGGATGCGCTGCGGAAGTCCAAAACAGAGCCGCAGCACGATATGCCGCCGGCTGACGATGATCTTCACAAGGGCTGCACCGTGCGCCAGCTGCTGAAGATCGACGGCAGCTACATCCGGGCGTACATCACCCGTGTGGAAATGGGCGGCATCTTCGGGACGATCGTGCTGCTGGTGGACGTGACCTATAACGTCAAGGCGGAAAAGATGCGCCAGGAATTCACCGCAAACGTCTCCCACGAGCTGAAAACGCCGCTGACCACCATCAAGGGATTCGGCGAGATGTTCGGCAGCGGCATGATTACCAAAGAGGACGACGTGGCGAAATACGGCGCCATGATCGAACGGGAAAGCGAACGCCTGCTCTTTCTCATCAACGACATCATCCGGCTCTCGGAGATCGAGGAACACACCGAGATGCTGAACACGCCGGTAGACCTGGCGGCGGCTGCCGGAAACGCCCTGCAAATTCTGGAACCCCAGATCCAGCGGAACAGGATACAGGTACATCTGGAGGGCAGATGTCTCCTGCTGCACAGCAACGAAGGCTATATGCGGGAGCTTTTCATCAACCTCATCGACAACGCCATCAAGTACAACAATCCCGGCGGCACAGTCTCCATCACCATCGAACACGTGGGTACACAGGCAAAGATCGTCATTGCGGACAACGGCATCGGCATTCCGCTCCAGGCGCAGAGCCGCATCTTCGAACGGTTCTACCGGGTGGACAAAAGCCGGTCGAAACAGCGTGGCGGCACCGGGCTGGGGCTGTCCATCGTCAAGCACATCGTAGACTGCCACAACGGCACCATCTCCCTGCGCAGCGAACTGGGACACGGCACGGAGATCACGCTTTTGCTGCCGGAAAAATGAAAAACAATTGCAAGAGCCTGTTTCGTATCTGACGGTCGAAACAGGCTCTCACAGAAAGGACAGACAACATGAGAAATGTCATGCAGGAACAGGATGTGACCGACTGGAAAGCCCGTCTCGCCGCCTATGTTCCCGAAACCGAACAGGAACGCCGTGACCGGAACGAGATACTCCTTGCGGCGGAACAATACGGCACACAGCTGCTCTGGCGCAGCCACGCAGAAAGCCACTTTACCTGTTCCGGATTCGTCATGGACACCAGGCTGGAAAAGGTGCTGATGGTCTATCACCGCATCTACGACTCCTTCGCCTGGACGGGCGGTCACGCAGACGGTTCCAACGATTTTCTCTGGACTGCCGTCCGGGAGGCAAAGGAAGAGACCGGCATCCGAAAGCCCTATCCCCTCACCGGCGCTATTCTGTCCCTGGACATTCTCCCGGTCAGGGCGCACCAGAAAAACGGCACACCCGTTCCGGAACACCAGCACTACAACGTGACCTACGGGCTGATTGCAGATACCAGAGAGACGCTGCGCATCGCCCCGGACGAAAACACCGCCGTGGACTGGATCCCCGTGGAAAAGCTGCCGGAGATCTGCAAAGAACCTCATATGCTCCCGGTGTATGAAAAGGTCATCGCCCGGATGCGCCGATGGAAAGCCATGCAGGAACAGGTCATGGCACAGCTGACACAGCCGCTTTTGTCGTGGTATCCCGGTCACGCCAGAGACCTGCCCTGGCGAAAGAACCGGCAGCCCTACCGGGTATGGCTGTCGGAGATCATGCTCCAGCAGACACGGGTTGAGGCAGTCAAGGGCTATTACCAGCGCTTTCTGGAGACCTTCCCCGACATTCCTGCTCTGGCAAACGCCGAACAGGACCAGGTGAACAAGTGCTGGGAAGGTCTGGGCTATTACAGCCGGGCTGCCAACTTGCGCAAGGCGGCGCAGGTCATTGTGGAACAATACGGCGGCGCATTCCCGGAAACGTGGGAAGAAGTCCGGCAGCTGCCCGGCGTAGGCGACTACACCGCCGGTGCAGTCTGCTCCATCTGCTATGACCTGCCCACGCCGGCGGTGGACGGCAATGTGCTGCGTGTGGCGGCACGCATCCAGGACAGTTTCTGCGAGATCGACCGCCCGGAACAAAAGGCAGCCGTCACCCGGTCGCTGGAACAGGTGTACCGGAACATTCCCGGACAGTGCGGCACGATGACACAGGCGCTGATGGAGCTGGGCGCTACGGTCTGTCTGCCCAACGGACAGCCCCGGTGCGAGGTCTGTCCCCTGGCGGAACTTTGTCTGGGAAAACAGTACGGCGACACCATGCGTCTCCCACAGCGCACCGAGAAAAAGCCCCGGCGCAAGGAACAATACACCGTGTTTGTGCTTTGCTGCGACGGAAAATACGCCGTCCGGAAACGCACCGCAAAAGGTCTGCTCCACGGGCTGTGGGAATACCCCAATGTGTCCGGCATCTGCACCACGGAAGAGGCAATCGCCCAGGTGAGCCGGTGGCAGTGCAAGCCGCTGGATCTGACCCAGACGGCAGAGCGAAAGCACATCTTCACCCACGTGGAATGGGAGCTGTACGGCGTCTATCTCACCTGCGGCAGACAGGACGAGCAGTTCGTCTGGAAAACCGCCGCAGAAATTGCCGCAGAGATCTCCCTGCCCACGGCGTTCCGGCAGTTTTTTCAAGCATAAATCCAAAAACAAAAACACCCCTGCTCTCACGGCATTTCACTTGCCGCAGAACAGGGGTGTTTGTTATATACTGTAGTATGGTTACGCTATATTTCCCTTACGCCTCGTAGAAGGTCTCTCTCCGTTCCAGCACCTTTTTGCCCAGCGGAGAATCTACCGGTGCAACGACACAGGAACCGTACTGCTTTGCGATCTGTGCGGTGCTGTCTGCGATGGTCGGGATATCTGCATCCTTTTCCAGATCCATGACGATCACATAGCCGTCTGCGCCGTTTGCCTTGATGCCGTCCAGGTACGCCTTCTTGACTGCCGGCAGGGTTGCCAGGTGGTCTCTCAGCGCCTCCTGCATTCCCTCCGGAACGCCCTCGATGTCACGCAGTTCCAGACGGGGCTGGATGTTCAGCGCCTGTTCCTTGCTGAATGCCAGACCCATGGAGAACGGGTCGATCACGATGCCGGCAGCCGTACTCTTCGGGTCGGACAGCATTGCGGTATAGTTCGCCATGCTCATGGGAACTGCCTTGCAGTCCGGTGCGCCTGTCCACTTCTGCAGCTCCGGCAGACTGGTGAACAGCGGCATGAACTTTCCGCCGTCGTGGTTCAGCATAATGAATTCCGCCTGGGCATTGATCTTCTCGCCAGCCTTGACTTCCTTCGGCATCTCCATCAGAACCGGAGCGACAAAACGAGCCTTGCGCATTACGTTGAACAGATTGTTCTTTGCGTCCTCGTTGTTCTCCCGGCGCAGACGGTCTGCGGCGATGATGACCTCAGAGTTGGTGATCTTCTCGGTGCCGAACAGCGGCATGATGCGGTGATTCTTCGGTGCATCTGTGGGAACAGACACGCCCTTCATCTCTGCCATCTTTTCCTTGCGGATCACGATGTTGGTCTCTGACGGGTTGATAACGATACCGTTGATATCCACGCCCTGTTTCAGCAGGATGCCGCAGTACTGGTCAAATGTGATGACCATGGTGTCTGCCTCCGGGTCGTTCTTCCACTTCAGGAATTCCAGCCAGTCCGTGAACGCCGGGAAAAACTTCGAGCCGTCCTTGTTGGAAACTGCCATGAGAGACGCCTGCATCTGGCGCTGGCCGTTTTCGTCCGGCTCTACCTCATCCAGCTGTTTCTGCAAAGCGATCGGGGCAATAAAGGATGCCTCAGCAATTGCGTCCAGCATTTCTTTTTCAGTCTGCGGATTCTGCTTTGCCTTGAACTCTGCCATTGCGGATACCAGAGCGGGGTTTTTGATTGTGGGTTTTTTCAGTTGTGCCAATTTGGTTCACCTCATCCAAGATTTATCGCCCGAAAACGGCACTGCGCAGTCACGCAGGAAGTTACAGGGATAGAAATAGTGCAGATGCCGTCATTCACAAATCAACAGCATTGCTTTTTATAGTATAGCACATCCCGGCAAAAATTGCAAGAGCAATACCGATCTTTGCGCTGTACTAAACGGAAAAAGCTGTTTTTTTGGCAGATTGCATAAAAAATCAGTCTTGCTTTTGGCATATTCAAAAAATTTTTGGAGTCATATTTTGTCGAAAAAAGCGGCTGTACCGAAATACAGCCGCCTTTCTTCTGATTCAGTTTTCAGAGCCTGTTTTGATTTATTCCGTCACAGGCAGAATCTTGATCATGCTTACCAGGAACTGGAGCAGTGTCGTTGCGTCGCTTGTGGTCAGTTCGCCGTCTGCATAGACATCGCTGTTGTGGCGCTGGTTTGCGCTCAGTTCCACTGCGCCGGCGATCGCCTTATTGATGAGGACAGCGTCCGTGATATCCACTCTGCCGTCCAGGTTCACATCCCCGTAGAGCAGCTCCGTTGCGATCTCGCTTGCGGTGGTCTGGGTCTCTGTGGGCTTGGACTCTGTTGCACTTTCCGTAGTGCTTTCGCCCGGCTTGGTTTCCGTTGCCGTTGCAGTCGCACTGGACTCTGCCGGTTTTGTCTCTGTTGCCGTTGCGGTCTCGCTGGATTCTGCCGGTTTTGTCTCCGTTGCAGATGCGGTCACGCTGGACTCTGCCGGCTTTGTCTCTGTTGCAGAAGCAGTCTCACTGGACTGTGCCGGATTGGTCTCTGTCTTTGTGGCAGTTTCCGTTGTAGCAGTCGTTGCACTGGTGGTTGTCGTTGTGATCGGCGGCTGCGGTGTGTCGATATCCTGGAAAGCAGCGCCCAGAATGCTGTACAGGCTGCTGTTTTCCTTGACCTGCATAAAGCCGTGGGTATTGATAGAACCGTTGGAGTTGCGCCATGCGGTGTCGAAATCCGTTCCCATTTCCGGTGCGGTCACCAGAATGAAGTCATCGTCCGAAATGGCTGCGCCCTTTGTTCCCAGCTTATCGCCGTTGCTGATGGCAGTCTTGGCGCTGACCTGGTAATAACCGGAGTTATAGTAGATGGTGTTCTGGATCGTGCCGACCATCTTGTCGTTGGTGATCTTCAGGCCGCTTACGCCCAGGTTGCCGGTGAGATTCTCCTTGCTGTAGTAGGAGATGAGGTTGGAGAAGTCTGCGCCGTCGTCTGTGCAGCGATAGCAGCTGACATTGGGCTTGCCGTTAGAGCCGACACCGTTGTTATAGGCGGTGCAGTTGGTCAGACTGTCCAGTTTCGGGTTGTTGTTGTCGGTGAAGCCGCAGTTCAGATTCTCGAACGCCAGGCAGTTCTTGACCACATGGGCAGAGCCGACACCGGAACCGCCCAGCTTAAAGCCGTTGCCGTCACATTTGCCGTAGCCCTCGCCGAACTCGGTATAGCCGTTGCGGAATGCCACGCAGTTCTGGATGGTAACAACGCCGATCGGACCGGTCTCAGACTTTGCGAACAGATCCCAGCCGTCGTCGCTGTTGTTGTAGGACATACAGCCGTCAAATACATTGCCCTCGCCGCAGGTCAGCTTTGCTGCGAAGCCGTCCGCATTTTCCATGGTGGCGTTGTCGCAGTTGTTCTTGGAGGTGCAGTTCAGAATCAAGTTGTTGCTGGGCCAGTCTGCAATGGTAGCTGCACTGGTTTTATACCGGGACAGCTGTAAACCGGTATCCTGGTTGTCGTTGAATACCATGCGCTCCAGCCTGTTGTTGCTGCCGGAGAGAAGCATACCGTTATCGGCAGCCTTTGTGATCTCAAAGCCGTAGAAGTGCCAGTAGTCGCCGTCCAGCACGATGCCTCGCTTGGAACCGTCTGCGTCACCCTGTCCGGAGAAGTCGAAGGTAACGTCTGCGCCGTTATAGGGCTTGATGGTCTTCATGGCATCTGCCGTACCGTTGTTCTTGTCGTCAATGAGGATCATCTCCGAGAAGTTATACGTGCCGCCCAGCAGGTAGATGGTGTGACCTGGAGTCAGCTTGGAGATGGCGTCGGTCACCGATGCCGGATCCTTTTCCGAAGTACCGCTGCCCTTGCCGTCCGGCGAGCAGAAAATGTCGCCTTCCACCGGCACATCCGGTGTGGTGGGTGTGGTATCTCTGGTGGTCACAGTCGTTGCCGTTGCAGAGGTGTCCTGGGACACGCTGACGGTGGTGGTTGTCGTTGTCACCGTGGTCTGCTTGGTGGTCTCTGTGGTCACGACCGGGTCGGTGGTGGTGTCCGTAAAGCCGCTGCCGATCGCAACGACAGTGGGCGTATAATTCATCAGCGCATCTTTCAGCGGCTGGTTGACTGCATAGCTGGCATCGTCCACGGAATTGTTGAACTTCCACTGGAAGTCGCCGCCCTGGACACGACCTGCCTTGGCTGTGACGATCGCCGGCACATCCTTTGCGTCGTCAGCCTGGTAGCTGTACATGATGCTGGAATCGGTATCGAAGTTGTTATAGCCTGTGCCGCCGGAAACGGTCTTGACGCTGTCCGGAACTTTTTCCGTCGGGCTGGAGACTTCATAGGCATCGAAAGAGGTGCTGTCCTGGGAATACGGGATATAGCTGGATGCACCCTCGATGTAGTTGCCGCACGCCTTGATGATGCCGCCGGTCTCGCCGGAGAATGTACCCTCGCCCAGTGCGTCTGTACCCTGTCCGGAACTCATCATGGGGTTCTTGCAGTTGCGGAAGTAGTTGTTCTCCGCAAAGGCAGATGCACCCATGGTCACGCCGATGCCGTACTTGGCGTTGCCGTCGAAGTAGTTGTTATAGCTGTGGACGGAGCAGGTGCGGATTCTCGGGTGGCGGGAGTCGGAGTGGTCGTACCAGTTGTGATGATAGGTCACATAGTTGGTCTCCTTCTCGGACTTCATGCCCTGGAGGTTGCACTTGCCGTTGTCCCAGAAATGGTTATAGGAATGTGTGACATAGGTGGAGGTCTTGGTGTCCAGAGCGCCGTCGCCCTTTACCTGGTCTGCATCTGAACCTGCGTGGCCATAGAAGAAGTCGCAGTTATGCACCCAGATATGGTCGTTGCCCTGCTGCAGGCCGCAGTCATCGCCCTCGCTGCTGTCGCAGTTCATAAAGCCGATGTTGCGCACTTCCACGTTGGAACAGTTCTTCATGACCAGACCAAATCCGTTGAACACAGTGTCCGTGCCGATACCCTCGACGGTGATGCCAGCCTTGGCGGTGTCGATCATCAGATCACCCTTGGGCATATCTGCCGGGTCCGTGATATTGCCGATAAAGCGCAGGCACAGCGGACGCTTCTCCTTGTTCTTCTTGTATGCCGTGATGATGTTCTGCACGCCGGTCACATCTGCCGCACCCTTGCCGGTGGAGTCGATGCTGGCAGTCACAGTGTCCTTGTTGGCATCGGTGACGTATACCACGATAGCATCCGCTTTCAGCGTGCCGTCCTCGTTGTATGCGCCGGAAGAAGTACCGTTTACAAAGCCAAAACCGCTTCTGTCATGCGCCTCTACGTTCAACTCCGAGGTCTCCGCCGCCTTGGAGGCATCTTCCTTGCCGCCGATCACCGGCACGATCTTCATGGTATAGCTGCCGGCTTTCAGACCCACAGCGTCTGCCCGGAAACGATCCGGATACTGGCGCACCAGCATGGTGTCCAGCTGGGTATAGCTGCCGCCTGCGGACTTGATATAGACGTTATAGCCCGTTGCACCGGAGACAGCGCCCCATTCTGCATACGCCGCCTCCAGGTCGCCGCTGGCTGTGAGAACTGACACAGACGCACTCGCCGCCGTGATTGCCGGAACATTGTCCGTCACCGTCCCCAGATCTGCGGCAAACGCCGTCTGCGCACTGGCTGCCGCTGTAGTGGCTGCCATCAGAAATGCCAGCAGCCCTGCCCCAATTTTCTTACTCTTCATGATAATGATTCCTCCCGTTTTCCGGCATAGACAAACGCCGCACGGACACATTGGCTTTTCCAATATTCCCCACGTGCCGAAACGATACGGTACGCTTTTGTACCGTTTTTCTTTTTCCGGTGTTCACGCTGCGCTGCACCGCACAGAAAGTGCGGAACAACCGGTGTCCAAGCTCAGATTTCGCCCCTATTTTACACCTTTTTCCGGTCCATGTCAATGTACTTTTTCACCAAATTTCCAAATGAAATTACCGTATATATTGCACAATAAGTTTGATGATTCTGTTTAATTTCATCAGCTTTTTTCACCGAATATATGGCTGTTTTTCTGCATACATTACTACAACAATCCGTGCAAATTCCCACTTCGATTTGGAAACAAATCGGTAAAAGGTGTTTACAATTTATATTTCATGTCGAAAAGTGTTGACAAACCCAAATACAGTGGTTATAATAAATAAGGTATGAAAATACTTCGGCGGCAAGATCGTGCTTTGGCGCTTGATACGCTGCAAAGCTGCCGCCTTTCTGAATTGTAACACATTTTATTTTTCCAATAAAAGAGGTTCTGCTGTTTTCGAATTTGCCGGTATCAAGAGACGTTCATCAACGCTGCATGGAACGAGAGGCATCCGGCAAAGTTCGGGGATCGCTGCTCTTCGGGGGCAGCCCTCGTAAAATGGAAGAAAGGACAGATAACAGTGAACAACAGAGACCAGAATTCCCACGGCGGCACCGGGAACGACCCCAGGCATCTCACCAAGGACGAGATGCGGGAAAAGATCAAGGCATCCCTGGCGGCAAAAGAGGCATCCGAGTTTCATCCCGAAACGCCGAAAAGCACTTCCCAGCGCTTTTCCGGACAGGCGTACCGCAGCGCATCCGGCAATTCCGCCGCAGAGCGCAGCCGCTCCGAAAAAGCCCGGCAGATCCGGGATGCCGTTTCTTCCTCACACCGCAGCGAACCCCAGACGCCACCCAGCCGCTCCGGACAGCCCCGGAACAACGAATCCCGTGAAATTCCCCAGCGGCGGCAGCAGCCCCGGCAGAGCAATGTGGCTGTGGCAGAGCGCCCCCGCCCTGTTCCGCCCCGGCACTATGAAGAAGTCCGGGAAGAGCGTCACGGAGGCCGTATCGCCGTCATTGCCGGCATCGCAGTGCTGGCAGTCCTGCTGCTGAGCTACATTGCCGGGCTGGCGATCTATCACGGAAAGTTCCTGCCGAAAACCTATGTGAACGGCGTGGACATCGGCGGCATGAACGTTGAAGATGCCCAGAATGCTGTCCTCAGCACAGCCCAGGACATGGGGCTGACCTTCATCCCGAAGAGCGGCGACCCCATCACCTTCAAGGGTTCTTCCTTTGGCTGCACCGTCACCCTGCCGGACAACGCCCTGGCAGCGCCGGCGGACGAAAGCCACGCCGCATGGTTCAAAAAGCTATTCTCCAAGACGGAGTACACCGTAAAAGTCCAGGACTCCTATTCCGAGGACGCACTGGTCAGCCTGATTGCTGCCTACGACTGGGGCAATGTGCCGCCTACGGACGCAAAGGTTGTCCAGAACGAGGACGGCTCTTTCACCATCCAGCCGGAAGATGACGGCAACATGGTGGACACCCAGAAATTGTCCGACTACACGATTGCGCAGATGCGTGAGGGCAACAACACCATCAACATGGCGGAAAGCGACTGCTACAAAAAGGCAGCCGTCACCGCAGAGAGTCTGAAACCCACTCTGGAGCTGTACAACAAGATCGGCGCCGTGGAAATTACCTATGACATGACAGACCGGGAAGAGATCTTCGATCCGGTCGGCACGGAAAAGCTGGATCACGCCACCATCATGGACTGGATCACCACGGACGGCGACGACATCACCGTAGACACGGACAAGGCGACTGCCTGGGTACAGGAAAATATCGCCGACAAGTACGACACCCTGGTGACCGGCTACAACTTCAAGTTCAAGGCGACCGAGGACGGCGAAATTACCCTGCCCATCGGCGTGGACGGCATCTACGGCTGGAAAACCAACGTGACTGCCACGGTGGAAAAGCTGGTGGATTACATCAAGGCAGGCGATGCGGTCACCATCGAACCGGTCTATAAGGTAGAAGGATTCCGCATGAACTCCAACGCCGGCGTGAAATACACCGGAAACACCTACATTGAAGTAGACATCTGCCACCAGCATCTGTGGTATTATGTGAACGGCGAACTCTTCCTGGAGTCCGACGTGGTAACCGGTAAGGAATCCGATCCGGAACGTGCCACACCGCCGGGCGCATACAAGGTATGGTCCAGAGAATCGCCCCGAAAGCTGGGTACTTACGCCGTACAGGGCTATGAGACCTGGGTCAACTACTGGATGCCTGTCACCTATACCGGCATTGGTCTGCACGACCTGAACCGCAGCGCATACGGCGGTGACATCTACATCAACAACGGCTCCCACGGCTGCATCAACCTGCCGCTGGACGTTGCCAAAAAGATCTACGACGAAGTAACCATCAACACACCGGTGATGATTATTCCGTAAAAATTCCATAACGCACAAAAGGCATACCGTCTCGCTCGGAAACGGTATGCCTTTTCTTTTGTCTCAACGTACTGCGTACCTGTTACGCCCGGCGTGCTGCCGGCATAGCGCTGGTGAAAGCGTCCTGATCCTCGTTGACCTCGCCGCCCGGATACTGGAACCGGATCAGACGGTCGCCCTGGAACGTCAGCTGTCCCTGCTGGTGGAACGGTGTCTCGATGTACGCCTTCTTGCTGGTCACGATGTGCAGGACATCACCCTTTCTCGTCTTGAAGATCAGCTCGTAGTACTCGTTATACAACTTCATCGTGCCGCTGGGATCCATAGTGCGGCGGCGTTCGTCCACCTTCTGCACCAGCACAGCGATCACGGTGCGTGGCGGATTCTTTCCACGATTTGGTTTACGCATAGGTCTCTCTCCTGTGATATAATATTCCCGGTTGAATTCCAGCGGCTGCCGCCGGTCTGCGGCATTGGGATTCTGCACCAGGAGCTTGCTGAGTTTCTGCCGGAACGGACTCTGCCGGGAACCCAGCATCACCACCAGCAGCAGCACAATGGCAACTGCGACCATGATAATCAGAAAATTGTCGATCGCATTTCCAAATCTTCCTGTCATATGTATTCCTTTCTGTGGGAACCTGTTTCCGCAGATTCCCGACACAAGCGATTATAAGCCGTTTGGATTTTGCAGCGTAAAGCGCCAGCTGTCACTGCACATCTGCTGCAGGTCTGCCGATGCCTCCCAGCCCAGCAGTTCCTTCGCCTTGGAGACATCCGCATAAGAAACGGCAACGTCTCCGGCACGGCGTTCGGTGATCTCCACGGGAATCTTTCTGCCGCAGGCTTTCTCATAGGCGTGTATCACTTCCAGCACGCTGCTGCCGTGACCTGTCCCCAGGTTCACCGCCTCAAATCCGTGATGGTTTGCACCGTATGCCAGCGCAGCCACGTGACCCACTGCCAGATCCATAACGTGGATGTAATCCCGGACACCTGTGCCGTCCGGGGTGTCGTAATCGTCGCCGTAGACCTGGACATGATCCAGCTTGCCGGATGCCACCTGTGCCACATACGGCACCAGGTTGTTGGGGATGCCGTTGGGGTTCTCGCCCAGCAGACCGCTCATGTGTGCGCCGATGGGGTTGAAATACCGCAGCGCCACCGCTGTGAAGTTGGGGTCAGCCGCACAGACATCCCGCAGGATCTGTTCGATCATCACCTTGGTATAGCCATAGGGATTGGTCGCAGAGGTGGGCATCTCCTCCCGGTACGGCACCGGGTTCTGGCTGCCGTAGACCGTGGCGCTGGAGGAAAAGATCATGGTGCGGCAGCCGTACTTCCGCATCACACGCAGCAGCGTCAGTGTGCCGCTCACGTTGTTCTCGTAGTATTCCAGCGGCTTTTCCACCGATTCGCCCACTGCCTTCATTCCGGCGAAGTGTATCACGGCGTCGATCTTGTTGTCCTCAAAGATCTGTTCCAGGTCTGCCTCGTCCCGCATATCCGTCCGGTAAAACCGCACGTGTTTTCCGGTAATCATCTCGATGCGAGCGATTGCCTCGACCTTTGAATTGCTCAGATTGTCCATGACCACCACCGGATAGCCGGCGTTGGTCAGTGCCACACAGGTATGGCTGCCAATAAAGCCCGTACCGCCTGTGACCAGAATTTTTCCCATGTTTTCTTACGCTTCCTTTCGAATTCTGTCAAATTCTATCTTCGTCAGATCAAAATTGTCATGCCGCCGATGGGGCGAATCTGCAGCACGTGGCAGCAGCCCTCGCCCAGCACAGCCTCCATGCCGTCCCGGAACTGGGACAGCAGCACAGACGGTACAAATGCCTGCACTGTTCCGCCGAAACCGCCGCCGTGTACCCGGATGGCGCCACGTCCGCCCAGCACTGCCGAGCCAACTGCAATGGCGATGGAGACCGGCTGTTCCGCAGGCACAGAGGACGGGTAAACATTTTGCAGCAGGCAGTAGGAGGATTCGCCGGAGTTCTGCACCAGGTGCAGGAACGCCTCGAAGTCCCCACGCTCCAGGGCATCCGATTCGCCCTGGGCTCTGCCGTCCTCCCGGTAGAAGTGCATGGCACGCAGCACCGCACGGTCGCCGCACGCCTTTCGCAGTTCGGGAATCGAACACAGCACTTGTTCCGACTTCACCTCAGAAAGCACATCCTTGCCGAAATACTTCGCCACAGCGCCCATTTCCCTGGGGATCGCCGCATATTCCTCTGTGAGGTCTGCGTGATTCCCGCCGGTGTCCACGATGCACAGCGCATAACCGGTGGAAGAAAAGTCGAACTTCACCGGATGCACCACCGGCTTTACCGGATTCGCAAAGTCGATGGCAACTGCGCCGCCCACAGACGACGCCATCTGATCCATCAGACCGCAGGGCTTATGGAAATAGACGTTTTCCGCATACTGTCCCATTTGCGCCAGCTCCACCGGAGTGAACCGGTTGTCGGCGTACAGGGCGTTGCAGATATTCCCCAGCAGCACCTCAAATGCCGCAGAAGAGGACAGCCCCGAACCCGGCATGACCTGGGATGTGGTATACGCATCAAAACCGGTATCCAACGGACATCCGTACTGCTGGAACCAGGCAGCTGCACCACGGATAAGCTCGGCTGCGGTGGGTTTCTGGTCTGTCACCGGCTCCAGCTCATCCAGAGAGATCACATCTGCCGGAAAGCCCTCGGACTTCACGCAGATGGTCCGGTCGGTGCGGCGTGCCACAACGGCGATCACATCCAGGTTGATGCTTGCCGCCAGCACATGACCACGCTGGTGGTCGGTGTGGTTGCCGCCCAGTTCTGTCCGTCCCGGCGCAGAAAAAACGGCGATCTCCCGGTCGCTGCCGAAATGCTGTGTAAATGTATCAATGGCACGCAGCAGACGTGTCCGATATGCCTCTGCCAGGTCTGTGCCGCCGCTCAGCAGCACTGCGGTTTCTGTAAACGCCTCAGAGCTAAGCAGCCGGCGTGCTTCGTCAATCGCTTTCAATGTCATGCCCCTTTCTACGGCAGTCCGGCGCTGCATTTCTGCACCGTCCCGAACTGCTGTTCCCGGAGCCTGTTCTGTCCTCCCGGAAAATCCGCCGGATGCAGAACACGCTCATACAATACTCCACTATTCAGTATAGCCGATTTTCCTCAAATTTGCAAGCTTTGTTTGCGATTTTTTACACAACAAAACAGAATTTGAAAAAAGGAAAGTATCACCGCCGAAAAACAAAACAGATACAACCCTCCGCTTGAAAACAAAAACCCGACACGGGATTGCTCCCGCATCGGGTTTTCTTATGATGTCATATCCAGGCTGTCAAAAACGTTTTCACGTTCTGTTTTGGTTTGGCTTACTTTGCCTCATACCAGCAGGAACCCTGCAGGTTCTTCAGATCCGGGCAAACATCGGTCCAAACAGTATCCTTGTAGCCTGCGCCCTTCAGAGCGATGTAGTACATCTGATAGAACAGGTCAGTCGGAGTGATGGACTTGTCGGCAGTGTTCTTGCCTTCCTTGCTCTCGGTATCGATATCGGTCAGGAAGTAAGACAGCTTCTCCAGGTTTGCATCCTTGTTGTTCTCCAGCAGAGTTACGCCATCCTTGATGCCGGCACCCAGTCTTGCCTGATAGTACATATTGTAGAACATATCAGT
>OBAM01001400.1_pt1 | contig 15523 bp, 10 predicted proteins | sample 1517751 | NCBI WGS metagenome assembly OBAM01 (sample SAMN04571703, study PRJEB22368) | human gut metagenome | biome: human gut; material: stool | host: Homo sapiens | place: Luxembourg | collected 2012-10-18
TTGGCTATGCAACCAACGAGACGGAGGATTGCATGCCATATGCGATTTCCTTGGCACATCAGTTGACACGCCGGTTGACAGAGATGCGTAAGAATGGAACACTTTCTTATCTTCGACCGGATGGCAAAAGTCAGGTGACAGTAGAGTATGATGAAGCCGGTAAGCCGATACATATCAGTGCTGTGGTTATTTCGAGTCAACATGCAAAGGATGTATCACAGGAGCAGATCCATGAAGATATTCGTAAGTATGTGATCGATCCGATCCTTCCGGCAGAATTAGTAAGTGAAGATACGAAATATTTTATCAATCCAACCGGCAGATTCGTGATCGGCGGACCGAATGGTGACAGCGGATTGACTGGTCGTAAGATCATCGTAGATACGTATGGCGGATATGCACGTCACGGTGGCGGAGCTTTTTCGGGAAAAGACTGCACAAAGGTAGATCGTTCGGCTGCATATGCAGCACGTTACGTTGCCAAAAATATCGTAGCGGCAGGTCTTGCAGACCGTTGTGAGATTCAGCTTTCCTATGCGATCGGCGTTGCACAGCCGACTTCTGTTATGGTAGATACGTTTGGTACCGGCAAATTATCCGACAGCCGTTTGGTTGAGATCATCCGTGATAACTTTGATCTTCGTCCGGCTGGTATAATCAAGATGCTCGATCTGCGCAGACCGATCTATCGCCAAACTGCGGCATATGGACATTTTGGAAGAAACACCTTAAACCTTCCTTGGGAGCAGACAGACAAGGTTGCCATCTTGAAACAATATTTGATATAATACTGCTAAGGGTCATGGAGAAGCGAGGTATGCATTCTTATACGTTGCTATGCAGGAAAATGATCCATGGTATCTATGAAAGAAACAAAGACACAATACAGGGGGTATATCATGACGAGTAAACCAATTTTATACATTGTAATTCCTTGTTACAATGAAGAAAAAGTATTACCGGAAACAGAACCATTATTTTTGCAGACGCTGCGTGGCATGATCTCAGAAGGGAAGATTGCAGAAGAGAGCCGTGTCATGTTTGTAAATGATGGAAGCAAAGATGCTACTTGGGAATTGATCAGCAAGTTTGCAGAGGAAGAAGAGCAGATCGAAGGTTTATGTTTGTCACGTAATCGTGGACATCAGAATGCTCTTTTTGCAGGACTGATGACAGCAAAACAATATGCAGATATTACAATATCGATCGACTGTGACGGTCAGGATGATATGACAGCGATGACGCGGATGGTGGACGAGTATTTGGGAGGATCACAGATCGTCTATGGTGTGCGTTCCGAGAGAAAGACAGATACGGTATTCAAGCGTGCTACGGCACAGGGCTTTTATAAAGTTATGGCGGCGATGGGCGCAGATGTTGTATACAATCATGCAGATTACCGTTTGATGAGTAAAGAAGCACTGGAAGGATTAGCACAGTTCAAAGAGGTTAATCTGTTCTTACGTGGAATGGCGCCGTTAGTAGGTTTTCGCTATTCCTGCGTTTACTATGAACGTGCTGAGAGAATTGCCGGAGAGAGCCATTATCCATTGAAAAAAATGCTTTCGTTTGCGTTTGATGGCATTACCAGCTTTTCCGTCAAACCGCTCAGTATGATCACCAGTATGGGATTTATTGTTTGTGTGATCAGTTTGATCGCTATTGTTGCAACGATCATTGAAAAGATATGCGGAATGACTGTTGGTGGATGGTCAAGTCTTTTGTGCTGTATTTTATTTTTGGGCGGTGTGCAGTTGCTTAGTTTGGGCGTTATTGGAGAGTACATTGGTAAGATTTACATGGAAACCAAGGAACGACCACGATTTATCATTAGCGAGAGTACCGGGGATATTACACCGGCGAAGGATCGCAGATAGAAAGTGAATATATATGAAACATATTACCATAGGAATATTGGCGCACGTTGATGCGGGTAAAACGACACTGTCGGAGGGACTTTTGTATACGGCAGGGTCGATCCGCCAATTAGGGCGTGTTGACGATCAAAATGCTTTTTTAGATAACAATCATATGGAACGTGACCGGGGGATCACTATTTTTTCCAAGCCTGCGCGCTTTGCGCTGCAGGATGGAACGGTTACGCTATTAGATACACCGGGACATGTGGATTTTTCGGCAGAAATGGAGCGCGCATTGCAGGTACTGGACTATGCAGTATTAGTCGTTAGTGCTGCTGATGGCGTGCAAAGCCATACCGAGACGTTATGGCAGCTTTTTGCTTACTACGATATTCCGGTGTTTCTTTTTATCAATAAAATGGATATGCCGGATACGGATCGTGGTCGGATCATGCAGGAACTACAGGAAAAGCTTTCGGATGCCTGTGTTGATTTTATGGCAGAACCTGAGAGCGTGATGGAAGCGGCAGCCATGTGTGAAGAGGATCTGCTGGAACGCTTTTTGCAGGATGGAACACTTGAAGATGCAGATGTGATCCGGCTGATCAGACAACGGAAGTTGTTTCCGTGTTATTTTGGCTCTGCACTAAAAATGCAGGGAGTTGAAACATTTCTAAAGGGATTGTGGCAATATACAGAGCCCGGTCAGTATGGAGATGAGTTTGGCGCCAGAGTATACAAGATATCCAGAGATGAGCAGGGCAATCGACTGACACATTTGAAAGTGACGGGTGGACGCCTGCAGGCAAGACAGTTATTACAGGGCAAAAAGCAGCTGCAATCTGATGACGGCGATGAAGAGCAGATCTGGAGCGAAAAGATCAATCAGATCCGGTTCTATTCCGGAGAAAAATATACGACGGCAAAGGAAGCCAAAGCGGGAGAAATTTGTGCGGTTACCGGTTTGTCCCATACGTATCCGGGAGAGGGGCTTGGCTTTATGGAACACGATGAGGTTCCAATATTAGAGCCGGTTTTGACGTATCGGATCTTTTTGGAACCAGACTGGGATGTAAGACGTGCACTTCCGCTCTTGAAGCAGCTTGAAGAGGAGGAACCTGAGCTTCATATTATATGGGATGAAACACTCAAAGAACTTCATGCACAGGTGATGGGCGAGGTGCAGATCGAAGTGATCAGGCAGCAGTTATTTGATCGATCTCGTATGCATGTCACTTTTGGCGAGGGAAATATCGTTTACAAAGAAACCATAGCGGCACCGGTTATCGGTATGGGGCATTTTGAACCATTACGACATTATGCAGAGGTTCATTTGCTGTTGGAGCCCGGTGAGCCGGAATCCGGTCTGGTGTTTGACACGAATTGCAGCGAAGATATGCTGAGCAAAAACTGGCAGCGTTTGATCCTAACTCATTTGCAGGAAAAGAAACACCGCGGAGTGCTTACCGGATCAGAGATCACGGATATGCGGATCTCCGTTATTGCAGGTAAAGCACATGTGAAGCATACGGAGGGCGGCGATTTCAGACAGGCGACCTACCGTGCAGTCAGGCAGGGACTTAGACAGGCAGAAACGATCTTACTGGAGCCGTACTATTCGTTCCGTTTGGAGCTGCCGACCGAACAGTTGGGACGGGCAATGACGGACATGGAGCGAATGAGTGCGAAACTGAATGCACCGGATTCATCGGGAGAATACGCAGTTCTTGCCGGAGAAGCACCGGTTGCGACAATACGCTCCTATCAGAAGGATCTGTCTGCTTATACCGGTGGTAAAGGAAAGATGTCCTGTCAGTTGTGCGGATATCGACCATGCCACAATACGGAAGAAGTGGTTGCACAGATTGGTTATGATCCGGATCTGGATTATGCGGCAACAGCGGATTCTGTGTTTACAGCACATGGTTCCGGCTATATCGTTCCTTGGAATGAAGTGGCAGATCATGTACACGTAGATAATGGGTATTCTTTGGAAGGTAAGCAGTCACCGGAAGACGACTATGCGGAGCCTATGACAGCAGCAATGAGGCGCAGAAGGCGGTATGATACGGAATACTCGATGGGAGAAGAGGAGATTCGTTCTATTCTTGGACAAGCGGGTGGCGCAAACCGCAATCAGAAGAAAAATTGGATCAGACAGCGAAAACGTGTTGTTTCGTCCACAGACAGTCGTGGACCTGTCGCTTACAAGCGTTCGGCGGAAAAGTATCTGCTGGTGGATGGCTATAATATAGTGTTTGCATGGGACGAACTGAACGAGCTGGCAAAGGATAATATTGACGCAGCCAGAGACCGCCTGATGGATATTTTATGTAATTATCAAGCTTATATGGGGATGACACTGATCCTTGTATTTGATGCTTATAAGGTAAAAGGCGGTATTGGTCAGATGCTGGATTATCACAATATACATGTGGTATATACGAAGGAGGCGGAAACAGCAGATCAATATATCGAAAAACTTGCTCATAACATGGGGCGGGAACATGATGTAACTGTGGCAACTTCGGATGGGCTGGAGCAGCTGATCATCCGCGGGCAAGGCTGCAAATTATGGTCTGCAAGAGAATTTTATGCTGAGGTCAAACGAGTGGAGGAAGCCATTCGAAGACAAGTTGAGTGAGAGAAAAGCGCATTATAGAAAGGCGGGGAAAACAATATGGATATTTACTTATTAGAGCGACTACACAAATTATTGCATGGACCCATCAATGTCTTTGACCGGGAAGGGAATCTGATACACAGCTTTGAGGAAGGTGTGTGTCAGCCGGTTGCACCAAGGGAGTTTCAGGGAAAAGGAAAAGAAAAACCATATATTAAGATGGATGGAAAGGGCGTGGCATACGCAGTCATCCAATCGCCTGTAGGGGAATATATTGTGTTAGGCAGGATACGCGTGTATTATGCGGTAGGCAATGATTCCATAGGCATTTCTTATTGTGGAAAGGATGAATTTCGCGCGATCATAGAGCTTTGTTGGAAATCCATTACCGGACAGGAAATGCCGGGAAATGTATTCTGGAATGTATTGGAGGAGCCGGATGCCAGTATTGCAAAGCATCTGACAAATGATATGCTGCATTATCAGGAGAGGCGTAAAGCGCACAATCCGATCCGACAGGAGCGCCGTGAGCAGGAGAGCATTCGCAGAGGAGATCTGCAGGCGTTGGAAGAAAGTATTAATGAATCTTATGGAGGAGAGATCGGAAATGTTTCCAAGGATGTACTAAGACACTACAAAAATATAGCAGTATGGGTGATCAGCAGTGCGTCTCGAAGCGCCATTCAGGGAGGAGTCACCCCGGAAAAAGCCTTGTCTATGTGTGATAGCTTTTTACGCAATGTAGAGGATAATCTGCAGGAGCCACTGGAAGTTGAGAAGGCGACCAGAGAGGCAGAATTTATCTTTGCGCGTGAGGTACGCGATCTGCAGCGAAAAAATTGTGAAGATGTATTAACTTCTCAGGTCAGAAATTATATTTATCTGCATATTATGGATAAACTTCAAGTGACAGACATTGCAAAAGAGTTTGACGTCACACCGAATTATTTATCCGATCGTTTTCGCAAGCAGGAGGGGATTTCGCTGAAGCAATATATTATCAATGAAAAAATTGAAGCAAGCGAGTATTTTTTGAAGTATACCGATAAGTCTATCGGCGAGATCAGTGAACATTGTGCATTTGGTTCACAAAGTCGCTTTACTCAGTATTTTAGGGAAAGACATGGTGTGACACCAAGCGCCTATCGCAGAATATTTCAACAAGAACATGAAATTTGAAAATGCGGCAGTTGTTTCTAAGCATTTTGGAGACATAATCTTACAAAAATTAACCGCGATAGCATTTACTTGTTTTAGGCTACGTGATATAATAGGCAAGATTATAGTGATACGCGTGGTCTCATAAACGAAATGCCGGAAGTTTGGTATTCGGGAATACAGTGTTACAAATGCTGTAATGTTTGCATGGGACGAAATGGGAGGGAATATGACAAAGAAAATACGATCGGTCAGCAATACGTGCATAATTATGCTTGTTTGCATCGGGATAAATTACATGGGAAAGGTATTGGCAGCAGACTGGCATTTGCCGTTGTGGATGGATTCCATCGGCACGGGGGTGTCAGCGTGTTTACTTGGCCCTTTTTTTGGTGCTTTATGTGGTGCAACGAATAACATTCTGTACGGAATGAGAAATGTCACCAGTTATGCGTATGCATTTACCAGCGTTGCGATTGCAATCGTTATGGGAATCTGTATGCGCAGACATATGATACGTGACTGGTTTGGTGTCTTTACGACCAGTGCACTTGTTTCGGTCGTTGCAGTCGTTGTCTCTACACCATTTAACTTGATATTTTTTCAAGGGTATAACGGCAACCTGTGGGGGGATGCTTTATTTGATATGTTCCGGTATTATCGTATTCCGGTCGTGATCGCATCTGTGTTATCCGAGCTTCTTGTGGACTTTCCGGATAAAGTGGTTACGGTATGCATCATTTTTGGTATATTGGGTATCATCAAGAGCGATCGTTTCGAGTGCAATGCAGAGCGGAAATCTTCAGGTGCCTTAATGATCGGTATTGTTGTTACAGCGGCGTTAATTGGCAGTGGACAGAAGTGCGTTGCAGCAACAGCCGGTGATAAATATACATCGACGTATTCACAGACAGTATATAATGGCGAGAATGGCCTGATCGGTGGTGAGGCAAATGATATTGTAGAAACCAAAGATGGATATTTGTGGATCGGAACTTATTCAGGGCTGTATCGTTTTGATGGGTCTACGTTTGATACGATGTCCGATATGAAGGATGTCAAAAATGTAAATTGCTTGTTTGAGGATGAAGAATGGTGTATCGATCTATGTTCGAGATAAAATCAGTAACATATTGACGGTGCAGAATGATCTTGCATCCAACTCAATCCGCTGTATTGCCGAAGATGAGCAGGGAAATTATTACATAGGTACTTCGGATGCATTAAGTATCGTAACGATCAGTAATGGTCTGAAGGTGCGCAAAACCTTACAGGAAATCATGTATGCACGTTCTATAGCAATAGGCAAGGCTGGCGATGTTGCCGTTGTCAATAATTCAGGACAATTATTCATTATCAACAATCAGATGATCAAGGAGACGTTCACGTTAAAAACCGGCAATGCAGAAACATTTTATACTTGCTGTAAGTATATGGACAATGGGGATCTGCTGGTCGGAACAACGACAAATGAAATGTATCGTCTCCGTAAAACTAATGGAAAATATCGAACAATAAAACGCTATACAACGGGAAATCTTCAACAGATAAGCAGTATTGCTTCGGACGATCAGGGAAACTATTGGGTATGCAGTGGAAGCGGTATTGGCTATTTGCAAGGAGAGAAGTTTCATACGTTTGATACGAATACGTTCAACAGTTCTATTGACAATATGACGATGGATTATCAGGGAAATCTTTGGTTTACATCTTCTCGCCTGGGGCTTCTCAAGTTGTCTAAAACCTGCTTCACGGATCTTTTTCGACAGTACTCATTGGAGAAACGTGTTGTTAATACAGTGACAAAATGGCAGGACTGCATATACATTGGAACGGACGATGGACTGCAGATCATTGATGAAAAGCAACAGTGTGTGAGTGACAATAAATTGACACGCAAGCTTCGAGGACGAAGGATCCGCTGCATGACAGTAGATTCTGCCGGTCATCTTTGGATCGCTATCTCCGGAGAGGAGGGGTTACTCGAAGTGACACCATCTCTGCAGATCACAGAATACGGACCGAATAAAGGAACCATTAGCAATCGCTTTCGAACAGTGATGGAGCTGAAAGATGGGACGATGGCAGCATCCGAAAATACAGGAATAGATTTTATTCGAAATGGGAAAGTAGTGGCAACGATCGGCGAGGAGGACGGCTTAGGCAATCCTCAGATATTGTGTATGCTGCAGTGTTCAGATGGAACTATTTTAGCAGGAAGTGACGGAAGTGGTATTGCTGTGATTCGTAATAATAAGGTACAGCGTACGGTTTCGATGAAAGCGGGACTTACTTCCGATGTTATTTTGCGCATTGTTGCGCTTGATAAAGGATATTTGATCATTACCAGCAACGGATTATGCTATATGAATGATAAGCTGGAATGCAGAAGCCTGTCCGGTTTTCCGTACTCGAACAACTACGATGCAATGGTAAACAGCGATGGTAAAGTATGGATACTAGGCAGTGCAGGTATTTACATAGTTACTCAGGACAGTTTGATCCAAAATGAAAAATACACGTATGAATTGCTCGATGGCAAAAGAGGACTGGATGGTTCACTTACTGCTAACGCTTGGAATTATATCGATGATAGAGGTAACTATTATTTGTCCTGTAATAGTGGAGTGTATGTGGTAAATATTGAACAGTATAATAAAAATAAAACCATTTATCGTATGTGGCTCAATGACATTACGGTAGATGGAACCAAATATTATATCAGTAAAAGCGAAACGACATCGATCGGAGAGTCGGCGGATAAGATTGAGATCACACCGATTCTTATGAATTACACCAAAGAAGATCCATACATTAGTTATTATTTGAAAGGATTTGAGCACAAAAAGAATATTGTCCGACAAAGTGAACTTGGAACGATCGTTTATACGAACCTGCCGTCTGGAACTTATACGTTTGTAATCTCCATATTGGATTATACCGGGACGAAAGAGATCGAAAGCAGTTCGTATTCCATCGAAAAGCCGGAACGCTTTTGGGAGACGTGGTGGTTTAAGGCATATTATATTATTATTGCGGTTATGATCATTATGTACCTTACATGGCTGATCACGAGACTGCAAAGCAACCGTGTGATCGAGCGACAGAATCGCGAGATTGAATTAGCCAAAAAACAGGCGCAGATGGGTAATGAGACGATTCTTGCCATTGCAAAAACTGTCGATGCCAGAGATGAGAATACAAGCCAGCATTCGGAGCGCGTTGCAGAATATTCCGTGCTAATTGCAAAGCGGATGGGCTGGAGCAAAGAACGATGTGAAGCTTTGCGTAAGATCGCATTGCTGCATGATATTGGAAAGATCGGTATACCGGATGCCGTACTTAATAAGCCGTCACGATTGACGGACGAGGAGTATGAGATCATGAAGAGTCATGTGTTGATCGGCGGTGATATACTAAAAGATTTCACAATTGTGCAGGATGTGGCGGATGGCGCCAGATATCACCATGAACGTTATGATGGCAAAGGATATGCCAAGGGGCTGAAAGGAGAGGAAATTCCATTAAATGCGAGAATTATTGGGATTGCCGATGCGTTTGATGCAATGACCTCGAATCGTGTGTATCGGCAAAAGATGGATATGGATTATGTGTTATCAGAACTTCACAAGGGAAGTGGAACACAATTTGATCCCAATATTGTTAAAATTATGATCTCGCTGATAGAAGAGGGCATTATCGATCCGTCGAAGAGATACGAGGGGGGAGAAGCATGAAGAAACAAAAAATGGCAGCATTGATTACTTGTATTTTGGTAGTTGGCTTAGCGGGTGTATGGCATTGTGTTGTACAAAAAAGTCAGGTAAAGGAATCGATAAAAGTTGGTTTTGTCTATATTGGGGATGAAAGTAATCCTTATGTGTACAATTTTATTCGGGCACAAAAAAGCATTGAAAATCAGTTTGGTGATAAGGTGCAGGTTGTAGAGAAATTTAATGTACCTGAAAATGCAGTAGAGGAACCGCTTGTTGAATTGGCAAAAGAAAAATGTGATGTTATCTTTGCGACCAGTTATGGATATGGTAAGACAACGAAAGAAGTAGCTAAGAAATATCCGGAAATACAATTTTGTCAGGCAACAGGGGACAATGCGAATCAGAATCCCATTGTTTCTAATTACCATACCTACATGGGAGCAGTATATCAGGGAAGATATATTGCTGGAATTGTGGCTGGCATGAAATTGCAGGAAATGATCTCAGAAGGTAAGATTACACCGCAAGATGCTAAGATTGGTTATGTTGGAGCTTATGCTTATGCGGAAGTAATATCGGGATATACGGCTTTTTTGCTGGGGGCACGTTCCGTCGTTCCGGAGACAGTTATGACGGTCTGCTATGCAAATACATGGAGTAGTTATTCGTATGAAAAGGAGATTGCAAAGTCGTTGATAGAAGATGGCTGTGTGATCATATCGCAGCACTCAGATACCACAGGGCCGGCAGTTGCCTGTGAGGAGATGAGCCAGACCGACAAATATGAAGTGTATCATGTCGGTTACAATCAAGGCATGACCAGCGTGGCACCTACAACATCTCTGATCGGTTGTAAAGTCAATTGGGAGCCTTATGAATCCGCAGTGATTCAAGCGGTATTGGATGGCAAAAAGATTGAAAGTGAACTGGATGTACAAAAAGAAAAGAATGATGCGTGGGGCGGACTTGCAGACAATTGGGTACAAATGCTGGAGTTGAATGAAGTAATTGCAGCGCCCGGGACCAGGAAGGCTGTGAAACGCGCGATTGATGGATTCGCCAAAGGACAGATCAAGGTGTTCTATGGCAAATATACGGGGGTAAATCCGTTGAATCCTTCCGACAAGATAGATCTGACCAAAGAATATCAAGAAAATGCGAAAGCATCTGCACCGGGATTTTGTTATCAGTTGGATGATATTGTCACGGTAAAAGAAATGGATACGCAACAATAAAAATGACGCTATGGAGGAAGATATGTCAGCCAAGAAAAAAATAATAAAGATCACGTTTGGGGCAGCAGCAATTATGATGCTGTTAAGTGGTAGAAATACAGCGAAGGTTTCGGCACAGACTGTGTCGGAAGATGGTGAGCGTTACCGCATTGAGCAAAATGAAGAGGATGGCAAACGGTATTTGACCGATCGTCATGGACAGACGGTGGCAGGGTGGCATGTCCGTATTGGCAATAAATATTATCGTATCGGTAAAGTAAATGATATTGGTTTATGCCGATCTAAGCGATTCAAAATTATCTTTACTAAAAAGAATGGTCAACTCGTGCAAAATGGTATGGCGCGAGGATTTTCCTTTGATGCCAGGGGCTTACTGGCAGTGAAACGCGGGATCTACCGTATTAGTGGAAAATACTACTATATTGATCATGGCTATATGTATAGCAGAGACTATAGCAAAAAGGGAACACAGTATTTTATGAATCTGGATGGCAGTGTTGCTTATTATCGGAATAAGCATACCTGTTATGCGCCATCTGGTAAGAAACTGACAAAACAGCAGCGTAAGGAAGCGGTTGCCAGGGAACATGCGCGTGTGATCATTCGTGAATGTGTTCAGAAGCAGCATCGCAAAAAAGCGATGTCCCAGTCCAAAAAGTTGGACAAATGTTTTATGTGGGTTGTGAAAAATTATGATTACTCCGAACGAAAATGTGATGGTAAGAAAGGATGGACATCGAAATCTGCAGATGCGTTATACCGTTTTCAAACCGGAGACTGCCGTACATTGTCCGTTGGATTTGCTTTTTTGGCTTCGGAACTTGGCTATAAGCGTGTTGTTATTGCGCAGGACACAAGTGATCGTTTTTCGGGAACGCATGTGTGGGCAGTCGTGAATGGAAAATGCTACGATCCGTTGTTTTACAATACAGCGAAACCAAAACGGTATCTTCCGGTATTCAAGGGATCTACGCAGAAACAATATACAGACAAAACCCATTGTACAGTTAATGGAAAGTTTCGTCCGGGAGACTGATCAGTTAATATAGGGATTCGAAGATCGGATCCAACGTTTTTTTACATCATCCGCATATTCTATAGATAAAGGATAGATCAGATCATTACTTCCAGTGATATCTTTTTGGGAGATACTCTGTATGTGATTGATATTCATAATAGTAGAACGGTTGGTTTGAAGAAAATAATCAGGAAGAGCATCACACAGCGTGTTGATAGTTGATCGCTGCCGATACAAATCTGTTATTGTATCAATGGCAATATAATGGGAAGATTTGATACAGCGAAAGGCTATAATGTCAGAGTATTTTATCTGTTTTGTTTCGTGTTTGGATATGGAAATGGTATAACAGTCATCCATAAGCTGTGTGATCACCGGTGATAATGCGAATGTTATCTCTAGTAATGTGACAGGTTTGACAATATAATACAAGGCACGTACGCGATATCCCTGCAGTGCATAATCCTCGTGGGCAGATAGTATAATGATCGTACCAAGATAATTAGCATTGCGAAGAGATTGAGCAAGTGTTAATCCGGAGCCATCCGGCAGTTCGATATCTAAAAAAATAACATCAAAAGAAAGCATCTTATCAAGAGTGCACGAAGCGCAATCTGTAAAAACGGATGTATGTAATGTAACAAATTGCTCTTTGGCCCATTGGTTTAAGGTGGTTTGTAATTGTTGGCAGTGAGCGGGAGAATCCTCGATCATTGCTATGTTTAAATCTGGTTTCATATACGTTCTCCTATTTCTCCGGGATTAAAATAGTCACACAAAAAGAAGTGGAATTTTTTGTGATGTCTATAATCCCATTTGCAGCTTCTACAGTTTTTTGCACATTGAGTAGTCCAAAACCATGCTGACTTGTATCTGCTTTGCTGGTTCGCAGTGCATGATCTTTATCGGTTAAATATTCACCTGTTGATGTGTTCTGCACAATGATCTGCAGAGCGGCACGGAAAGGTTTCATGGATAGCACAATAGATGGTTGTGCTGCGGGATCCTGATGTTGCAGTCGTATACATGCTTCAATAGCATTATCTAATAGATTGCCTAAAATCGTTGTTAATTGCAGATCAGATAAGGGCATTTTATCGTTGACCAATAGGGAATGCTTTAATTCAATATGTTGTGATCTGGCATAACGTATCTTGCCGGACACAATAGCATCAATACTTGCCACTCCTGTATTTACATCATTTAGATAATCCGGGAGATTGTCCTGCAAGGATTGTATGTATTGTGTGATCTGTGAATCTTTATGATTGGCGGCGAGCCCCTTTAGAGTCAACAGATGATTTTTGTAGTCATGCTTCCATGCCCGTATTCCATCTGCAGTTTCTTTGGCATGCTGCAATTCAGCTAATACAGTTTGTTCTTGATGTTGCTTTTGTACTAGATCTGCATTTCGTTTATTAGTAGCACTGATCTGGAAGATCAATAGAATCATAAACAGGATTATTATCATGACACTAAAGCTGATTCCCTGAAGACGAAAAAATATATTTTGTGGGATATTTTTTTCATAAGTGATCAGGATATCTAATAATATATTGCAACAGATCACGCCAAGTATACTGGTTATATATGTTGCAGCGTATAAAAAAGAGGACATCATTAAGTCTGCTTTCATTAATTTTGCAAACAATATACAAAATAAAGCACATATTAGTAAATACACGAAAGTAGAACAATAACGGTGATCACCCCCTAGATCAAATGAGCGTAGTGTCGATGCAAATAGTTGATCACATAATGAAAAGGAAAGCTTATCTGCAATCAAACTGATCAACGTAGGGAGTATGGATACATACACCTTTTTAGCAAGTGAGCCATCAAATAAGGCGAGGAGTAATAGCAAATCAAATAATAACAACAATAGTTGAACAAAACCATAGTTCATATTATTTATATTACAAAAACACGTGATAGCCGTTTCTATAATAATAGCACCGAAAATTCCAAAGTGTCGATAAGATGTGTATATCGAACGTACGGAAAATATTCGTGTGAAGAATAGGATAAATATTGTACTCTCTAATAGATTTACCATTATTTCCCAAATAGTTTCTATCATAAATTAGTACTCCTTAACTATATCTTATATATGTAATAACTATAAAATTACGTACGTTTTCTGAGCATGATCGAATTCGAAGAAAACTACGAAGATGTGTACTCAGTGTTCGCTAGGTCATATTAGCATATGTATTTACATAAGTCAATTGACGGCGATGAATTTGGGACTGTGACTGTGAATTATGGGAATCATAATATTAACATATCAGTTTTAATAGGAAACTGTTTTTTGAGGCTCATGAGCGCTAAAATACAGGAACTGATAATGCCAGAGCAGATGGAGCTATAATAAGGTAAATGGCAAAGGTATAATATTACACTGAGTACGGATAGAACAAAAAAATTACGTAGGCACTTCGCTCTGGCATGTTGGATCTGATTAGCAGATAACAGATGGTTTGGATGCTTGATAGGAGCAAAGTGGTAGATCATGAACAGGCAGGCAATATATGTGGGGATACAGAAAGAGGGATGATACAGCCAAAATCTGTTGATCAATAAGGAAAATATGCCAATGCTGGTGCTTAGACACAGGCAGCTAAAGTGTGTCTTACAATGGAATCCTCCAAGTTGTGTTCGTATCAAGAGAAAGCTGAGCGTCCATATGATCATAGCTGAGATCTGGTGCCAAAGTATCGCTACAATTAATAATAATAAATTGCCAATAAATTCACTGATAAAACATTCAATGCCGTATATATATACTTCTGCTTTGTCTGTAGCTTGTCCATATTTCATAAAATACTGTGTCAATAGTTCTGATAATCTGTGAATCATTTTTAACATCCTTCCTGTGGGTATAATGTGGAGCATACGAAAATGGTTGTAAGTTCATTATATTCTTAAAATATAGCCACTGTAATAGAAAAGTCAATATTAAAAAAAACTATTCAACGCCAAAAAAACGCAATTCAACGCCAAGTTATTGAAACCGGATAATGCGGATGCTATAGTGGCAATGTGAAATATTTTTGCAACTATGCCTTGTCGAGGCAGATGTTATGAGCCAATGTTGCCAGAAGAGTTACGGCATCACACAGGGGAGTAGATTTAGAAATCTACATGGGCGTATTGCTATTACGCCAAGAAATCTGCAGTACTTGAGAACAGACCCTCTGTACCGCAGATTAAAACAACATACGATAATTATAGCATATTAGGTCTGTGTATGCTATGGAAGTACACGATACTGCAGAAAATATAAAGTTTCTGCATGAGAAATGGAGGAAAATATGAGATTCAATAAAACAAAACTGTTAAGTTACGGTATTGTATTGAGTATGACAGCGGTCAGCATGCTGTCAACCAGTCCGATAGCATCGGCAGCCGGCAACGTTAAGGATGAGGAGTATTCGTACGTCAAGGGCTTGGACGAAGATCCATGTTATACGAGATGGAGAGAAAAAAAGAATACATCAAAGGTGTATTGCTGTCCGAAAAAATATGCCGCCACGTACACGATTGTAAAGGGCTGTTATTATAACAGCCTTGCGAATAAGCATATTAATCTGCGTGACTGCAGTGGCGAGGTCGTGATCCCATTAGGGATACATGGTATCATTACCAATTCAGTACGTGAGGATGGCTGTAACCGCGCCCGCCTGTATATCAATTCCGGCAAGGAAAAGGCTACCCAGGGAGTGTGGAGTCCGGACAGCACCGCAAATAGTTCTTACGTTGTCTTTAAGTAAGAGAGCAGTTTTTAATTGAGGGGAACTTGAGGGGATGATTCAGGATGGAGGAACGGAATGAAAACAGGAATGAAATGTCTGATCTTACTGTGTATTGGTGCAGCGCTGTGCTATGGGATATATTCGTTTGATCAGGTGAAC
>OBAM01001409.1_pt1 | contig 15483 bp, 6 predicted proteins | sample 1517751 | NCBI WGS metagenome assembly OBAM01 (sample SAMN04571703, study PRJEB22368) | human gut metagenome | biome: human gut; material: stool | host: Homo sapiens | place: Luxembourg | collected 2012-10-18
CTGAGAAAGGTCGGTTTGTATGAAGTCAGGGACCGTTGGGCTAACCGGTTGTCGGGTGGTATGAAAAGACGTCTTGGGATTGCACAGGCGATCATCGGTAATCCGAAAGTCATCATCGTCGATGAACCGACGACAGGTCTGGACCCGGAAGAACGAATCCGGTTCAGAAATATCCTTTCGGAAGTCAGTGATAAAGATGTCATCATTATCTTATCCACTCACATTGTGGGGGATATATCCAGCACCTGCAAAAAACTGGCCTTACTGAACAAGGGAGAATTGAAATTCGAAGGTTCTCCGGACGATATGATTGAATTAGCCCAGGGGAAAGTATGGGAAATCTTCGTTACTGACCCTGAATTGCAGCAAATCAAGGAAAAATATCCGATCATTTCTACTATTCCTTCGGAAGGAGGCTGGGAGATCCAAATCGTAACCGAAAAATTGGAAGGTTTCGACGGCAAAGCCATTATCCCCAATATCGAACATGCTTACGTCTATTTTATGGACTATCTGCTAAAGGATAAAATGGACATGTATAGCGAAAAAATCGGTGGAGACCTATTTAATTAATAATGTATTAATGTTTTGATATGAATTTAAACCATATAAATGTTATTGCCCGATACGAAGTAAAACTGGTGAAACGAAGCTGGTTATTTCGTATTTTTGCCATACTCGCGCTGCTATTTATCTCTGCCATTATGTTGGGTTATCAAACCGGTATCGTCAACCGGATGGATAATCTTTGGCCGAGAATCGCCGTTTCTTCACTGATGCCATTCTGTAACACTTATTTTTATAATATCGCTCAATCGGTCATCGTCGTATTTCTGGCCGGCAGCTTCTTGAAAAGAGACAAAAAACTCGATACCGCCGAAGTCATCTATGTCCGGCCGATGAGTAATGCCGACTATATTGTCGGTAAGACCTGGGGTATTGTAAAGGTTTTCATTACACTGAACATTATCACCTTATTATTTACGGCTTTTTTAAACATACTGATCAATAAATCTCCGTTCGATCTGTTTCCATATCTATTCTATTTATTGACGATTTCGGTACCTTCCCTGTTGTTTGTCCTGGGCTTATCCTTTACGGCCATGTGCATCCTTAAAAATCAGGCGGTCACTTTCATCGTAATGCTGGGAATTATCGGCACTGTTTTCTTTTACCTGACCGATACGTTATATGGGGTATTCGATTTCTTCGGAGTAAATATCCCGGCCATATTTTCAGATGTCACGGGACATGCCGATCTCCGGCTTTTTTTACTCCAGCGGTTTTCTTATCTACTGGCAGGAATCGGCCTGATCAGCATGACCATCGCTCTGGTGAAACGCCTGCCTCACAAACCGTGGAAAATAGCTGTCGTATATACTTTTAGCTCACTATTTCTATTGGCAGCCTGTCTCGGAGGATTGTTATACATCCTGCATTATAATCATCAGCTCGATCTCCGTAATCAGTACATCATGACATTCGATAAATATGCAGATGTCCCGCATGTCGACTTGCTGGTCAACGATATTTCGGTTACTCCTCAAGGACACAGACTAGCAGGAAAGAGTACGGTAAAAGTAGCCAATAACAATGCAAAGCCTCTGGATAAAATTATTTTTTACCTTAATCCGGAGCTAACGGTTACCTCTGTAGAAATGGCCGGGAAAAACCTGCCCTTCCGAAGAGATCACCAGGTTATCGAAGTAGATCAACCCATCCAGCAGCAAGAAGAGCTTACGTTGACGATCAACTATGAAGGGAAAATCAGTGAAAATATTTGTTATACCGATGTCCTGACAGAAGATTACCTGGATACTAAAGTCCCGCAGGTATTCTGGCGTTTCGGTAAACGTTATGCATGGCTGAGTAATACCTTTACCCTATTGACTCCCGAATGTATCTGGTATCCGGTAACCATCGCCCCCGTTAACCCGGGAGCTCCGTACAATGTCAGGAAGAATTTCACAGACTATACACTTACCGTTCATTATGAAGGCGACAAGACCGTTTTGTCACAAGGCAAAAGTAAGATCGACGGTTCGGTCATCACCTTTACGAATACCTCCGCTTTGCCCGGAATCAGTCTAACCATCGCCGATTATGATAAAAAGGCTTTACGGGTAGATTCCACGGATTACGAGATCTATTACTTTAAAGGCCACGATTATTTTTCAAAATACTTCGAACCCTTATCCGATACCTTGCCCGGAGTCATTCGGGAAGTAAAAAACAGCCTGGAAATAGAGAAAGACCGGGATTATCCTTTCGGAAAATTTGTCTTAGCCGAAACCCCGGTACAATTTGCCACTTATGCCCGTAACTGGAAAGGTTATACCGAATATGTCATGCCTGAAATCCTCTTCGTCCCGGAACGAGGAATTTCTCTAGGCCAGGATTTTGAGGCAGAAAGAAGACGGATGAATGAATGGGGACGGCATGGGGGCCCTATGGACGAAACGGAACAAAATATTTCCCTCTTCAATCGTTTCGTGAGCTCTTTAACCTCCGAAAACAGCCAAAATGGCTGGAATCCGGACAATAAACTGATCAATAAATCCAATATCACTCCGATGTTGTTCGGACATACGAACTACATCAGCTCTCCCGAATATCCGGTAATCGACATCGCAGTCAACAACATGATGAATACTTCTTCCGATCAGGGCTTCCGTTTCTGGGGAGGTATCATCAACGACAAACAGCGAGCCAACCTCTATCTGGAATCACATAGTTTCGAGACAGCGATCGGAGATACCGAACTGAAGCCGGAAATTTTCTATGAATTGCTGAAATTGAAAAGTGCAGCATTGAATAACTATATCACTTCCCAGATCACACAGGAAGATTTCAATAAATTCCTAAAGGCATTTTTTACTAGCCGTCAGTTCCAGAATATACCGTTCGATACACTCCGATACGAAATAGAGAAGAGGTTCGGGATTCGGTTGTCCGATTTTATCGACACCTGGTATACGGCCTCCCATACCCCGACCATCTATATCAAGGATGTGGATGCCAATCAAATTGTGTTGGATGAGTTTACCAAATACCAAATTAAATTCAAGGTCAATAATCCCTCCGACATAGATGCTATCATCAGTACGGAAGTCATGCAAGGCGGAGGAGGCGGTATGCGGCGGGGAGGCGGTATGAGTTTTGAAACGGAGAAAAAAAATTACATTATTCCGGCCGGAGAAGCCCGGGAAATCAAGATTATCAGTGACGAGCGCCCGGCCAATATTTCGATAAATACCAATATTTCACACAATCTACCGACATCGCATAATTTCAATTTTTCTAAAATCGACAATACGATCAGCGATACTACTTCGGGAATTTATCCGATAAACCCGGATGTCTTCAAGCCGAATCCAAATGAAATCATTATCGACAATGAGGATCCGGGATTCAGGACGATCGCCTCGAATAACCGGCATAAACTGAAGGATCTTTTCAAGAAAAAAGATGACGAAAAGTATAAGAATTTTATGCCCTGGTGGATGCCTTCCCAATGGACGGCCATAGCCGCCGACTATTGCTACGGTGAAACGATAAACTCTGCGGTTTATAAAAATAAAGGCAGTGGGGCCAATGCCGTAGAATGGAAAACGGAAATCCCTAAAGACGGTTACTACGAGGTGTCCATCTGGAATGCAAAAATGTCGGGCAGAATGTTTTTTATGGACAGACGCCGCGGTCGTCACAAAGAGGAACGTAATCAGACTTATACCATCCAATACGATAAAGAGAAAGAATCGGTGACACTGGACCTGGATGAAGAAACCGAAGGATGGGTTTCGATCGGGAATTTCTATCTACCTCAAGGAGAAGTCATCATCACTTTGACAGATAAAGTTTCCGGAGATTACGTCATTGCAGACGCCGTTAAATTTACAGCCACAGAAGAATAACAAACGAATAACCCGATAAACGCAGACAATATGCTTAAACAAACTTTGGTCCTCGGTCTTTTAACCCTCAGCGGGTTATATAGTGCGCATGCACAGGAAGTACTTACACTCGAAAAAGCATTGAACACGGCTTTCGAACACAGTCCTTCACTGATTCAAAGCAAACTCAGCCTCGAGCAACGTCAATTGAATCTAAAAGCTCAGGATGCTTCCCTGAAATCACAATTTTCATTGGATGTCACTCCTTTCAGGTATACCCGTAACAACCAATACGATAATTTCAACAGTAAATGGTATGCCAACGAGACCAAAATGTCATCGGCTTCATTCGGTATCACGCAACCCATAAAATGGACAGACGGAACCATCTCTCTATATAATGACTTTTCCTGGCAGGACGCTTCCAACAGGACTTCCGGTGGCAACAATACCTCCTTCAACCATAATCTGTCTTTACGTATTTCGCAGCCTTTGTTCACTTATAACAGGACAAAGATGCAGCTCAAAGAACTGGAATATGCACTCGAAAATGCCAAAATCAGTTATGCCCTCCAACAATTAAGTATCGAAAAAAACGTCACCAGCCAATTTTACGATGTATATCAAAAACAAAAGGATCTGAACATCTCCCGGGATGAATACAACAACCAGAAACAAAACTACGATATCATCAAAAATAAGGTCGAAGCCGGGCTGTTAGCCAAAGAAGAACTTTATCAGGCGGAAGTCAATCTGGCGAACAGTGAATCCACTGTATATTCGAAAGAGATCAGTTTTGAAAATGCGAAAGACAATTTCAAGCTTTTACTGGGAATGTCGCTGGATGAAGATATCGCGATACTGTTCGACAATAATATTCCGACAGTCGATGTCAATATTAACGATGCAGTTAAATACGCCCTGGATCAACGCATGGAAATCCGCCAAAAACAGATTACCCTGGAACAGGATGTATTTTCGATTATCCGGACAAAAGCAGAAAGCGAATTCAAAGGTGATTTAAGTGTCCGGGTAGGTATGGATGCCCTGGCCGGAAAAGTAAAAAATATGTACGACAAGCCCACCGACAACGAAGAGGTTGGCGTAACCCTCACCATTCCGATCTTCGATTGGGGGGCTAAAAAGGCAAAAGTAAAATCCAGCCAACTGGCTATGGAATCGGACGAAATCAGCCTCGAAGAACAGAAAAAAGAGATTGTCATCGATGTCCGCCAGATTTGCCGTAACCTGCCGACGCTGATCCGTCAAATCGAAATCAAAAAGAAAAGCATTGAAAATGCAGAACGTACCTATGAAATCAATCTGGAAAAATATCGCAACGGTAATCTGACCGGTATGGACTTACAACAGTTCCAAAACCAGTTGACTACTGCCAAACAAGATTATACGAGCGCTATTATCAGCTACAAAATCGAGCTCTTGAACCTGAAAATCCAAACCCTTTGGGATTTTGAAACCCATAAAAGTTATTTACCTGTAGATCTATTGAAATAAAAATAACCCTATAAGTCCGTTAACAAGTAAAATCACGATAATCATGAATAAGAATTTTAAAATCCTGGGAGCTGTTATGTTAGGATTCATGTCGTTTTCCTGTAATAACAATCAGGGAAATAACTCTTCTGAAGCCACTACCCCAGTATGGGTCGAGGACGTACAACTCAGAAACATTGAGGAATATATTACAACAACCGGAACAGCAAAGGCAGCTAAAACGATAGAAATAAAATCGGAAACCAACGGAGCTTACTACTTACAGAAAAATCCGAAAACCGGTCGTCCTTATCAGCTGGGTGACATCGTCGAAGCCGGAGCTGTCATCATCCGTCTGGAAAATAAGGAATATGAAAACAACGTGCAGTTGGAAAGTAAGAAATTACAAATCCAGATCACCGAGAAGGAATGGGAAGGTCAGAAAATCCTGCTCGAGAAAGGCGGAGCAACCGAAAAAGACGTAAACAACGCTGAAAACTCTTATATCAATGCGAAGTTAGCCTTGGAAAACGGTTATATCACTTTAGAAAAACTGAGTATCAAAGCTCCGTTCAAAGGAGTTATCGTCAATCTTCCCTACTATACTCCGGGGGTAGAAGTCGCTTCCGGTAGTGTGATGGTCGGCCTGATGGATTATAGTAAAATGTATGTAGAAACCCAATTCCCTGAAAACACATTGACCAAACTGAGAATCGGACAGCAAGTACATATCACCAATTACAATATCAAATCGGATACTTTAAGAGGCATACTGACTCAGTTATCTCCGGCCATCAACGAAGAAACCCGTACCTTCTCGGGGTATATCGAAATCGATAACCCGGATTTAAAACTTCGTCCGGGTATGTTCGCCAAAGCAGATATCGTCACAGTACGGAAAGACTCTGTCATCTCTATTCCCAAAGATATCATTAAAAACCGCCGGGGAGGTAAATTAGTATATACGGTCGACAGAAACAGTGCCGAAGAAAAAGTCATCCATACCGGTATCAGTGACGATAAATACATCGAAGTAGAAAAAGGACTCGAAGCCGGGGACAAGATCGTCGTGAAAGGTTACGAATGGTTACGTAACCGGAGCAAAGTAAAAGTGATGAAGTAACTGTATTCACGACAGTCTGAAAAATTCTTTGTCGGTAAACGTCCAAATTGGTAAACGATTAAATTATGGGAATTACAAAATTTGCAGTAAAATACCCGGTCAGTGTATTAATGATCACACTGGGGGTATGTCTGCTAGGAATCATATCATACAATAAATTGGGAACAGATTTATTTCCCGATTTAAAAAATCCGGCTTTATATATCGATTTGCAAGCCGGTGAGCGTCCACCTGAAGAGATCGAAAAACAGTTTGTAGAAAAAATAGAAGCTATGGCAGCACGCCAGGAAGGTGTGAAAGACGTCAGTAGCAGCAGTAAGGTAGGAGGAGCCACGATTACGGTGGAATACGACTGGGATCAGGATATGGATGCCGCCTTTTTGGATTTGCAACGCAGCATGTCTCAAATCGCTCAGGACGAAGAAATCACTTCCCTGAATGTTTCCCGCTACGATGCCAATGCCACGCCGGTCATGATCATTTCCATGAGCCATAAAGAAATCAAGGATATGAACGAACTCCGGAAAATAGCAGAAAACTATATGCGGAGCGAACTGGTCAGACTGGAAGGTGTGGCCGATATCCAACTCAACGGCCAGGAAAATGCTTTTGTGGAGGTCAAAACCGACTCTTATATGCTGGAAGCTTTCAACCTGACTGCCGAAACGATCGCGTCGAAAATAGAAAGTATGAACCGGAATGTTTCGGGAGGTACCATTGTAAACGACGACATCCAATATACGGTAAAAGGGGTGAATTTATTAAAAGACCTGGAAGACATCGGGAATATTATCGTTGCTTTCAAAACCCCCGGTAGTACCGACACCGAGTCGGGGAACAGCTCTACCGTGAAAGCTCCGGTATACCTGAAAGATGTTGCCAAAATCGAACTAAAAAATAAAGATCCTGAAAATCTGGTGCGCTACGATGCCGAACGTAGTCTGAGTATCAGTGTCTACAAAGAGAATAAATACAATACAGTGAAGGCAGTTGAAAATATCACTGCCAAACTGGAAGAATTGCAGAAAAGTATGCCCGGTTATGAATTTCACGTCATCAGTAACCAGGGAGATTTTATCGGAGCTTCGATCGGGGAGGTCAAGGATTCTGCCGTTATGGGTATTTTATTGGCCATGCTGGTATTGTACGTTTTCCTGCGCCGCATCAATACAACCTTGATCGTCAGTGTTTCTATTCCGGTGTCCATCATCGCTACGTTCAATTTGATGTACTTCAACGGATTGACGATCAATATCATGACACTGGGGGGATTAGCCCTGGGAGCCGGTATGTTGATCGATAATGCCATTGTTGTCATGGAGAATATTTTCCGGAATCTGGAAAACGGCCTTTCCCCCAAGGAAGCGGCTATCAAAGGAGCTTCGGAAGTTTCAGGGGCTATCACGTCTTCAACCCTCACGACCATAGTGGTATTCTTACCTATCGTTTACATCCAGGGAGCTGCCGGAGAACTTTTTAAAGAACAGGCCTGGACCGTTTCGTTCTCTCTATTGTCTTCTCTTTTTGTTGCGGTATTGTTAATCCCGATGTTAGCTTCACAATATGTGAAAGCACCTGCCAAAAATCAGGCTTCTTTAAAAATCAAAGGATACGGTCAGTTTGTCGGTAAACTTTTGAAACACCGGTACGCTGTCGTCCTGGCCGCGTTAGTGGTCATGATCGGAAGTTACCTGCTGCTCCCGTTGATCGATAAAGAATTTATGCCTAAAGCAGATTCCCGGGAATTTTCGACTTACATCACTCTGGAACCGGGAACCCGTCTGCAAAGCACGGATAATGCGGCCGCTACCATCGAAAATATGATTATAGAGTTGGCAGGAGACGATCTGGAATGGATTTTTACTCAGGTTGGACCTTCGACAACAACCGAAAGCCAAACGACTAGCGGGAAACTCGAAGGCGAAAATCAGGCAGAGGTAAAAGTCAAATTGAAAAACAAAGCCAAAGCCGATGCAGATTATATTATCAGTAATCTGAGTCATAATTACACGATTCCCGAGGGCGTGGAGATATCGTTCGAAAAGGAACAATCTGCCTTACAAAGCATCCTCGGAACGGAAGGAGCTCCTGTAATTATCGAGATTAAAGGGGAGGAACTGGAAATGATCGACGAACTCAGCACGGAGGTAAAGGAGAAAATAGCCTCTATCCCCGGACTCTACGATATCAAAACTTCTATGGAACAAGGAGCTCCGGAAGTCAACATCTCTATCGACCGGTTGAAAAGCGGGATTTACGGGGTAGATATCGCTTCGGTGGCCAGTCAGATAAAAGAAAAGCTGAACGGGAAGACGGCCAGCAATTTCGAATCCGAAGGTGAACCGATCGATATCGAAATCAAAGTACCGGAAGTATCGCTCGATGAATTGCAAAATGTTGAAATCGTACAAGGAGAAAAGAAATATCGTCTGGGTGAGATTGCAGAGGTTTCGATTACGACAGCTCCGAAAGAAATCAACCGTAGCAACCAAAACCGGATCGGTAAAGTCACCGCAATGCTCGAAAAGGGCTATACATTAGGCAGTGTCACTCCGGAAATCAAAGCACAGTTGAAAGATATCCAATTCCCTGCTAAATATTCAGCACAAATTACCGGAGAAGAAGAGAAACGGGCCGAATCGTTTCAAGGTTTGTCCTTTGCTCTGATACTATCTATCGTATTGGTATATATGGTGATGGCTTCTCAATTCGAATCCTTGCGTCATCCGTTTACCATCTTGCTGACGATCCCGTTGGCCGGAGTAGGCTGTATTTACGCATTTTTGCTAGCCGGAGCCTCTTTGAATATGATGGCTTTTATCGGTATCATCATGCTGGCAGGTATAGCTGTCAACAACTCCATCTTACTGGTAGATGCAGCCAACAGGCTCAAGGCAGAAGGATTCGCTCTGACAGAGGCCATAAAAGGAGCCGCCCAACAGCGTATCCGCCCGATCATCATGACCAGTCTGACTACTATTCTGGCTTTATTGCCGATGTGTTTCGGATTCGGAGAGGGTGCTTCACTGCGATCCCCTATGGCTTTGGCGGTGATCGGCGGTCTGTTCACTTCTACCCTGATGACATTAGTAGTGATCCCGTGTGTTTACTACATTTTTGACAAAAAAGTCAAAAACGTAGAGAAGATTTGAAAGGCATTTTCGAGCTTTTGACATTTTTGATTCTAAATAAGAAAAAATGAACAAACTAATAAATCGTAAAGTACTGATTTCGATGATCTTCATCGGTTTGACCATGATGGGGTTGTTTTCGTACAGGTACTTACTGATGGAATTATATCCGGATGCGGAGTTCCCCTCCCTGAATGTAACTATTTCCACCAAGACCGAGCTGGATCCGAAGTACATCGAGAGTCAGGCAGCTATTCCGGTAGAAGGCGTAATCAGCGGCTTGGAAGGCGTCGAGGATATAACGACATTGATTTCCAATAGGAACGCCCGTATCACTGTTTCCTTTACCAAAAATACAAATGTCAAATATGCTTACCTGAAGCTGGAAGAAAAAATCAAAGCGATCACCAAAAGTATTCCGGAAGACTTCACCATCCAGGTCAATAAAGCCGGTAGCGGAATGGCCAGTGATCAGTTTATGACTCTACAGATTCTGGGAGACGACGATGTCGATTATGTCCGGAATATCACCGATATCGACATTGCTCCCATCCTTGAAAGTACGGATGGAATAGCCTCGGTCACGGTCATGGGCGGACGTCAGAAGAGCATCGAAATCCTTCTCGACGATGAAAAATGCAAAGCGCTCAATATCACCGCATCACAAGTCAGCTCACTGATCGGCAAGAATATGTCTGAAAAGACCTTCGCCGGTTCGGTATTTCAGGATAACAAACGTTTTTTTGTCAACGTTACGGCAGAATATCTCGCGACAGAAGACCTGGGAAACATCGTTGTATCCGAAGGTCCGGTATTGTTGAAAGACATCGCCGACATCAATTTCGGCATTAAAGAAGAAGAATCCTATTCGCGGGTGAATGGGAAAGAAGTTATCACCTGTGTTATTTCCAAATCTCCGCTGGTCAATATCATCGATCTTTCACAGCGGGTACGGGAAGAAATCGCCCAGTTGAATGAAGAACTGGCTACCAAAGGAGTTTCTATCAAAGTCGATACGGACACAGCCGAAACGATGAGTGAAAACATCAACACCATCATCAATCTGGGTTTGACCGGAGCAATTCTGGCTATTTTCATTCTCTACCTGTTTTTGCGAAACTTCAAGATCGTCACTTTCATTGCCGTGGCAATCCCCATTTCGGTATTCTCTGCTTTTTATTTCTTTTACTTTTTCGGTATCAGTATCAATACACTGACTTTAACTGGTATAGCCCTCGCTGTGGGCATGTTGTTGGATAATTCGGTCGTCGTCATGGAGAATATCTTCCGGTTGCGTGCGATCGGAGTCAATAGTCAGGAAGCAGCGGTAAGGGGCAAAGCGGTTATCGCCGCCACTCTGACTACGATCACTGTATTTCTTCCTTTCCTGTTTTCAGACGATTTTATCCTGAAGCTGATCGGTGAACATATCGGCGTGTCGATCATCACGACTCTTATCCTGTCGTTGGTCGTGGCTTTGCTACTGATCCCTATGGCCGTCAATCAATTCATGAAAGGCCAGGGCGACCGGGTAAATTTCAGTACATTATCGATTCATAGCCGGCCGGTACAGATTTATATCGCTTTACTGAAAATGTGCCTGCGCAAACCGGCAGCAGTCGTATTTACTGCGATATTGGTATTGATCGTCACGGTAGCTTTATCTTTGACACTGACCATGAATACGTTAAAAGAAATCGAAGCCGATACGTTCAATGTCTATATGACTTTCCCCAATGGGAATACCCTCAACCGGACAGACGAAACGATAAAAGCTTATGAAGAACGCTTGAACGATATCCAGGAAATCGAACAATACAGTACAAAGATCTATTCCACGGATGCCAGTGTCACCATCAAACTAAAAGAGGACTTCGAAAAGATCAACAAAAAAACACTGAACGAACTCAAGAGTACGATTCTATCCCTCTCCGATGGGTTAAGAGTCAGCGATATCAGCCTCGAAGCTATCGAGAGCAGCGAAAACTTCCGGGGTGGTGGCAGTTCACTCATGGGAGGTGCCGACCAACTGATGAAAAAAATGGGTATGGGTACCCAAACGGAAAAAATTGTCATCAAGGGCCAGGATTTCGAAAAAATGGCTAACCTGGCCGAGTTGCTCAAATTCCAATTGGAAGAATTGGACAATATCAGCTATTCATCGGTCAGTTCATCCCGGGGAAAACCCGAAGCCAGGATCATGTTCGACCAATATCTGATGGGAATCAATGATGTAACTCCGAATAATGTCGTCACCGAGCTCAATAATTTCGCCCCCCAAAATACGACTTCGATCAAATACAAAGCGGGAGATCAGGAGTACGATATCATCATCAAAGACAAACGGCTAGCCGAGAAAAAAGAAGAAGAAAACCAGGATCCGGTACGTACGCTGGAAGACTTGCGCAATATGCAAGTCACCAACACGAATAATTCCCTTACCGAATTACGTAGCTTCAGTAATATCAACCTTACCCGGGGACAAGGAAACATAAACCGGGTCAACCAGGATAAAGAAATCACGGTGAACTACCGGTTCAATTCCGATGTAAACGAATCGAAGAATATTCTGGAAGCCGCAAGGACAGAGATAGACGAACTGGTGCAGAATACCGATATTCCTACCGGCATCGCTGTCGAGGTGGTACATGAAGAGGACGAAACCAGCGAATTCACTTTTCTGATTCTGGCTGCTTTTGTGATCATTTACATGATCCTGGCGTCTGTTTTCGAATCACTTACAGCCCCGATCGTATTGATGTTCGCTATTCCCCTGGCTGCCATCGGTTCCTTACTGGCCTTATTGTTTACCAGCAATTCGTTGATGAATGCCAATGTATTGATCGGTGTCATTATCCTGATCGGTATCGTCGTCAACAACAGTATCATCCTGATCGACTACACTTCGCAATTGCGGCGACAGGGTAACCGTAAACCGCGAGCCCTCATCATCGCCGGAATCTCGAGGGTACGTCCTATCCTGATCACAGCCATCACCACCATCGTGGCCATGTTCCCGTTAGCCATGGGACAAGGAGAATTTGTATCAGGACTCGGAGCTCCTTTCGCCATCACGGTGATCGGAGGATTGACCATGAGTACATTATTGACCCTGGTGATTATCCCCACCCTATATTCCGGTTTGGAAGAAGCACTTCATCGGCTGCGTACCCAGAGTTTAACCCTGAAGATTATTCAACTCACCCTTTTGATCCTGGCAGTCATCGGCATAGTGATGATAACCGACTCGCTGATATGGCAATTGGGTTACTTTGTCGGAGCCATTATACTGATACCGGCAGCCACCTGGTTTATGGAGACTAGTCTGCGTCAGGCCAACAGCCGGATTATTCCTCCGGATCAGGAAATCCATATTTCAATCCGTAATCTGGTGAAGATCTACGGCCGTCCCAATGAATTTCAACGGGAATGGCAATCCGGCCAACGTGTACGGGAACGGCTGGGATTAAAGGAAGAATACCGGCAATGGTCGGATTTAAAACCTTTGGTATGGATGTTACCTATCACCGGCTTCCTGATTTATTTCACCTATTTCTATCAAACATTGACCTTCTGGGCCATCATTTTTGCCGTCTGCACCTGGATGTTGCTGACAAAATTGATTGCCATCGGAGGTGAATATTTTAAAGCTCATGAAATCAAAAGCTTGAGCTGGTGTATACGGGTATGCGGAATCTTCATTTATTACTTTTCGCCCTTGTTTACGCTCATATGGGCTTCTATAAAATTCTCGGATTCCGGCATGGCTATTTTACTCGGTCTCCTTTGGTATGTCGCTATAGTTGCCCGCTATTTATCGGAGCGGATCCATAAATACAATATCAACATCGATATGATCGACGGTCGGTTCAGGGAATTGAAAAAAGGAGTATATAAGATCGCCACAAAAATTCCGATGATCGGATACAAGAAAAAACCGTTCAAAGCCTTGAACGCCGTCTCTATGGAGATCCATACCGGTATGTTCGGTTTGTTAGGACCTAACGGTGCAGGTAAAACCACCCTTATGCGTATCATCTGCGGCATATTCGAGCAGAGCTATGGAAAAATATTCATCAATGGCATCGATACCCAGAAAAAACGGGAAGAATTGCAGGGATTGATCGGTTATCTGCCTCAGGAATTCGGTACTTACGAAAATCTGACTTCCTGGGAGTTTTTGGAATATCAGGCTCTCCTGAAAGGAATTTATAATCCCAAAACCCGGAGCAAACGGATCACAGAAGTGCTCGAAGCGGTTCATATGTATGAAAACAAAGATAAAAAGATCGGAGGTTTCTCAGGAGGTATGAAACAACGGATCGGAATAGCACAGACTTTGCTGAACCTGCCCCGCATTCTGGTTGTCGATGAACCGACTGCCGGATTGGACCCCCGGGAAAGAATCCGTTTCAGAAATCTTTTAGTAGAATTGTCGCGCAACCGGATCGTTATTTTCTCTACCCACATTATCGAGGATATCGCCAGTTCCTGTAACCAGGTGGGTGTTATCAACAAAGGGTCGTTGAAATATCACGGAACTCCTTCCGAAATGGTGGAAATTGCTAAAGATGTGACATGGACTTTCGAAATTCCGGCCCGGGAATTTGTAAAATTGCCTTCCGACCTGTTATTGGTACATCATATCCGGAACGGAGAGAATATCAAAGTCAGGTGTCTGTCGGAGACCCAACCGGTTCCCAATGCCGTACATACTTCTCCTCTACTGGAAGACTCGTATCTGTGGTTGTTGAGGAATGTAAAATTAGCTAATCATGAAAATATCATCACTCAATAGACTTGTAAAGCCATGAAATATTACATCACTCCTATAGCAAAACTCGCCCGGTATAATATAAAGATTATCTTCGGCAATAAGTTTATGTATTTTATTCTCAGTGCCGTCGGTTTTTATATCCTGACGGTGGGGTTAAATCTTATTTCGGATTCGGAGATTACGATGGCTACCGGATACAGTATGTTATTAGTGCCTTCTATCCTATTGATCTTCTATCCGACCTGTTTCGGTATACAGAACGACCAGGATGCCAAAATCATAGAAATCATTTTCGGTATTCCGAACTATCGGTATAAAATCTGGCTATTCCGGCTTTTGATCGCCTATATGATTTGTTTTATCATCACTTTGCTTTTAGCTGCCGTCACCGACTGGCTGGTTGTAGAGGTACCTCCCCTGCAACTCGCTTTGCAAAGTATGGTACCTGCGCTTTTCATCGGTTTACTGTGTTTTATGCTCAGTACACTCATCCGGAATGGCAACGGTACGGCAGTAATGATTATCATTATCGGTTTATTGCTGTTCGCATCGAGTAAAATTCTGGACGTCAGCAAATGGAATGTATTTTTGAATCCCTTTGACGTCCCCTTGGATAAAAATCCGCAAATTTTTTATAACACCCTGTTCGACAACCGATTGATTATCTTACTCTCTTCCTTCATATTCTTATTGGTAGGACTTTACAAGACACAAAACCGGGAAAAGTTCATCTGACTCACCGAGTCCGCCCAGGAGAAATATCCACCCGTATCCGAGATATATTTCTCCCACCCCCAAAGGGGCATATCCAGCGCCTCCCGGTTCGTCAACCGCCATTCCCCATCCCCAACCCTTCTCATTTTTCCGTTAACTGAGGATATTCAGTAAATGTCCCTAAATATTTAGGCAGTTATATACATATTAACACGTTATAAACGTAGGTTTATTTTTTCTTTCTATTCCGATTCCGGGTTTTGTGCCGTCAGACCGGTTCGCCTGGAACGGTCCGGTAAGGCTTTCCTTCACTGACCGGCGGAACTCGCTTCGCTCAGACACCACCGGTCG
>OBAM01001411.1_pt1 | contig 15476 bp, 8 predicted proteins | sample 1517751 | NCBI WGS metagenome assembly OBAM01 (sample SAMN04571703, study PRJEB22368) | human gut metagenome | biome: human gut; material: stool | host: Homo sapiens | place: Luxembourg | collected 2012-10-18
ACTGCTCCCGGCTCCGCTTCGAAGCCAAAGTATTTCTTTTCAAAGAACTTGATTGGTACTTTCCCGGACACCGTAAGATAGCCCGCTTCCTGCAGCTCTTTGTTCATGCCCCGGATCAGCTCGTAGGCCTTACCGAGGGAAACGCCCATCGTCTCTGCGACCTCTGCGGCGGTCATAAATTGTTTGCGCATCTCTGTCCCTCCTTCCTCTTTTGGTGTTCCTGCTCTACCAATGGGCGGAGTTCTGAAAGTTCGCGGTCTATTTTCTCAAGCTCCGCGCCATATTCGGGCTTCCAATGGATTCCACTATAGCGGCTGTATATTTCAGCCTTACGCGACACAAGTGCCGTATACCGGCAAATTTGCTTATCTGTCATGCTGGTACCTCCTTCTTTCTTGTCGTGTCCTGCTCCCCGTTCGCGTTCTGTGCCCAGGATCACGCGCTATTCGCCCGAATTTCGGCTTTAAACCGTGATAGGCATATATTTCTATATCTGCACTGTTCTGAGCGTGAAAAAACGCTTCTACGGGTTGCCTTTCATCCTTAAGCCACCGCCCCCGGTGCTTCGGTTTAGTTTTCAGTTTCGAGAATTTCTGTTACATCAACGCCCAGTGCTCTTGCGATGCGGCCAATAGTCGCCGGTTTGGCACTCTTTCCGCTGATCACATTGTTGAGCGTTGGGCGTGGCATCTCTGCCGCTTTCTGCAGCTCCGCCGTGCTCATGCAGGCTTTTGCCATTGCAAGCTCCAATTTGTTTCGGTTTGCTTTCATCATCTCACCACCTTCTTTTGATGCATTCGAATGAATGCTTTTCTATACTTTATCGCATTCGTTCGAATGTGTCAAGAGTTTTTATAGATTCGATTGAATGTTTTATGATTTTATGTTATATTGTAATCGAAAGGAGTCGTAGAATAATGCATGAAGGAATATATATAAAATTGGAGCGTCAAAAAGCAGGTTTAACCCAAAAAGAACTTGCTGAAAAAGCAGGACTTGCAACTATCACAATTCAACAGTATGAAAGAAATTTACGAGCACCACGATTAGAAAATTTAAAGAAAATTGCACATGCTTTAAATATCCCTACAGAAGCACTATTCGGTGATATTTCCATTGCTTTTATGACAGATCTTGATGAAGAAAAATTGAATTTTCTTTTAGAAAATAAGTCAGAGCAATTAATGCAAGATTGGAACACATTATATAAACAACTAAATGACGCTGGGAAAGCTAAAGCTATAGAACACTTAGAATTATTGACAAAGATTCCTGAGTATAGACTGGACAATGGTTCTTCAAAAAATGCTGTCTCTCCTCCTAACACTATTAACGCAAAAGCACCCGACTGCTCCTACCGAGACGAAGAGGAGCTTCTGGCGGCAGCACATGCCCGCACCGATGTGGAACAAACGTCGGAAGATGTGCAGCATGATCTTGATATCATGAATGATGATTCAAAGTGGAATAAGTAAGGGAGTCGAGAATCTCGACACCCTTTCAAAGTGAAGAACCGGCGTGGAGCAGGACGCACCCCGGCACGATGACCACTCCCCAAAAACAGGGGATCGCCTAAGCTCGATAACGTTTCGTTACTGAGCATATAGAAGCCGTACAAAATTGTACGCCTTACGTCGCCCCATGGGGTCCAGAATCGGGACTACATCAAGCCGCCACATGGAGTCACGAAGCGTTACTTGCACCATTGTTTACAACCGTAGGTTTGCCTACGCAAGCCACCCCATGGAGTCACGAAACGTTACTGCAGCAAGCCCCCGGGAGCAGCTCAGCAGCAATGCGGCGGTGAGTCGTCCTGCAGGAAGAGTGAACCGTTTTCTATTTTCTTAGAAATCACTTTCGCTCTTTTTTTAGCTAAAGCCGCGCAACCTGCTCATTTTTGAGCAAGTTGGTAAACAAGGTTTGCAAACAAGATTGGTTTTTCATTTCGGGAATACCAATACCGGAACCGGTGGAGCAGTTCGCTTCCCAAAAACGGGAAGCAATATTGGTTGCTCATTTTTGAGCAGGCAATATCAGAAGCAGGCGCTTTCCAAAAATGGAAAGCAAGTTTTACTCATTTTTGAGTATATCCCACATTTGAGGTTTTTCCCAAAAATGGGATAAATTGCCCGTGCCGGGGTTCGTCTCGATGACGTGGGGTTTCTTCCAGAAATGAAAAAAACTCTTAGTCAGAAATGACTGACAGCCCCGCAGGACTGCAGAAAACAGCAGGGTGTAAAGTTCTTTGCACCCAACTACTCCAGAAAACCCCAGTTTTACACCGTCCAATTTTCGACACCTGCAGACGGTGAACGACTCGTTCAGCGTTTTGATAGTTCAGAAGTATCTAACGTATGTTCGGCAAACTGGAAATCGCAAGGGATGTCCGAAACGTTCACCCCTCTTTTATCTAACATATGTTCGTTTGAAACTCAAAAAAAGAACGGTTCCCCGCCCGATCAGTGGGAGCAGAACCGCTCAACTATACAACCAGCCTTTCATTTTTAAGCCACCGCCCCCGGCCAGAATGGAAGGAAGGATTTTATGCCGTCATATTACGACAATAAAACAAAAAACTGGTATTGCATTTTCTACTATACCGACTGGACCGGAACCAGAAAGCAGAAGAAAAAGCGCGGATTCGAGCGCAAGAAGGATGCACAGGAATGGGAACGGGACTTTCTGCAGCGGCAGGCAGCACAACCAGACATGCCGTTTTCTACGCTCTCTGAGCTGTATCTGAAGGACAAGGAGCAGAATACAAAGTTTGCAACCTATCGAGTGCATAAGATGCGGGTTGATACCTGGCTGCTCCCTGTATTCGGAAATCGCCCCATCAATGCCATCATGCCGGTTGATGTAAGGAATTGGCAAGGGTACCTTAAAACAGCCATCAGCGCCCAGAATAAGCCGCTCTCAGATGGCTATAGGCATGATCTCTTTGTCGAGTTATCCGGCGTGTTTAATTTTGCTATGCGCTTTTATGGGTTGTCAGTGAATCCTTGTAAGGTTGTGGGCAATACGCCCGTAAAGCACAAGAAGAAGCTGAACTTCTGGACGAAAGAAGAATTTGACCGTTTTCTTTCAACCTTTGACGCGGCTGATCCGTTCCGGATGGCGTATCTCACCCTGTACTATACCGGAATGAGAATCGGGGAGCTGCAAGCGCTCACTGCTTCAGACGTCGACACCGAAGCGGGCACTATTACCATTTCGAAAACGTATCATAGAAAATATGGCGTTGAGATGATAACGACGCCAAAGACCCCAAAAGCAAACCGAACAATAACGATACCGAAGTTCCTTTGTGCGGCTCTTCAAGAATACATCAACAAAATATACCAGCCGGACGCAGACACAAGAATTTTCCCTTACTCACATTCCTGCTATACAGATGCCTTTCGGTCCCACACAAAGAAAGCAGGTGTAAAGCCTATTCGCTTGCACGGCCTGCGCCATTCCCATGCGTCCCTGTTGATCGAGCTTGGTTTCTCCGTCCTGCTGATCTCGGAGCGTCTGGGGCATGAGAATGTTTCTACCACGCTCAACATTTACGCGCACCTGTTCCCGTCAAAGCAAAGCGAGGTTGCGGAAAAACTTGACCTTTTGCAGACGAAATAACGCCATTTATTACCAAAATCTTACCACGGAGCAGAGAAAAACCCCGGAAACGCCTATAAATAAAGCATTTCCGGGGTTCTCTATAGAAATCTTAAGAATTTCTGTATTTTTGTATAATTTTATAACCTTCAAAATTTGAATTTTAGAAAACTGTATGTTAGAATGAAGTGTACTGTTTGCAAAAGAACAGCAGAGATGCCCCCAATGACAGGGGGCGTGGACTGAAATAACAAACGAGGAGGACCCACCTATGATTGCACTGATCGACTATGATGCCGGAAATATAAAAAGCGTGGAAAAAGCCTTTCAAAGCCTTGGAAAAGAGGTCGTACTGACCAGGGATCCAGAAGTATTAAAGCGCGCAGATCACGTCGTTCTGCCGGGTGTCGGCAGTTTTGGAGATGCGATGGAAAATCTGAACCGCTATCATCTGGTACCGGTCATTCATGAAATCGTAGAAAAAGGGACTCCGTTTCTTGGAATCTGTCTCGGACTGCAGATCCTGTTTGAACGCAGCGAGGAGAGCCCGGGCGTGGAAGGCCTTGGCCTGTTAAAAGGAGAAATCCTTCGGATTCCGGACAAAGAGGGCTTAAAGATTCCACACATGGGCTGGAATTCCATCCATCTGCAGAACGAGGGACGCTTATTCAAAGGCATCTCGCAGGAGTCTTACGTCTACTTTGTCCACTCCTACTATCTGAAAGCAGAAGAGGAGGAAATTATAAAAGCAACGACAGAGTACAGTACACACATCCATGCATCCGTGGAAAAAGGAAATCTGTTCGCCTGCCAGTTCCACCCGGAAAAGAGTTCAGATCTTGGACTTGCCATTCTGAAAAATTTTGCGGAAATTGGAGAGGAGGACTAAGCGATGTTTACAAAACGAATTATCCCATGCCTGGATGTAAAAAACGGAAGAGTCGTAAAAGGCGTTAATTTCGTCGATTTAAAAGATGCCGGAGACCCGGTGGAGATTGCAAAAGCGTATGACAAGGCAGGAGCCGATGAAGTTGTGTTCCTCGACATCACCGCCTCCTCCGATCAGAGAGGAACGGTCATCGATATGGTGCGCAAAGTAGCAGCAAACGTCTTCATCCCATTCACCGTCGGCGGCGGAATCCGTACCGTAGACGATTTCAAGATGCTGCTCCGCGAGGGAGCCGACAAAATTTCGATCAACTCCTCCGCAATCAACAATCCGCAGCTGATCCACGATGCGGCGCAGAAATTTGGCAGCCAGTGCGTGGTCGTTGCGATCGATGCGAAGAAGAGAGCTGACGGAAGCGGCTGGAATATCTACAAAAACGGCGGCCGGATCGATGTCGGCATCGACGCCGTCGAGTGGGCGAAAAAAGCCGAGAGCCTCGGAGCCGGAGAAATTCTGCTCACCAGCATGGACTGCGACGGAACAAAGGCGGGATACGATATCGAGCTGACAAGAACGATCGCAGAGAGCGTCGGCATCCCGGTCATCGCATCCGGCGGCGCAGGAACGCTGGAGCATTTTTATGATGCCTTAACCGAAGGAAAAGCCGATGCAGCCCTCGCCGCATCCCTGTTCCACTACAAAGAACTGGAAATTCGTGAAGTCAAAGAATATCTGGCAGGCCGTAATGTGCCGGTCCGCCTGTAAAAGGAGGTAGAAAACGATATGCCGCCTCTTAGCGGAAGCTGGGCCAATGCCCTGAAAGGAGAATTCTCCAAAGATTATTATAAAAAACTGTTTCAGACGGTGGGAGCGGAGTACAAAACCCACACGATTTACCCGCCGGCTGATGATATTTTCAATGCGTTCCACTTTACCCCGCTTGAGCAGGTAAAAGTGGTCATCCTGGGCCAGGATCCGTACCATGAGCCGGGACAGGCGCACGGGCTCTGCTTTTCTGTAAAACCAGAGGTAAGTATTCCGCCGTCCCTGGTCAACATTTACAAGGAACTTGAGGACGATCTGGGATGCTATATCCCGAACAACGGATATCTCGAAAAATGGGCACGGCAGGGTGTTTTAATGCTGAATACAGTGCTGACTGTACGTGCACATCAGGCAAATTCCCACAAGGAAATCGGCTGGGAGCAGTTCACCGACGCGGCAATCAAAGTGCTCGCCGAGCAGGACCGCCCGATGGTATTTATACTCTGGGGAAGACCGGCACAGCGCAAAAAAGAGATGATCCACAATCCGAAGCATCTGGTGCTGATGTCCGCTCATCCGAGCCCGCTTTCTGCATACCGCGGATTTTTCGGCAGCCACCCGTTTTCCAGAACGAATGAATATCTGGAGGAAAACGGTCTTGCGCCGATTGACTGGCAGATCGAAAATGTAATCCGGGGAGCGAAAGAATGAGTAAAAAGAAAAATACGTTACTGAGAAATACTTCTATTTTAATGGCCGCAACGATTATCTCGCGTGTGATCGGCCTGCTGTACCGGTCACCGCTCGGCGAAACCATTGGAAATGAGGGACTTGGCTATTACAGTACAGCGAGCAATCTGTACACGATCCTGCTGCTGATCTCGTCCTACAGTATTCCGATGGCAGTGTCGAAAATCGTATCCGAGCGCCTGGCCTTAAAAGAGTACCGCAACGCACACCGCGTCTTCCACGGTGCCCTGATTTATGCGGTAATTGTCGGCGGAATCGCTGCACTGGTGGCATTTTTCGGCGGAAAATTCCTTCTGCCGTATAACCAGCAGAATGCACTCCTTGCCTTACGCGTACTGGCGCCGACCATCTTTTTCTCGGCTGTTCTCGGCGTTCTGCGCGGTTATTTCCAGGCCCACAGCACGATGATGCCGACCTCGATCTCACAGATCATCGAGCAGGTATTCAACGCCGCATTCAGTATTGGCGCTGCCTGGTTCTTCATCCAGCAGTTCGCGACAAACGATACCGAACATGCCAAATTCGGTGCCGCCGGCGGAACCCTCGGAACAGGAGCCGGTGTTCTGGCAGGCCTCTGCTTTATGCTGATCGTTTACGGCGTAAACCGGAAAACAATTCTGCGGAAAGCTGCCAAAGACACACATCACCGTGAAGAATCCTACCGTGAAATTTTCCAGGTCCTTTTCCTGATGGTAACGCCGGTCATCTTTACGACCTTTATTTACAACTGCAACGCTTACCTGGACAACTACCTGTTCTTCACCATCCTCGGATGGCACGGTGAAAACCAGAAAGCACTGAACGCTGCATACGGAGAGTTCTCCAACTACTACGTCACCCTGATCAACGTTCCGCTTGCCATGGCAAGTGCATCTGCATCCGCCATGATGCCGGAGGTGTCCTCCTGCTATGCAACCGGTGACCTTGATGAGGCAAACGACAAAATCCTCGAGACCATCCGCCTGACGATGTTCATCTCCATCCCGGCAGCCGTCGGCCTTGGCGTACTCGCATTCCCGATCACAGGAGTCCTGTTCCCGTCAAGCTCCAGCCTTTCCGGAAAACTGCTGATGATGGGCGCCGTTTCGGTCGTATTCTCGGCCCTGTCCACCATCACCAACAGCGTCCTGCAGTCCATCGGCCAGCAGAAAAAAGCCCTGCATAACGCAGCCATTTCCCTCGGAATGGACCTCATCGTCCTGGCTCTGATCCTCGCAGTCTTCCCGAAGACAAACATCTATGCCGTTGTCTTCGCAGGAATCCTGTTCTCGCTGAGCATGTGCGTATTGAATAACCTTTCGATCCGCAAACACCTGAACTTCCGCAACGAGTTCAAAAACACCTACGTAAAACCATTGATCGCAGCCGCCATCATGGGAGTCGTAACCTGGGTTGTTTACTACGGCCTCTTTGCCATCACCAAACGCCCGTCCATCAGCATGCTGATCGCGATTCTGATCGCCATTGTCGTCTACCTGATCGCCTTCGTCGTCGTAACCGGCACAACCGAAGCCGAAATGCGCCGCATGCCAATGGGAACCAAACTGGTAAAAGTCCTGCGTATTCTGCGGATTTACCGTTAAAAACAACAAAACAAAAGCAAAACGAATCCCCGGCCGGAAAGCCTTGATAACAGCTTTCCGGCCGGGGATTTATTTTGATGTTCAGAAAATATATTATGTAATTTTACGCGTCTTTCTCGCCATTTGGCTCCTGCTTCAGGTTCTTATTCGCAGTAGAAAGCATCAGCTTAATACGATTGAGCTGGTTAACCTCCGAAGCGCCCGGATCGTAGTCAACCGCCACAATATTCGCCTTCGGATACTCCTTGCGGATCGCCTTAATAACACCCTTGCCGACAATATGGTTCGGCAGGCACGCGAACGGCTGGATGCAGACGATATTGTAAACATCGCTGTGGATCAGCTCCATCATCTCGCCGGTCAGGAACCATCCCTCACCAGTCTGGTTGCCGCAGGAGACGATCGGAGAAGCATATTTGGCCAGATCCCGTACGTCAGCCGGCGGATCAAAATGCTCACTCTTCTTGAACTCTGCAACAGCCGCACTCCGTAGCCAGTTGATCAGCTTGATACCCGTATTTCCGAGCATCGAAGAACTCTTCTTGAAGCCAAGGTGCTCCACCTTGAAATTCGTATTGTAGAAGCAGTAGCAGAAGAAATCAATCAGATCCGGCACAACCGGCTCCGCACCTTCACTTTCGAGCAGCTCCGCCAGATGGTTATTCGCCGCCGGAAGGAACTTAACGAGAATCTCGCCGACAATACCAACGCGAGGTTTCTTCTCATCCGTAATCGGAATATGGTCAAAGTCGCGGATCATCGTGCGGCAGATCTGTTTAAAGCGGGTATGGCTTAAATGTTTTGCCGAAACAAAATCAATACAGATCTTCTCCCATTTCTTGTGAATCCGGTCTGTCGTGCCCTTTTTCTGCTCATAAGGACGCATCCGGTAAATACATTTCATCATGATATCGCCGAATTCTGCTGCATAGCAGAGACGAATCGCAAGATCCGGCGTGATCTTGAAGCCCGGATTTTCCTCCAGACCGCTCAAGTTAATCGAGATGACCGGAATCTGCGTCATATCGGCCTTCTCCAGCGCACGGCGGATAAATCCGATGTAGTTCGAAGCACGGCAGCCGCCGCCGGTCTGGCTCATGATGACAGCCACTTTGTTCAGGTCATACTTGCCGGAGAGCAGCGCCTGCATAATCTGTCCGACTACCATCAGAGACGGATAGCAGGCATCGTTGTTGACGTATTTCAGTCCGACATCAACCGCCTCTTTGTTGTCGTTCGGAAGCACTTCCAGATTGTATCCGGCTGCGTTGAACGCCGGCTGCAGAAGCGAGAAGTGGATCGGTGACATCTGCGGGCAGAGGATTGTGTAGTCTTTCCGCATTTCTTTCGTGAAGACCGGTTTCTGGATCGAGGACGGAAGAATCTCGCGTACCGCCTGTTTCCGATCATGTGCACGGAGGGCAGCGAGCAGAGAGCGGACACGGATTCTGGCAGCGCCGAGGTTGTTGACCTCATCGATCTTCAGGCAGGTATAAATCTTGCCGCTTCTGGTCAGAATCTCATAAACCTCATCGGTGGTAACGGCGTCGAGACCGCAGCCGAACGAGTTCAGCTGAATCAGGTCAAGATCGTCGCGTGTCTTTACATAGTTTGCAGCTGCATACAGACGGGTGTGGTACATCCACTGGTCATTGACACGGAGCGGACGCTCGAGCGGTGCCAGATGGGAAACAGAGTCCTCCGTCAGCACGCACAGTCCGTAGGAGTTGATCATATCCGGGATACCGTGATGGATTTCCGGATCGATGTGGTACGGACGGCCGGCAAGCACGATGCCTCTGCGGCCGGTTTCTTTCATATACTGAAGCGTTTCCTCGCCTTTTTTCTGCATATCGCGTCTTGCAGCGCCAAGCTCTTCCCATCCGGCATGAACAGCAGCACGGACTTCATCCTCCGGCAGACCGGAGAACTCTTTGACAAGACCATCGGCAAGCACCTTTTCACTCGTAAACGCAAGGAACGGATTGCGGAACGTAATGGAATCGTCCTGCAGCTCGTCCACGTTGTTTTTGATATTTTCCGCATACGAGGTAACGATCGGGCAGTTGTAGTGGTTGATGGCTTCCGGGAACTCGGTGCGCTCGTACGGGATACACGGGTAGAAGATGAACTTCACACCGTGGCGTAAGAGCCAGGTCACATGGCCGTGCGCCAGTTTGGCCGGATAGCACTCGGATTCACTTGGAATCGACTCAATACCGAGCTCGTAGATCTTGCGGCTCGAGGTCGGAGAGAGTACCACGCGGTATTTCAGCTGCGTAAAGAAGGTGTACCAGAACGGATAATTCTCAAACATATTGAGGACTCTCGGAATGCCGACCTCTCCGCGGATCGCTTCATCCTGCGGCAGCGGCTGGTAGCCGAAGATCCGTTTGTATTTGTATTCGAACAGGTTCGGAATATGATCTTTGTTTTTCTCTTTTCCGATACCGCGCTCGCAGCGGTTTCCGCTGATGTACTGACGGCCGCCGGAGAATTTGTTGATGGTCAGACGGCAGCTGTTCGTACATCCCTTACAGTTTGCCATCGTGGTCGAATATTTCAGCTCGTTGATCTTTTCAATGGAGAGCATCGTGGTCTCCTGATCGGCGGAGTAGCGCTCTCTTGCGATCAGCGCCGCACCGAACGCACCCATGATGCCGGCGATGTCCGGGCGGATGGCTTCGCAGTTGGCGATCCGTTCAAAGCTTCGGAGAACAGCGTCGTTGTAGAACGTACCGCCCTGTACGACGATGTGGCGTCCCAGCTCGGTGGCATCCGAAACTTTAATTACCTTATATAATGCGTTTTTAATAACGGAGCAGGCAAGTCCGGCAGAAATATCGGCGACGGATGCGCCCTCTTTCTGCGCCTGTTTTACCTTGGAATTCATAAATACGGTACAGCGGGTACCAAGATCGATCGGGTGTTTTGCAAACAGCGCCTCATGCGCGAAATCCTGCACGCTGTAGTTCAGGGACTGCGCGAACGTCTCGATGAAGGAACCGCAGCCGGAGGAACATGCCTCGTTCAGCTGTACGCTGTCTACAGTGCCGTTTTTGATCTTGATGCACTTCATATCCTGGCCGCCGATGTCGAGAATACAGTCGACTTCCGGATCGAAGAACGCGGCAGCGTAATAATGGGAAATCGTCTCTACCTCACCCTCGTCCAGCATCAGTGCAGCTTTGATGAGCGCCTCGCCGTAACCGGTCGAACAGGACCAGGCGATCTGTGCGGAATCCGGCAGTTTGGAGTAGATCTCCTGGATCGCGCGGATCGATGTGCCGAGCGGATTTCCGTGGTTGTTGCTGTAGAAGGAATAGAGAAGAGCACCGTCTTCGCCGACGAGTGCAGCTTTGGTCGTCGTGGAACCGGCATCAATACCGAGATAGCAGTTTCCCTCGTAGGTGGAAAGATCGGCGGTCACGACGTTGTTGACACTCTGGCGCGCCAGAAATTCGTCATACTCGGCCTGATCTTTAAACAGCGGCTCAAGACGGGCAACCTCAAAATCGATAGCAACTTTCTCTTCGAGCCGTTTTTTCAGTGCGAGAAGGGAAATCTCGGTTTTTCCGTCTGCATTCATCGCAGAACCGATGGCTGCAAACAGGTGGGAGTTGTCCGGTACGATTGTATGCTCGTCATCCAGTTTTAAGGTACGGACGAATGCTGTCTTTAATTCCGAGAGGAAGTGCAGCGGGCCGCCGAGAAAGGCAACGTGGCCGCGGATCGGTTTACCGCAGGCAAGACCAGAAATGGTCTGGTTGACAACTGCCTGGAAAATGGAAGCGGAAAGATCCTCTTTTGTTGCACCGTCGTTGATGAGCGGCTGGATATCGGTTTTTGCGAATACACCGCAGCGTGCTGCGATCGGATAAATCGCCTGGTAATGCTTCGCGTATTCGTTGAGTCCGGTTGCATCGGTCTGCAGAAGAGAAGCCATCTGGTCGATGAAAGAACCGGTGCCGCCGGCGCAGATACCGTTCATACGCTGCTCCACATTGCCGCCCTCAAAATAGATGATCTTGGCATCCTCACCGCCGAGCTCGATGGCAACGTCGGTCTGCGGAGCGAGTGCTTTTAACGAAGTGGAAACCGCGATAACTTCCTGCGTGAACGGGATGCCGAGGTGGTTGGCAAGCGCAAGTCCGCCGGAACCGGTGATGACCGGCTGCAGGGTCAGTTCGCCCAGTTTTTCGTGTGCTTCCCCGAGCAGGTGGGCAAGGGTTTCCTGAATGTTTGCAAAATGGCGCTCGTAATCGGCAAAGAGAAGCTGGTTCTCTTCGTCGAGGATCGCAATTTTAACAGTGGTGGAACCGATGTCGATTCCGAGAGTATATTTTTTATCAGTCATGAATCAAACTCCTTTTATAATAAGAAACAATCTCAACACATTATACGACAAAAAATAAGGAAATACAATTGGAAAAAGGGCGATGTCTTACGAAAAAAGTATAAAGTCCTTGTGAAAAATGGAGAAACCAGGAGGGAAAAAGGCAGAAAAAAGAAAATTCAGGCATTGTCAAAAACGGGTTTTGCCTGTATACTAAAAATAGTATACCCTGCATGAAAAACAGGCGGCAGGGATCATGAGAAAGGATGAAAAGCGTTATGTATAAAATTCTGAAAATGGAAGGAAGAGCGAAGCGCGCCCACATGGAAACCGTGCACGGCAATATCGAGACGCCGGTATTCATGAATGTCGGAACCGCGGCAGCGATCAAGGGAGCCGTTTCCACTGAGGATCTCCAGCAGATCGGCACGCAGGTAGAGCTCTCCAACACGTATCACCTCCACGTGCGTCCGGGCGACGAGGTCGTAAAGAAGATGGGCGGACTCCACAAGTTTATGGTCTGGGATAAACCGATCCTGACCGACTCCGGCGGATTCCAGGTATTCTCTCTTGCAGGCCTTCGGAAAATCAAGGAGGAGGGAGTTTATTTCCACTCCCACGTAGACGGAAGAAAGATCTTTATGGGACCGGAGGAGAGTATGCAGATTCAGTCCAACCTGGCATCCACGATTGCGATGGCCTTCGACGAGTGCCCATCGAGTGTGGCAGACCGCCGTTATGTGCAGAATTCCGTGGACCGTACGGCAAGATGGCTGCAGCGATGCAAGGATAAAATGCAGGAACTGAACCAGAGAGAGGATACCATCAACAAGCACCAGCTGCTGTTTGGTATCAATCAGGGAGCAATCTATGAAGATATCCGTATCGATCATGCAAAACGGATTTCCGAGATGGATCTTGACGGATATGCCGTCGGCGGTCTTGCGGTAGGAGAGACACACGAGGAGATGTATCATATTCTCGATGAAGTGGTCCCGTATCTGCCAAAAGAAAAACCGACATATCTGATGGGTGTCGGAACACCGGCCAATATTCTCGAGGGTGTAGAGCGCGGCGTTGATTTCTTCGACTGTGTATATCCGAGCCGGAACGGACGTCACGGTCACGTTTATACAAATCATGGAAAAATGAATTTGTTCAACCAGAAATACGAATTGGATCCGCGCCCGATCGAGGAAGGCTGCCAGTGTCCGGCATGCCGCCATTACAGCAGAGCTTATATCCGTCATCTGCTGAAAGCAAAAGAGATGCTCGGCATGCGTCTCTGTGTTCTGCACAATCTGTATTTCTACAACAATATGATGACAGAAATCCGAAACGCACTCGACGAGGGCAATTTTGCTTCCTACAAACGTGCAAAACTCGCAGGCTTTGAGGAATACGACAAAAAGGAGTAATAAATGAGCAGACTGAAAATTTAGGTAGTACAATAAATTAGGGCATCAGTGGATAAAGCCTCTGGTAATTGCTGATTGAGATTTGTATGATCCGTGGAAAAATAGCATGATACTTAAATATAGAGATGTTGAGTGGTATAATCATAAGAAGGCTGGTTGATCAGGTTAAATAAAATTTACATAAAGTTAAACGGATAATGATATAGCGCTGTTTGTTAAGAGTAATTTATATATTCGTTTACATATTTTGCACCAATTTACAACTTTTTTATAAAAAAATATTGTACAGACCTTCTGATGGATAATGAGTTTGACAAAAATATTACAAAGGAGTGACCCTGCACAACAAATACATTATACAACGAGAATCCCCTGATTGGTAGACTTCATCAATATTTTTGATTTATATTGAAACTTTTTCTGGTCCGAAGGGAATGTCTAAAAAGTGTGTAAGTAAATTGTCTGACAATTTCCCCTTTGCCTGCTTGACTACCTTGCTTTAAATGCCGGAATGCCAGTCAAGGTAAGGGTTCCAGCCTTGACTGACAATTCTGGCATTTGATAAAATCTTGAGAGCAGATTAGAAGAACTTACACAGTTTCTATTACATTCTCGTTCCGAAAGCAGATACACTGTTTCTGCAGATACTATCTATACTGACTTTGGAATCTACATATTCTATCCGGCTTTTGTATCAGCATTTTTATCTGGAATAACAAAGAAATCACTGAATGTATTTTATTATGCATGTTCTTATGCAAAGATTGATTATTCCAGATTTGTGAATAACATTGCCCGGATTGTTTTGAAACTGATACTTGATTCCTTGCAGATGCAGTTGGTATTTTTACGTATCGATGATACAATGGTATCCAAATTTAGTATAAAATTTAAAAATGTTTCAAAACTGTTTGACCATGCTGCACACAATGGCTCCAACTAACTGAATGGATACTACTTTGTGAGTGTTATGCTCTGCGTACCTGTCTGGAATAATGATAAGGTGTCTTACCTTTCCGTTTCACTTAGTCATCGTATATGGCAGAAAAATAATCCAAACTGGAACTGGCAGCATCCATAATCTGGCACGTTATGCCGGAATATCACAGCAAAGATCATGTCATCATCCTTTGTGACAGCTGGCATTGCACCTACGCATACCGGTCGGCTGGGACGTCCTGCCAAACATGGAAAACATCTTTCTATTGAGAACGATTTTATGTTTTCCGGTGAAAAGATCGGTGATTATTATACCGGCATCCGCCGGGGTCTTACTAAGATCTTCGGCAACAGGGAAGTCCTTGCCTATAGCAATCCTCTTAAATAATGCAATCTCTTTACAGGGGTGATAAAATATAGTGTAGGAGATGTGCGCCAGTTCGGTGCCGAATATATAACTGGTGGGAATCCAGTCTGGTAAGACCTAGCAAGTCGCCAGTACCGAGTCCTTGGAGCATCGAAGGCTAACAATGATGTTTAAGCGTAGGACAGGGAACAGGAACGCCGTAATGCGAAAGCGTGAAGTGATTGAGCTTCGTTAGAATTATCGATTGTGTTGGGTGGTCTGCTACCGCCCTGGGTCACCAATAAGGAATAATCGCTAAGCGAGATTATGAAAACACACCGGAGTCCCAGAGCACGGCATACCTGATATAGTTATATTCGACATATCTGGGAGACCTGGACAGTTCTGGACATGAGCCAGTAGGGAGCTTCTTGTATAATTCAAATATAGTGCGAGCTGAGAAATCAGCTAAGCTGATTTCCTCTGGCGAGCGGAGAAAACTCTGCTTGCTTTTGTAAGCTGATTGTATATAACAGGAAAATCCTGTCGGGTAGGGTCTAGCCAACCGCCTGTACCGAGTCCTTGGAGTCGAAACGGTAACGTCAGATTTAAGCGTAGGACAGGGAGCAACAGAGCCGAAACGAAAGTGAAGTGATTGAGCTGGGAAATTATTATGAGGTTGGAAATGGTCGATGTGCTTATATTTACAGCAGACAACATTTCTGTAACCGCTATGGCAAGGAAACAGAAACATCCCCCAGTCTGAGAGCTTGGCGAGGTTGATGATAAGTATACAACTATAAATGAGCAAATAACGAAAATTGCACAAAATCACCCTGCAATCGTTAAA
>OBAM01001422.1_pt1 | contig 15346 bp, 11 predicted proteins | sample 1517751 | NCBI WGS metagenome assembly OBAM01 (sample SAMN04571703, study PRJEB22368) | human gut metagenome | biome: human gut; material: stool | host: Homo sapiens | place: Luxembourg | collected 2012-10-18
CGGGCTGGGTCTGCTGGACGACAGCATCCGGCTCCGGCTCCTGGAGCCCGGCGGCCCAGGCCTGGGGCATGACCAGGCTGGCGGCCATCAGCAGCGCCAGAAGCAGTGATAGTGCTCTTTTCATCTTTTTCCTCCGTTACAGTTTGATTTCCAACACTTGATCGGGGTGATCTCTCCGGGGTGCGGTCCCTCCTTTCAGCTTACATAGGCGGTGGTGTGGGCCACCAGGTTCTGTCTGGTATTGCCGTAGACATGGATGAAGTAAGTGCCCTTGTCCCGGTGCTGGGACAGGTTCACGGTATAGGACCAGTCGCCGTTGGACTGCCTGACCGCCTGGTACCACTGCAGGTCGTCCTGGCCGTTGGCTGCGCCCCAGGTGGGGAACCAGACCTTCGTCAGATCGCTGCGGCCCGTCAGGGTCACGGTCATATAGCGGCCGCCGTCGTGGAGGCGGGTCCATACCTGGGGGGACACCACCTGGGACACGGAGGCGGTGGTGTGGGCCACCAGGTTCTTCTTGTTGTTGCCGTAGGCGTGGAGGAAGAAGCCTCCCGCGCTCTTGTGGTTGGCCAGAGGCACCCGGCAGGTCCAGGAGCCGTCCGGCTGCTTGGTGGCCTCGTACCAGCGCAGATCGTCCTGGCCGTTCACGGAGCTCCAGGTGGGGAACCAGACCTTCGTCAGGTCGCTGCGGCCCGCCAGGGTCACATCCAGGTACCGCCCATCGGCGGACAGCACCGCCTGCATGCCGGAGCGGACCGGCTGGGGGGGCTGTTCGGGCTGGGAAGGCTGGGAAGCCTGAGGTACGGTAACGGTGGTGTGGGCCACCAGATTCTTCTTGTTGTTGCCGTAAGCGTGGATGAAGTAGACGCCGGTGCCGGAGTGGTCCGACAGGGCGATGCGGCAGGTCCAGGAGCCGTCGGTCTGCCTGGCGGCCTCATGCCAGCGCAGGTCGTCCTGGCCGTTGACCTGGCTCCAGGTGGGGAACCAGACCTGGGTCAGGTCGCCGCGGCCCGTCAGGGTCACGTCCAGATAGCGCCCGTCGGCGGACAGGGCGGCCTTCATCTCCGGCCCGGGGATCTTCTCCACATAGGCGGTGGTGTGGGCCACCAGGTTCTTCTTGTTGTTGCCGTAGGCGTGGATGAAATAGGTGCCGGTGGTGTTGTGGCGGGACAGGGCCACGGAATAGGTCCAGGAGCCGTCGGCCTGCTTCTTGGCCTCATCCTGGCCGTTCTTCTCGCTCCAGGTGGGGAACCAAACCTGGGTCAGGTCGCTGCCGCCGGTGAGGGTCAGGTTCAGATACCGTCCGTCAGCGGACAGGGCCGCCTTCAGGGCGGGCTTTTCCGGCTGCACCAGGTTGTCCACCACCACGGTGCCGTGGTCCAGCAGACCCTGGGGCAGGCCGTTCTGATTGTAGACATGGACCATATAGGTGCCGGTTTCCTGGTGGTTGGTCAGGGGCACCTCGGCCACCCAGCGGCCATTCTGCTGCTTGGCCTGATACCAGTGCAGGTCGTTCTGGCCGTCCTGCTGGCCCCAGACGGCGAAGCGCAGGGAGGTCTGGCTGGGAGCGGAGTAGGTCAGGTACATCACCGTGCGGCTGGCGTTGAAGTAGTACCCCAGCTGCTGGGGACGCACGGTGGGGGTAAAGGCATTGGCCCGGCCGGCGAGCCAGGTGCGCACCCGGCTGAGGGCCTCGTCATAGGTGGGGGCGAAGGGGGTGCCGCCGGGCTTGGGATTGGCGGCGCCCAGGGTGCTCCAGCGCAGGTAATTCAGGTCGGCGGAGACGCCGATCTCGTCCCGCAGACCGTCCACCTGACCGGCCATGCCGGTGAGCACCGGCTTATACCGGGTGTACAGCTCCTGCACCCGCTGATAAAACGCCGGGATGTTCAGCATCTTCTTCATCAGCACAGAGGTGCTGCTGGCGTTGTAGTCGGTGACCTTTTCGTTCTTGTTGCCCATGCAGGTATCAAAGTCCCACAGGGGGCCCACATGGAGCACGTCGGACGCGCCGTCCTGATACCAGAAGAAGCTGGTGAAGAAGGACTCGCCGTTGAGAACGTACTCGTTCATCAGATAGTAGCGGGCCAGGGAGTCCACGTCGATCATTTCATTGAGCTGGCTCAGGGACAGATTTTCCCAGCCCTGGGAGGTCAGCGCCGTGGTCAGGCGGGTCATGGCCGTCTGGAAATTGGTCATGGCCTGCTGAATGTGTTCGTCGTCCTCCTCCACGATCTCCTTCAGGGCGAAGTAGCTGTTCAGCCGACCCTCGAAGAAATAGTGGTCCTCGTCCGTGGCGAAGCCGTTGTCCAGCTCGAACATGGCCCCGGCGGGGTCCTGCAGGTTCAGGCGGCCCTTGCCGATCTCGGCCTTTTCGCCCAGCAGGTACACGCCCAGGTACTGGCCGTCTATCCACAGGTCCACATATTGATATTCCGTCACGAAGGGAAAGCCCATCTGCTCCGCCGCGTCATACACCAGCCGGGTGCGGATCATGCTGTCGTCGGAGGCGTTGGCCAGCAGAATCCACTTCTTGGCGGCGGGCATACCCAGCACGGAGGTCTTTTTGCTGAACTTGATCTGGTAGGGCTTTTTGGCGTATTCCCGCCAGGTGGAGTTGCCCCGGCCCTTGATCTCCACGGCGCCGGTGAGGACGTCGTCCCCGTCCGTCAGCACCAGGTCGTTGCCGGGATACTTCACGTCCTTGTCCTGGTGGATCTGGTCCAGGGTGGTACCGTTGAGGGTCAGCCGCAGGCTGGGCAGACTGCTCTGCCGCAGGCACACCGTCTCGGTTCTGCCGCCCTCCAGGGTCAGGGTCACCCGGTCACGGTCGGCGAAGGCCCCGGTCAGGGTGCCGCCCTCCCGGTCCAGGGCGCCGGCGGAGGCCGCCGTTACCCTGCCGCTGAAGGACAGGACCGTGTCCGCCGGGCTTTCGTCCCTGGGCAGGAACAGGTACCACACCCCGTCCTGCTCGGACCGGCAGCCCTGGTTGGTCCACTGCCGGGCATCCACGGTCCAGCAGCGGAAATCGTTGTCTCCGGCGAAGGCCGTGGCTGTCAGCAGCACCGTCAGCAGGAGGGCCGCCAGCAGCGCCCACAGCCAGGCGCCGGATTTTTGGATCACTTTCATGCATCTTTCTCCCATCTGAAAGGATAGAGCGGCTGCGGGCAATTTTACACGATAATGCGCCGCTGTTCCGCTAATTACACTCTATTATAACAGGCACACTGCGAAATATCAACCGCTTTTTGCTGCGTGCCCGCCAAAAATCAGGTAAATTTTTGGATGAAACGCATAAAATAAGAGCTCCCGGCGCGGCCGGAAGCTCTCATTTTATGCAATTATGGGGATCCACTCAGTCCTCGCGGCTAGCCAGCACGTTCATGGAAACGGGCTCGTCGTTGGCAACGGGGGCAGACAGATTGACGCTGGAATAGCCGCCCCGCAGGTCGGAGCCATCCTCAAACGTCTTGGTGCAGCGGTCATACTCCACCTGTATCACGGAGGCGATGGTGTGGCGGCCATAGTCGTCCAGCTTGGCGTACTGGTCCAGGATCCGCTGGGTGTCCTCCGTCAGGTGGATGTTCTCCTCGCCCAGGGCGCAGATGCCCAGTGTGCGGCAAATCTGGACCACCGTGTCAAACGAAGAACCGCCGATGCCGTTGTGCAGTGCGCTGTTGATGGTGGACAGAGGAATGCCAACTGCAAAAGCAAACTGCCGGACGCTCTTGTACTGGCGGGAAATTTCGTCCCGTACGATGTTGGTAAGTTTGTCCATAATTCGACCCTCTTTACTGTAGATTCCAGAAGCAGCTTTGCTTCCGGATAAACTAATTATAACAAGCCGTACGAGAAATCGCAATAGGGAAACGTGAAAAATAATAATTTTTTTACAATCTGCCGCTATAAATAAATCCGTATGGGGGCAATTTCCTCTTTTCATTTGGGCACCTGTGTGATACACTGTACAGGATAGGGGGGAGGGCTCCTGTGAAGAAAAAGTGGTCGCCCCGGACGGCTGCGGGGCAAATCACGGTGCAGCTGGTGCGCCGGTATTATCTGCATGACGTGGGCCGGGACAGCGCGGCCCTGACCTATTATCTGCTGTTTGCGCTGTTTCCGCTGCTGGTGTTCATCAGCACCCTGCTGGGCATCCTGAAGCTGGACGTGGACAGCGTGACCCAGATGCTGTCCCAGATCGTTCCGGCGGACGTGATGTCGGTGCTGGAGTCGTATCTTGAATATGTGTCCGCCAACGCCAGCCGCCAGCTGCTGTGGTTCAGCCTGATTTTCTCCGTCTGGTTCCCCATGCGGGCCACCAGCTGTCTGCTGCACTCCCTGCGCAAGGCCTTCGGCCTGGGTCCGCCCCGGAAAATGCTGGTCAATCAGCTGGGGATCCTGCTGTTCACCGTGTGGCTGATCCTGACCATCGGACTGACGCTGCTGCTGGTCACGGTGGGCCGCCGGGCGCTGGAGTTTCTCTCCGGCCTCATCGAGCTGCCGGCGGGGTTCATCGACCTGTGGAGCTATCTGCGGTTTATCGTTCTGGGCGTGGTGATGTTCCTGATGCTGACGGTGCTGTATATGCTGGCACGGGGGCAGCGGCGGCCTTTGAAGGAAGTGGCTCCCGGGGTGGGCATCTCCCTGGCGGCGTGGATGGTCCTGTCCCTGGCCTTTTCGTATTATGTGGAGAATTTTGCCAATTATTCCGTGCTGTACGGCTCCATTGCCACGATTGTGGTGGTGCTGCTGTGGCTCTATATGAGCGGCACGGTGCTGATTATGGGCGCGGAGTACAGCGCCGTGATACTGCGCCGTAGGCGCAGTCGGCTGCCGGAGAGCAGCGGAGAGGAGCAAGCATGAAGATCATCATTGTGGGCAACGGCAAGGTGGGCTATGCCATTGCCCGGCAGCTGGCGGTGGAGGATCACGACATCACCATCGTGGACGACGACGCCGCGGCCCTGCACCGGGCCGACAGCACCCTGGACGTGATGTGCGTGGAGGGCAACGGCGCCAGCATCAGCGTGCTGGACGCGGCGGGGGTCCGCGGCGCGGACCTGGTCATCGCCGTCACCAATCTGGACGAGACGAACCTGGTGTGCTGCCTGATCGCCAAAAAGCTGGGGGCACAGCACACCATCGCCCGGGTCCGGAACCCGGAGTACCGCCGGGACGCCGGGATGCTGAAGCGGGAGATCGGCCTGGATATGCTCATCAATCCCGACCTGGGAGCGGCCCGGGAGATCGCCCGGATCCTGAGCTTCCCGGCGGCCTTCTCGGTGGAGCCCTTCGCTGGAGGGCGCATCGACATGATCGGCTTCCGGGTGACGGAGGAGGACTCCCTGGCGGGGGTGTCCCTGAACGATTTCCATCGCAACCGCCTGGCGGAGGTGCTGATCTGCGCCGCTCACCGGGGGGACGACATCATCATCCCAGACGGCTCCTTTGTGCCCCGCAGCGGGGACAAGCTGTACATGGTGGGCACCAAGGCGGAGCTGCAGAAGATGCTGCGGGGCATCGGACGCACCCTGCAGAAGGTGAAGAACGTGTCCATCCTGGGCGGCAGCCGCATCACCATGTACCTGACCTGGGAGCTGGCCCGCAGCAATACCAAGGTCCGGATCGTGGAGATGAAGCACGACAAGTGCCTGCGTCTGTCCGCCGAGCTGCCCGGGGCCATGATCATCGAGGGCGACGGCACCGACGCCGACCTGATCGAAAGCGAGAACATTTTCGAGACCGACGCCTTTGTGGCGCTGACGGACCGGGACGAGGAGAACCTGCTGATGGCGCTGACGGCCCAGCGGGCCGGGGTGCCCAAGGTGCTGACCAAGATGACCCGTCCCAACTACATGGACCTGGTGCAGGAGACGAAGCTGGGCAGCATCATCAGCCCCAAGGACCTGACCTCCAACCAGATCACCCGCTATGTCCGGGCCCTGGCCAACTCCCAGGGCAGCACCGTGGAGAGCCTTTACAAAATGCTGGACGGCTCCGTGGAGGCGTTGGAATTTACCGCCACGGCCTCCAGCCGGTCGGTGCTGGACAAGCCCCTGAAGGATCTGACCCTGAAAAAGGGCGTGCTGCTGGCGGCCATTGCCCGGGAAAACAAGATCATCATCCCCGGCGGTCTCACCACCATCCAGGAGGGGGACCATGTGGTGGTGGTCACCAAGTCCCAGGTGTTCGACGACCTGACAGACATCCTGCTGTAAGTAAATAAAACGAGCAAGCAAAAACCTCCGGCCTGGCCGGAGGTTTTTGCTTGCCGGATAGCCGAAGCATGGTCAGGGCCGCGTCTGTCTGGCGCGCCGGAGTGCCGCCAGACGGTCCCATGCCCCCATGCCCGGGCGGTAGACCAGCTCGCCGATGGCCACGCCGAGAACCGCCGCCGTTATCAGGGGGATCGTCAGCATGGCGATGTTGGACCGGGCCAATCGTTTTTGGATGGTCATGAGAACCACTCCTCCCTTATAGTCAGGCTGATTATACCACAGAATGCGGCGGCTGTGGTTAAATAATCCTTAAACAAGGTTGCTTTTCCGGACAAAAATGGTATGATAGACATGACGCGAAAGACAACGGACCGAAGTGGAGCGTAAACTATGACGGCATTTCTGCAACAATATATTTCCCCGGCGCTGCCGGTGATCCTGTGGCTGTTCCGGGGCGTGACCGCCGGGCTGGCGGTGTGGCTGCTGGTGCGGTGCTGCAAGTCCCTGTTCCGGGGCCGGGACCGGGAGAGCTGGGGCTTTGTGACCCTGTCCAACGGCGCGCGGTACGAGCTGTATCACTGGGAGAACGTCATCGGCCGGGCCCGGCGGGCGGATATCCGGGTGAATTTTCCCTCCGTGTCCCGGACACACGCCATTTTGCAGCGGGACGACGGCGGGATATGGCGGGTCGACCCCATCAACCGCAGCAGCGGGGTGCTGCTGAACGGAAAGCGGACGCTGGTGCCTGCCAGTCTGAACCCCGGGGACTCCATCGCCCTGGGCGGGGTGGAGCTGTTCTTCTTCCCGTCGGAGCAGCCCCAGCACACCGGGCAGCCTAAAAAGCGGCCCAGCCCCGTGGGCAGTCTGTGGCTGCTGACGTTTATCCAGCTGCTGCTGTGGGGGCAGTTTGCCCCGGGCTTCGGAGCGGAGAACATCTATCCCGTCAGCGCGGGCTTTTTCGGCCTGTGCGGCCTGGGATGGGTGCTGTACGGCGTCAGCCGGAGGCTGCACCGGCGGCAGTTTGACCTGGAGACCCTGGCGCTGCTGCTGGCCACGGTGGGCTTTGCCATCACCGCCGCCTGGGACCCGGGCGCTTTGTACAAGCAGCTGGCGGCGGTGGCCCTGGGCATGGGCATCTACTGCGTGCTGGTGTGGCTGCTGGGGCGGCTGCAGCTGGCGGTGAAGCTGCGGTGGCCGGCGGCGGGACTGGCGGCGGCGCTGCTGGCCTTCAACGTGGTGATGGGCGAGCGGATCTTCGGAGCCAAAAACTGGATCTCCGTGGGGCCCATCTCCTTCCAGCCGTCGGAGCTGGTGAAGCTGGCGTTTATCCTGGCGGGGGCCGCCACCCTGGACCGGCTGTTTGCCAAGCGGAACCTGATCTTCACGGTGCTGTTCTCCGCCTATTGCGTGGGATGCCTGGCGCTGATGAGCGATTTCGGCACGGCGCTGGTATTCTTTGTGGCATTCCTGTGCATCGCCTTTCTGCGGACCGGTGACCTGGCCTCCATCGTGATGATGACGGCGGGCTTCGCCGGGGGCCTGGTGCTGCACTTCAAGCCGTATGTGGCCCAGCGGTTCACCGTCTGGCGGCACGCCTGGGAATTTACCCAGACCACCGGCTATCAGCAGAGCCGCACCATGTCCGCCGCCGCCTCCGGGGGACTGTTCGGCACGGGGCCGGAGGATGCGTGGCTGAAATATGTGGGGGCGGCCAACACGGACCTGGTATTCGGCGTGGTAAGCGAGGAGTTCGGGCTGCTGCTGGCCCTGGTGTGCGTGGGGGCGGTGATGGCCCTGGCGGTGTTTGCCCTGCGGTCCGGCGACAGTGCCCGGTCCGGCTTCTATGCCATCGCCGCCTGCGCCGCGGCGTCCATGCTGATCTTCCAGACCACCCTGAACGTGCTGGGTGCGGTGGACATTCTGCCCCTGACCGGCGTTACGTTTCCCTTTGTGTCCATGGGCGGGTCCAGCATGCTGTCCTGCTGGGGGCTGCTGGCCTATCTGAAGGCCGCCGACGTGCGCCGTCCGCCGGAGGAGAGGTCACCGGAGGACAAGCCGGAGAAGCCCGCCCCGAAGCGGGAGGGGTTTTTTGAGGATATGCCGGAGATCCCGGTGGACGAGATATTCGGGAAGGAGGGGCGGTCTTGAAACAGGTAAAGCTGCGGTCCATGCTGCTGGCGGCGCTGGTGGCGGTGCTGGCGGCGGGAGTGGTGCTGTTCTGCGTGCGGTATGTGGTGCAGGGCGGACAGTGGGCCGCCTTCTCCGCCAATGACCATGCCTATCGGAATGGGCGGCTGGCCCTGGGTCAGGTGCTGGACCGCAACGGGGTGCTTTTGTATGACGGGGCCTCCGGCAGCTGGGCAGAGGACGGCGTCATTCGCCGGGCGACGCTCCATGTGGTGGGCGACCGGGACGACAACATTTCCACCTCTGCCAAGGCGGCTATGCGGCGGCGCCTGGTGGGCTTTGACCCGCTGACGGGTACCTCCGCCGGAGGACACAAGGTATATCTGACCATTGACGCAGAGCTGAACGCTGCGGCCCTGGAGGCCCTGAACGGCCGGAAGGGGGCCGTGGCGGTGTACAACTACCGCACCGGCGACGTGCTGTGCATGGTGTCCAGCCCCACCTTTGATCCGGCGGACCCGCCGGAGATCCGGGACGGGGACAGCCGGTATGACGGCGTGTATCTGAACCGGGTGCTGTCCTCCACCTTCGCGCCGGGCTCCGTGTTCAAGCTGGTGACCACCGCCGCGGCCCTGGAGCAGCTGGACGGGACCCTGGACCGGCACTTCACCTGCACCGGGCGGCTGGAGCTGGAGGGCGGCGTTATCACCTGTCCCTATGCCCACGGGGAGATGGACCTGTACGACGCCCTGGCCCGGTCCTGCAACTGCGCCTATGCCCAGATGGCGGTGGAGCTGGGGGGCGATACCCTGGCCCAATACGCGGAAAAGGCCGGGCTGACCCAGAGCTTTTCCGTCAGCGGCATCAGCGCGGCAGCGGGACAGTTCACCGCAGGGCAGGGGGCGGACCTGGGCTGGTCCGGCGTGGGCCAGTATGACGACCTGGTGAACCCCTGCGCGTTCCTGAGGCTTTTGGGCTCCCTGGCCGGGGGCAAAACAGTGGGGCCCCGGCTGGTGTATCAGGAGACCACCATGCATGGCATTCCCCTGCCGGGGGACGGCGCGCCGTCGCTGAAGGCCCCCTTTGACGCGGACACCTGCCGGGTGCTGCGGGATATGATGCGCAACAACGTGCAGCAGACCTATGGCCAGAGCATGTTCGGCTCCCTGGCGGTGTGCGCCAAGTCCGGCACTGCCGAGGCCGCGCCGGGGCAGTCCCCCCATGCGTGGTTCGCCGGGTTCGTGGCGGATGAGGATCTGCCCCTGGCCTTTGTGGTGCTGGTGGAAAACGGCGGCGGCGGCGCGGATGCCGCCGGTCCCATTGCCGCCCGGCTGCTGGCACAGGCGGCGGAAACAGCGGAATAAGAAAACGAGGAGAGCGCCGCTCTCCTCGTTTCTTTTGCTTATTGCTCTGCGGGGGGGTACAGGGCCGACAGCAGGCGGGTATAGACGCCCTCCGGGTCCTGCCGGAACCGGTCCGCCAGGTCCCGGGCCATGGCCTCGGTGGCGGCGGTAAGCTCCAGGTGCAGGATGCTGTCCACATCGTCCCGCAGCCGCAGCTCCACCACATAGGAGCCGTTTTCCCGGGCAGTGACTTGGCTTTGCACCTGGTTTCGCCGCAGCAGGCGGCGGTTGTATTCCGCCACGTTCTTATCCGTCCGCAGGCGCACGGAGTAGGGGAGGCTGGACTCGCAGATCTCGCTGTTTTTCAGCCCCTTGGGGGTGATGGCGTAGCAGCCCTCCTCCGTCAGGCGCAGGTGCTCCGTCTGCACCAGATCGTTCAGGCACTCGGCATAGGCAAAGTAGTCGATGCCGTCGTCGCACATGGTCAACTCCTGCATCCCCTCCGGCGGCAGAGGCTCCGACACCCGGGCGGCGATATACAGGATCAGAAACTTGATCTCCAGCTTGTCGTGAATGAATCCGGCGGCCATATGCACCCCATCCTCTCGTCTTGTTTCCTTTATTATACCGGAAATCCCCGGATTTGTACAGGCTTTTTTCCGCACCACCGCCGCCCGGCGGCCATACACTGGAGTGAAGGGCGCAGCCAGCCCCTTCATTACTTAATGGGAGGTTTATTTCATGCCTGAAAACGGAATGCCGGGCCCGGTCTGCGATCTGAGCAGCGTTCGCGAGTCCGTTTGTATCCATACACGGAAGATCTTCGACTCCTGCCGCGACAAGGACTGCGTGGAGGACCTGCGGTTCTATCCCACGGCGTCGGCCATGGAGCTGCTGTCCGGGTGCCAGATGGTCCGGGGCGGCACGGCGGAGCTGCTGTATGTGTACACCGACGTGGAGCCGGTGACCTTCAACCGGGGCTTCTACTCCATCGATATGCGGTTTTTCTATCTGGTGACGTTGCAGGTGGGCACCGGGACGCCCCGGTGCGCCGGGGCCGAGGGCCTGTGCGTGTTCGACAAGCGCTGCATCCTGTTCGGCAGCGAGGGCAGCGCCAAGATCTTCTCCTCCGACACCGTCATCGACGAGCTGGATATCCCCGGCCGGATGCGCACCAATCTGCCCACCGCCGTGGTGGAGGCCGTGGACCCCATCGTGCTGGACACCCGGGTGGACGACGGCTGCAAGCCCCGGTGCTGCGAGTGCGGCCTGACGGAGATCCCGGCCTTCATCGCCCGCAGCTTCGGCGAGGAGCTGGTGTTTGACGACGGCGGCCGCCGCCGGTTCTATGTGACCCTGGGTCAGTTCACCCTGGTGCGGCTGGAGCGGGACACCCAGCTGCTGATCCCGGTGTACGACTACTGCATCCCCCAGGCGGAGTGCAGCTGCGGCGATCAGGAGGACCCCTGCGGCCTGTTCCGCAACGTGGCCTTCCCCATCGGGGAGTTCTTCCCGCCCAGCACCCTGGAGATGCCCAAGGACTACGCCGCCACCCGCAGCTACTGCGCCTGCCACTGACCGGGAATAGCAAAGCCCCCGCCATCCGGCGGGGGCTTTTCAGGCGTCATGCCTTCTCCTTTACCACCACGTTTTCCTCTCCCAGCCATTCCCGGCACTCCTGCAGCAGGGCCGGATGATTCAGGCAGTGGGTGCCCAGGAGCTTCCCGGTGTCCGCCAGGCGGATCTTCACCGGGGTGGAGCCCTCAAACATGGTCATCACCAGCTTGATATGCCGGAAGGCAGGGCTGTCGGCGCTGGGGAAGCGGAGATAGATGGTGCTCTCCCGCTGAGTCGGTCGGCGGGAGGGCTGCTCCGCTGCAGGCGGCAGTCCGCTTTCCAGAGGGTACAGGGAGTCGCACATGATCTGGGGGGGCTTCTCGTCCCGGACGGACAGGCGTCCCTTTACCAGCACCGGGGTGTTCACCTGCATATAGCTGCCGCACTGGTCAATGACCCGGCTGAAGCACAGCAGCTCCATGGAGGCCAGCTCATCCTCGATGGTCACATAGGCCATGAGGGTGTTGTTTTTGGTGGTGCGGGTGCGGCTGGCGGTGATGACCCCTGCCACGGTGACGTTCTGGCCATCGGCAAAGCGCTTGGGGCCGTCCTGGCCCTCGAAATCGGACATGATGGCGTGGATGGGCACGGCCCCGGCCCGCTTGGCCAGGGGACGGTAGTCCTCCATAGGGTGACCGGACAGGTACAGGCCCGTGGTGTCCTTCTCCATGCTCATCCGCTCCACGGCGGTGAACTCCGGGATATCCGGCAGGGGGACGCTGGACACAGAGGACCCGGAGGAGGCGGACATGCCGAACAGGTCCATCTGCCCCTCCACATTCTTCCGGCGGGAGGAGGCAATGCCGTCCAGTACCCGCTCGTACACTGCTACCAGCTGGGAGCGTCTGGCTCCCAGACTGTCGAAGGCACCGCAGCGGATGAGGTTCTCCACAGCCCGCTTGTTCATGTCCGTGCAGTCGAACATCCGCTGGCAGAAATCCTGGAAGGAGGCAAAGGGCCCGTCCTGCTGCCGCTGGCGCACCACGGCCTGGATAAAGCCCCGGCCGATGTTCTTCACGGCCACCAGGCCGAAGCGGATGCCGCCCTCCTCCACGGTGAACCGGTCATAGGAGCGGTTCACATCCGGCAGCAGCAGGGCGATGCCGCAGTCCTTGCACTCGGCGATGTATTCGGCCACCTTGTCGGAGTTGTCCAGCACCGAGGTCAGCAGGGCGGCCATATACTCCCGGGTGAAGTGGCACTTGAAATACGCCGTCTGATAGGCCACCACCGCATAGCTGACAGCGTGTGCCTTGTTGAAGGCGTAGTTGGCGAAGTCGTAAATTTCGTCGAAAATGGCCTGGGCCGTGGCCTCGGGGATGCCGCTGGCCACGCAGCCCCGGATGTTCCGGGCGGGGTCGCCATGGAGGAAGGCCTCCCGCTCCCGCTCCACGTCCTTGGCCTTCTTCTTGGACATGGCCCGGCGCACCATGTCCGCCTGGCCCAGGGAATAGCCCGCCAGCTCCTGGAAGATCTTGATGACCTGCTCCTGGTACACGATGCAGCCGTAGGTGCCGGAGAGGATCGGCTCCAGCTTGGGGTGCTTATAGGTCACCAGGGAGGGATCGTGCTTGCAGGCCACAAACCGGGGGATGGAATCCATGGGGCCGGGGCGGTACAGGGCGATGATGGCGGTGATGTCCTCGATGTTCTGGGGCTTCAGTCCCAGGCACACGCCGGTCATGCCGGAGGACTCCATCTGGAACACGCCGCCGGTTTTGCCCTGGGTCAGCATATCGAAGGTGGCCTTGTCGTCCATGGGAATGTCCGCCAGGCGGAAATCCGGGTGGTCCTTCTGGACCATTTTCACCGCGTCGTCCAGCACCGTCAGGTTCCGCAGGCCCAGAAAGTCCATTTTCAGCAGACCCAGCTCCTCCAGGGTCACCATGGTATACTGGCACACGATGGACTCGTCGTTCCGGGCCAGGGGAACGTATTCGTACACCGGCCGCTTGGTGATGACCACGCCGGCGGCGTGGGTGGAGGCGTGGCGGGGCATACCCTCCAGGGCCCGGGCGGTGTCGATGAGCTTGTGGACCCGGGGGTCCTGCTGGTACAGGTCCGACAGCTGCTTGGACAGCTTCAGGGCATCGTTCAGGGTAATGTGGGGGCCGGTGGGCACCAGCTTGGCCACGGTGTCCGTCTCGGCATACGTCATGTTCAGCACCCGGCCCACATCCCGGATAGCGGCCCGGGCCGCCATGGTGCCGAAGGTGACGATCTGGGCCACATGGTCATCGCCATACTTGCGCCGGACATAGTCTACCACCTCGCCCCGGCGGGTGTCGCCGAAATCCATGTCGATATCCGGCATGGAGACACGCTCCGGGTTCAGGAAGCGCTCAAAATACAGGCTGTACTGCATGGGGTCGATGTCCGTGATGCGCAGGCAGTAGGACACCATGCTGCCGGCGGCGGAGCCGCGGCCCGGCCCCACAGGGATCCCCGCGCCCTTGGCATAGTTGACGAAGTCCTGGACGATGAGGAAATAGTCCGTGAAGCCCATTTTCCCGATCATGTCCAGCTCATAGTCCAGCTGCCTGTGATAGGCGGGGTTTTCGCCGTAGCGTGCCCGGAAGCCACGCTGGCACAGCTCCCGCAGATAGGTGGGGGAGTCGTACCCCTCCGGCAGCTGGAACTCCGGCAGGTGATACTTGCCGAAGGTAAAGTCAAACTGGCACCGGTCGGCAATGCGCTGGGTGTTCTCCACGGCGTCGGGATAACCGGCGAACAGCTCCTCCATCTCCTCCGTGGAGCGGATGTAGAAATTCCGCGGCTCATAGCGCATGCGGTTCTCATCGTCCACGGTTTTTCCGGTCTGGATGCACAGCAGCACGTCGTGGCTCTCGGCGTCCTCCTTCCGGAGATAGTGGGCGTCGTTGGTGCAGACCAGGGGGATGCCCGTCTCCTGGTGCAGGCGCAGCAGGCCCCGGTTCACCGTGGTCTGCTGGGGAATGCCGTGATCCTGAAGCTCCAGATAGAAGTTGCCCTCGCCCAGAATGTCCTGCATGGTCAGGGCATATTCCTTGGCCCCGTCATAGTCGCCGCCGACCAGGCGGCGGGGAATTTCACCGGCCAGGCACGCCGACAGGCCGATGAGGCCCTCGGAATGCCGGCGCAGCAGGTCCAGGTCAATGCGGGGCTTGATATAGAACCCGTCTACAAAGGCCTGGCTCACCAGGTACGACAGATTCCGGTATCCCGTTTCGTTTTCGCACAGCAGCACCAGGTGCCGGGACTCCGCGTCCAGCTCATAGGTCTTATCCAGCCGGGTGCGCCGGGCCACATACACCTCACAGCCGATGACCGGATGGATGCCCTGGGCTTTGCAGGCTCGATAGAAGTCGATGGCGCCGTACATAACGCCGTGGTCCGTGATGGCCACCGCCGTCTGGCCCAGCTCCTTCACCAGCTTCGGCAGGTCCCGGATGCGGCAGGCGCCGTCCAGCAGGCTGTACTCCGTGTGGACGTGCAGATGGGCAAAGGCCATATCACGCCTCCTCCAGCATATCGGTGAGGAGCTCCGCCGCCGTGACGATCAGGCGGCCGCAGTGGTCGCCGCCTGCCAGCTCCAGGGCCAGCTCCGACGGCTCCAGATCCTGGGCCCGCAGCAGCTCCCGGCAGTCCATCCGGTGAAAGTGCTCCAGAAAACGCCGCTGGTACTCCTTCACCACGGCGGTGACGGCAGGGCGGTCGGTGGGGTCGGGGCACGCGGTCCCCAGCAGCATCACCGGTGCGGACACTGCGCCGCAGATACTGCCGCAGCGGACGCCTCCGCCCATGCCGGCCCCCAGGGCCATGGCCTGGTCCACCGTCAGGCCCGCCCGGTCCCGGAAGGCGGCCAGCAGGCACTGGCTGCAATTGAGTCCTTGCCGCCGGTAGTCCATGGCGGCGTGGCAACGTTCGGCTTTATTCATGGGATTCCCTCGCTTCCTCCATCAGTCTGCGCATACGATGATTCATGCAGGATTTGCTCACCGGCGGGTCGCTGCGCTCCGCTAATTGCTGCAATGACATTTCGGGGTTTTCCAGCCGCAGCCG
>OBAM01001428.1_pt1 | contig 15275 bp, 16 predicted proteins | sample 1517751 | NCBI WGS metagenome assembly OBAM01 (sample SAMN04571703, study PRJEB22368) | human gut metagenome | biome: human gut; material: stool | host: Homo sapiens | place: Luxembourg | collected 2012-10-18
AACCTGCTACTGGATGAGGAAAACAGCATAGAGAAAAAACTGCACACGCCTGTGCAGGAAGAATGGGAGGCTGAAGATGATGAGATATAAGCTGGTAATCGCTGAAAAACCGTCGGTTGCCCAAAGTCTGGCCGCCGTGATCGGCGCGACTGCTCGTAAGGACGGGTATTTGGAGGGTAACGGTTGGCGTGTCAGCTGGTGCGTAGGCCATCTGGCCGGTCTTGCGGATGCAGACAGCTATGACCCCAAGTACGCCAAGTGGCGATATGATGACCTGCCTATCCTGCCGGAGCATTGGCAGATGGTGGTGGGAAAGGATAAGAAAAAGCAGTTTGATATTCTCAAAAAGCTGATGAACGCCCCGGATGTGACGGAGGTGGTAAATGCCTGTGATGCCGGACGCGAGGGCGAGCTGATCTTCCGCAGCGTCTATGAGCTGGCAGGCTGCCAAAAGCCCATGAAGCGGCTCTGGATTTCCTCGATGGAGGATTCCACCATCCGGGAAGGCTTTGCAAACCTACGCCCAGGTGTGGACTATGACGGACTTCGGGATGCTGCCCTCTGCCGTGCCAAGGCAGACTGGCTGGTGGGGATCAATGCCACAAGGCTGTTTTCCGTGCTATACCACCGCACCCTCAACATTGGGCGCGTGATGTCTCCGACACTGGCGCTCATTGTCCAAAGGGAAGCTGAGATCGACACCTTCGAGCCGGTGCCGTTCTACACGGTTTCGCTGGAACTGCCCGGTCTTACCGTGTCCGGGGAGCGCATGAGTGACCGAGCAAGTGCCCAGCAGCTGAAAGAAGCCTGCCGGGGTGCAGCTGTCACAATCAAAAAGGTGGAGTGCAAGGAAAAGTCCGAAAAGCCACCTGCCCTCTATGACCTGACTACTCTGCAAAGGGATGCCAACCGCCTGCTTGGATTTACAGCCCAGCAGACCCTGGACTATCTGCAAAGCCTGTATGAAAAGAAGCTCTGCACCTATCCCCGCACGGACAGCCGCTATCTGACTTCTGATATGGCGGAGGGATTGCCGGTGCTGGTCAATCTGGTTGCCAACGCCATGCCGTTTCGCAAAGGGATCGCCATTTCCTGCGATGAGGCTCAGGTCATCAACGATAAGAAAGTGACTGACCACCATGCAGTGATCCCCACCCGCAATCTCCAAAACGCCGACCTGTCCGGTCTGCCGGTGGGTGAACGGATGATTTTGGAACTTGTAGCTTTGCGCCTGCTGTGCGCGGCGGCGGAACCGCATACTTACTCAGAAACTGCTGTCACCGTGGAGTGTGCCGGTGCGGAGTTTACCACCAAGGGCAAAACGGTGGAGCGCCCCGGCTGGCGGGCGCTGGACGCTGCCTACCGTTCTGCGCTGAAAAATGCGGAGCCGGACAAAGAAAACGAGGACAAGATCCTGCCGGAGCTGTCCGAGGGTCAAACACTGCCTATTTCCAATGCCGCTGTCAAGGAGGGCAAAACCAGCCCACCCAAACACTTCACAGAGGATACTCTGCTTTCCGCGATGGAGACTGCCGGAAAAGAGGATATGCCAGAGGACGCCGAGCGAAAAGGTCTGGGGACACCGGCCACCCGTGCCGGTATTTTGGAAAAGCTGGTATCTGCCGGTTTTCTGGAACGAAAAAAGAGCAGGAAAACGGTGCAGCTTCTCCCTTCCCACGATGCAGTTTCCCTTATCACAGTGCTGCCGGAACAACTGCAATCGCCGCTTCTGACTGCCGAGTGGGAGTACCGCCTGGGAGAGATCGAGCGCGGGCAGCTTGCCCCGGAGGAATTTCTGGCCGGGATCAGCACCATGCTGAAAGATCTGGTGGGGACTTATCAGGTCATCAAGGGAACTGAGTACCTGTTCACTCCGCCCCGTGAGGTGGTGGGCAAATGCCCTCGCTGCGGCGGTGAAGTTGCAGAACTGCAAAAAGGCTTCTTCTGTCAGAATGATTCTTGCAAATTTGCAATCTGGAAAAACAACAAATGGTGGGCTGCCAAGAAAAAACAGCCGACCAAGGCTGTGGTGTCTGCGCTGCTGAACGATGGCCGTGTCCGTGTGACGGGGCTATATTCGGAGAAAACCGGCAAGACCTACGATGCCACTGTGGTTTTGGAGGACGATGGACAGTACGCCAACTTCAAGCTGGAATTTGACCAGCGGAAAGGAGGCAGCCGATGAAGCTCTCTTTAGTGGAACGGGAAACCATTCTCCTCTATAACCAGGCAGAACCAATGGCTGAGGTCTACACCCACGATCCCCGTCTGATGGAGAAGCTGGAACTGCTGGCAAAAAAGCACCCCGACCAGATCACCCGAAAGGACGCCCATAACTTTACCGTCCCCAAGCGGTGTGTATCAGTCCGGGAGCCATACAGCGCCGAGCGTCGCAAAGCTGCCAGTGAGCGTGCGAAAGCTGCCGGATACCAGCCCCCTGTGAGAAAGTCCGGCAGTTAAAGGCACATGGCAGAGAATGTATTTGAAGCGGTCAAGCAGTCGGTCAGCACCAGAGAAGCGGCAGAGTTTTACGGGATAAAAGTCAGTCGAACTGGCATGGCCTGCTGTCCCTTTCATGATGACAAAAATCCCAGCATGAAGCTGAACAAGGAATATTTCTACTGTTTCGGCTGCGGAGCCACCGGCGATGTGATCGACCTGACCGCCCGGCTCTACAACCTCGCCCCAAAAGAAGCGGCAGAGAAACTGGCACAGGACTTTGGCCTGATCTATGACAGTCAGGCTCCTCCCCGCAGGAAATATGTCCGGCAAAAAACCGAGGCACAGCAGTTTCGGGAGGACCGGCAGCGGTGTTATCGCATACTGTCCGATTACTACTATCTGCTGAAAAAATGGGAGAATGTCCATTCTCCTCGCACACCGGAGGAAGAACCACACCCCCTCTTTGTGGAAGCGATCCAGAAGAAAAACTATGTAGAGTACCTGCTGGACCTTTTTCTTTACGAAAATGAAGAAGAACAAAAGGCATGGATTGCAGAACACACAGCAGAAATCACACATTTGGAAAGGAGACTGAAAATCATGGCTGAGAATAAACCCACCAACCGAGAGCGGCTAAGGAAAATCACAGATGGCATCGAGCAGGGTATCAAGGAACTGTTCGAGAGTGAAAAGTATATGCGCTATCTGTCTGTCATGTCCCGCTTCCACCGCTATTCGGTAAACAACACCATGCTCATCTATATGCAGAAGCCGGACGCCACTTTGGTAGCCGGATACAATAAGTGGAAAGACCAGTTTGAGCGTCATGTAAAAAAGGGCGAGCATGGCATTACCATCATCGCCCCAACACCGTACAAGAAGAAAATCGAGGAGCAGAAGCTGGACCCGGATACCAAGGCTCCGATTTTGGATAAAGACGGAAAGATCGTTACAGAGGAAAAAGAAATCGAGATCCCCATGTTTCGCCCGGTCAAGGTTTTTGATGTGAGCCAGACCGACGGGAAACCTTTGCCGGAGCTTGCCTCATCCCTTTCCGGTAATGTACCCAATTATGAGGCATTCATGGAAGCCCTGCGCCGCAGTGCGCCGGTGCCAATCACTTTTGAAGCAATGGCCGCCGATACAGACGGCTATTTTTCTGCCGAACATCAGAAAATCGCCATCCGTCAAGGCATGAGCGAAGTGCAGACGGTTTCGGCTACAGTCCACGAGATTGCCCACAGCAAGCTCCATGACCCTAAAAAACATGAAATGCTGCCGTCATGGAAGGTTGTGCTGGAGAGTGAAGGCGGAACCAAGCATGATTTCAAGCTGGATTTTGCCACAGAAAAAGAAGCTGAACAGTTTGCTTCTGATATGGATTGGCGCTATGTGGACGAAAATCAGTTTGAATGGCGTCTTGCAGTTGAGGAAGATCCAACCACAGAAAAACAGGTAATCAAAAATCGCCACACGGAGGAAGTGGAGGCTGAAAGCATCTCCTATGCGGTCTGCAAATATTTTAAGATTGAGACCGGAGAAAACAGCTTCGGCTATATTGCAAGCTGGAGTCAGGGCAAGGAATTGAAAGAACTGAGAGCCAGTTTGGAGACCATCAATAAGACCTCCGGCACTTTGATCTCTGACATTGAGCGTCACTATAAGGAAATCTGCAAAGAGCGTGGGATTGACCCCAATGCAAAAGCAGAACCGGAAACCGCCCCGATCGAGCAGTCAGCAGATGCCGCTAAGGATACTCTGACCTACTATGTAGCAGAGTGTATGGAGTTTCCAAACCTCGGAGAATACCACGATAACCTGTCTTTGGAGAAAGCGATCCGCATTTATCAGGAGATTCCGGCAGAGCGAATGAACGGGATCAAGGGCATTGGTTTTGAGCTGAAAGACGGAAGCGACTATGAAGGACCTTTTCCGATTTTGACCGGCCAGACCATTGACCTGGACACCATCCAGGCAATCGACTATTACCGTGATAATCCTCTGGTACAGAAAGCGGTAAAGGATCTGGCTGAGGCTATGCCGGAAATGGAGGTGCTGGGGGCGGACGCCAACCAGCAGGAGGCTTTGTTTCTGATCGACGATGCCACCTATCTTCATATCCAGCCCTGTGACAGCGGCTGGGACTACACCCTATACGATGCTGCGTCCATGAAAGAGCTGGATGGAGGTCAGCTGGATATGCCGGAGCTTTCCCGCAAAAATGCAGTTCTCCAGATTTGTGATGACAACAATCTGGACAGCACTTCGCTCAGACACGCTCCTATGTCCATGATTGAGACCTTGCAGGAAGCGGCCTATCAGCAGATGCAGGCAGAGACCAGTCAGATGACTGCTTCTTCCCAGCTGCCGGAGGCACAGGAGCAGGCACTGGATGAATACCCCATGCCTGATGAGCAGGTCTCCACACCGGATATGCAGGAATACGGCTACTCCTATGATGGGATGCTCCCTGTTACCAGAGAACGAGCGCTGGAACTGGATGCCGCCGGTTTGACCGTCTATGTGCTACATGAGGACAATACGGAGAGCATGGTGTTTGACCCGCAGGAAATCATGGATCATGGCGGTCTTTTTGGCGTGGACCGTGAGGAATGGGAGAAAAGCCCTCAGTTCCACGAAAAGGTCATGGAGCGTCAGGAACATCAGCAGGAACGGGAACAGGCATTTCTTGCTCAGAACAGAGATTGCTTTGCCATCTATCAGGTGAGCCGTGACGATCCGCAGAATGTGCGCTTTATGAATCTGGATTGGTTAAAGTCCCATGACATTTCCATAGACCGCAGCAATTATGACCTCATTTACACAGCTCCGCTGAGGGAGTCTGGCACGGTACCGGAGCAGCTGGAAAAACTATATGAGCAGTTTAATCTGCAAAAGCCGGCGGATTTTCACAGTCCTTCTATGAGTGTCAGTGACATCGTTGCGATCAAGCAGGACGGTAAGGTATCCTGTCATTACTGTGACAGTGTTGGTTTTACCCAGATCCCCGGATTCCTGCCGGAAAATCCGCTGAAAAATGCGGAGATGTCCGTGGAGGACGATTATGGCATGATCGATGGCATCATCAACAACGGCCCAAAAGAGCCGTCCGTGGCGGAGCTGGAACAGCAGGCCCGCAGCGGTCAGCCCATCTCTCTGATGGATTTGGCAGAAGCCGTTCATCGAGAGGAACAAGACAGGAAAAAGTCCGTTGTGGATCAGCTGAAAAGCCAGCCCAAGGCAGAACACAAAAAGACAGCGCAAAAAAAGAGCGCAGAAAGGGAGATTTGATATGGGAAACTTTACTTTTGAGGAAATGAACCTGATGTGCATTTACAATACCGGCAGCCGCACCGGCCTGATCGACAGCCTGCGTGAGATGCGCGGCGAGCTTTCGACGGAGGAAACAGAGCTGAGAGAGCTGACCGACAGCGCCCTTACAAAGCTCTGTGCGATGACCGATGAGGACTTTGCCCAGCTGGAGCTGTATCCGGATTTTGACCAGTAAATTGATCGTGTCAGGATGATATAGTGAGAGAAACTGTTCGATGGAAAGACGGTTTCTCTCAATCCTTTACAAAATCTCACTATACTTGGAGGGATGAATGAACTATAATGTAAGCATAAGTTTGCTTATAAATGAGGGAGATTTTTTCTGTAGTGCAGCAGTTCAGTTTCATCGGCTTCCGAAATAATTCTATCGAGTGTTTCCAGTAATTTTTCTTTGTCCTCCGGCAAAAGCCCCTGAAGTTGAAAGGCGTTGGAAGCTCCCATGGCGGCAAAATAGGTTGAAATATTCAAATTCTCCACAAGGACACGGAGTTCCCGATATTTTTCAATTTCACCTTCTGCTTCCCAGTTTCCGTTTTGTATTTCCTGATACAGTTCTGATTCCAGGTAGATTGTCAGCATATTCGGCCCGATCAGAAAAGGATGTAGCTGATTGAAAATTTCTGCTGAGGCTTTCGCACCGGTTTCTCCATTTCCTTTACCAGAAATGCTGGTCAGATAGAAGAAGCCGTACTCAATGCCCGCCTGCTCCAACCTTTTGCATTGGGTTAGAATATCTTGCGAAGTATAACCTTTTCGCATGAAGGACAACGCCGCATCATCTCCGGTTTCTACTCCAATCGTCAGTCCGTTATATCCTACCTGCCGGAGTTGCAGCAATTCTTCCTCCGTCTTATTCTTTGAATCTGTAATACGGGCAAAACAGCCGATTGATTCGACAGATGGCAGATACTTTCGGATGAGTGCTGCAATTTCAAGGAGTTTGTCTGTTTTGAGAACGAATGGGTTTGCCCCAGTTAGGAAAACTCTTTGTATCGGCTTTGGACGTGGCAATCCATGTAGTTTGTTTGTTATTATGGAAGCAGGATTATTGCGTAAGACCTGTACCTCCAATAAGTCGCTTTCGATATCCTCTATGGGTGTCATCCTGAATTTGAAGGGCAGGTCACTGTACAGCGTGCAAAATTTGCACTTGTGATGTGTGCAACCTGCGGTCACTTCTAAAAGCAGGGAATCTGCCTCGTAGGGTGGACGCCAGATGGTTCCTGTATAGTGCATGGTAAATACCTCCTGTTGCAATGATTATGTGCAGGTAACGGGCAAACCTGCACATGACTTTCCCGTTAACAACATTATAGCAAAGCACAGCGAAAATAAAAGTACGGTACTTTTTTATAGTACCTTTTATTTTGATGTGAAATGGGATATAATGACAGAGAAGGAGATGAAAAGAATGAGAAAATCCGAATCCGCAATCAATCGGTGCAAAACAATTTCCACCGTGCAGAAATTACTGGGAGGAAAATATAAAATTGAAATTCTTTGGTATATCGGAAAATGTGATGTCCGGAGGTTTGGGCAGCTTCGCCGCCAGATCGGAGAAATAACGGAAAGTTCCCTTACAAAGCAACTCCGAGAATTAGAGGCAGACGGTTTTATCCTTCGCCACGATTTTTGTGAGGTTCCTCCACGTGTGGAGTATTCATTGACAGAACTGGGAGAAAGTTTTTTATCTGTTCTTGACTATATGAAGGATTGGGGAGATGCGAATCTGTCTGTGTAAAAAGCGGATACTAAAAATTCAAGATTTTCTAGCTCGACAAGCTGGAATTGAGATTTCATATATTCCAAGGGATTTAATAACTGTTATATTTTATTATCAAATATCTCTCAATCCCTTGAAAACACAAAGTTTATCGCAGGTGAGCTTTCCCTTATTGTTTCCCTTGCGTTATATCGTCCCACCAGTGTTTACGAACTCTGATAAGGGCAAAAACAAGGGCAAGAAAATTATATAAAACAGTATAACACAAAATAAAAGTGACATTGTGAACTGATTGAAATGCTTCTGATTTTTGCAACAAATGATTGATTTAACGATAAGGAGATTTGATACGATGAGAACAATATTTGCAGAATACAATCCCAAGCGCAACAGTATTGATGTTTACACCTCTGTTGGCTATATGCTCCGCATTGACTGTTGGGAAGCTGAAAAGGACTTAAAAACCACATCAGGATCAGACTGTGCATTAAACGCACTCGCCATTGATGATCCTCTTGAATATGCAAGATTATATCTTGATGGAAATTTGCAGATGTGGGTAGATGCGGAAGACTCATTAGATATTTTTTAATTTTTAAACAAATACAACAGTTTAAATCGCTATTAACCACAATATTTCCGGAAAATTCATCATAGGTTTGTGCAAATGCAAAGAAACGGCGGCTCTGAAAATCAAAGCCGCCGTTTCATAGGCGCGTGAAAATGTGTCTGCTCTGCGACGGCTTTTTTTCTTTTGCCGTCGCGCTGCAGATAACCTATTCGTTCTATTTTGAACTTCTTTTATGCTACCTGATGTCTGCAATAGGAATGAATCGCCAAGAATGTAAACACAAATAATTCAATTCCTGCCGAAAGCAAAATAACATGCGGTGTCCAGAAACTCATTCCTCCAATATTCAGATAATTGAAATCTGCAAGCTGATAAAGGAAATTGTTCTGCATACCAATTCCGGCAGATGGAAATATGGTAGAGAGCCATGTTGCTCCCATCGCCACATAAGCAAAAAGCGGCATGAGAAGAACTACAATAGAGATCAGCAAAACTGTCAATGTGTCTTTACATTTTGCAGACAGGAACAACGTACAGCTAACCGTTGCTAATACAGAAAGTAAGCCCGCTGCTGCGAGAATTATCTGCAACTGCCCCAGATTGATGTTTGGCAGGTTAATGATAGAGTATCGCATCTGAAACGATGTTTTTAAGCAATCCGTCCCGAACGCTGCATCTAAAATCAGAATGTGTACCGTGATCCCGACAAGGAAAGTAACAACGAAAAGTGTAAACGCCGCCAGAATTTTGGTAATTGCTAATTGTTTACGCCCGTATTTGGTGGTTCGCAGGATGCTGTCACCGCCCGTTTGATATTCTCCGGCAAAAGTAGGAGCTGCGATTGCCACACACAAAATAGCAAGGAACAAAATATAAAGCTCAATATAATCAAATGCATCTTTAGAAATTCCAGAATGAAGATAAAATGGCGTATCAAGTTCTGAATATTTTTCAAGAGCTTTCTGCTGTGCGGTTTCGTTTTCTCTTTGTTCATTCCGCATGACATCCTGTAAATGTTCTGCGCACTTTTCATAATAGGCTCCGTCAATGTCATTCGGGTCAATATCCATTAAATCAGCACCAATGCCTGTTACTGGATCAGCAAACGCTTCGGACAGACCCATCAGCAAGTGACGGAACGGGACGATTTTTTCAATAAATACAGCCAGAGGAAAGCCCTCTTCCTCGACTGGCCCATATTCTCGAACGCAGCTTTGATAAGTTTCCAAAGCCGATTTGATCCTATCCGGGGTCACTTCACCAGCGGATGTTTTATATAAATCTTGTTTGTACTTGATCGCTGCCAAGCCGTCTAATTCTGTAACCGTGCCATCTTCGTTTGGACGGTTAATACCCTCAAATGAAATAGGCAGGTATGCCATGGCTACGGAAAGCAAAAGTGCGATTGCAAGTAAAATCAGGGTGCGCCGTGACTTCAAAATACGTTTTAGTTCAAGTCTAAAGAGCCGCATATTATCTGTCCTCCTTTTCCAAGTCTGTCTGCGGGAACAACCACAGATACAGATCTTCCAATCGTGGCTCCGTTGTAACAGCCCCATCAATTTCCGAATGTTCGGACAGATAACGAATAGAAACCTGATTGTGATCTTCGCCTCGCTGATTGATAATGCGCAGCCGCATTTCACATTCCGGCAGCTTTGAGGTCGGAATTATGCAATTCCAAACCTTGCCCTCAATCCGCTTGACAAGTTCTGCGGTAGTTCCGACATCAACAATTTCTCCGGCTTTCATAATTGCGTTGCGCGTAGAAATATATTCTATGTCAGATACGATATGGGTGGAAATCAACACGATTCGATCATGCGAAAACTCGGAAATGAAATTCCGCAGACGCACGCGCTCCCCGGGATCAAGTCCTGCTGTCGGTTCGTCCATGACAAGTATCTCCGGGTCGTTCAACATAGCCTGCGCAATACCAACACGACGCTTCATGCCGCCTGACAGATTGGAGATTTTTTTCTTTTTCACATCGGAGAGCGAAAGAATGTCCAACAAATGATTGATCTTTTGGGTGGTTGCCCTTGTAGGAATATCTTTCAGCGCAGCCATATACTCCAAATAATCTTTGACCGTAAAATCCCGGTGATACCCAAAATCCTGCGGCAGAAAGCCAAACTTGCTTCGGTAGACTTCACCTAACTCTCGAATGTCTTTTCCGTCATAGTAAACCGCTCCGTTGGTTGGTGTCATAATATCAGCAATCATGCGCATGAGCGTGGTTTTCCCTGCACCATTCGCCCCCAAAAGTCCCCAAACGCCGGGAGTCAATGTCAGATTGACATCATTTACTGCTGTTTTGTCTTTGAACTGCTTGCTTAAATGCTCTATTTTCAGTTCCATGCTTACACTCCTTTCTTTTGCTTCAGCTGAACAATAAAAAGCCCTTGTTCGATAATCATTGTACCGAACAAAGGCTTTTCAATCTCAAAAATTACACGCTTAAATTCCTAAGTAATTCCTAAGATCACATTCTTATTTTCCTAAGCGGAAAGTGGTAATGTAATCACAAAGTCTATGGTTTCGTTTTGACTGGATGCAGTAATCTTTCCACCATGTAAATGTATAATTTCTTCCGCAATAGAAAGACCAAGTCCCGCACCACCTGTATTAGAAAGCCGAGCATCATCCAAGCGATTGAATTTTTCAAATATACTGTTAAGCTGTTCCTGTGGAATTGTTTTTCCATGATTTTCAAAAGTGATCTGAATATCATGCTCTAACCGTTTGGCGGATATAGTGATTTCTGTCTGCGGGTAACTATATGACGCAGCATTTCGTAAAAGATTACTGAAAACTCTCGCCAGTTTTTCAGGGTCAGCGTTCACGGATAAGTTATCCTCCGCAGTAAATACCGCTGTATTGCCATTTGCGGAGAGTGTCGGATATATTTCATCTATTACCTGCGCAATCAGACAATGTAAATCTACATTTTCTTTTTTGATAATGACCGTATGTGCATTGTACTTGGTAATTTCAAAAAGTTCATTGATGAGCTTTTCAAGGCGCTCTGCCTTATTCAACGCCACTTTTACATACTTTTCCTTTTGCTGTTCAGGCATGTCAGGGGCTTCATGGAGCAGGCTCAAATAGCCGATTACTGTTGTGAGAGGGGTGCGTATATCATGTGCCAGATACATAATAATTTCATTTTTCTTTTCTTCTGCCTGCTTTGCAGCCTGCTTGCTCAACAGAACAGACATTTTAATCTGATTGAGCTGTTCCTCCAGTTCTTTCAGTGGCTCAGACAACGATACTGTATGATTGTTCTGCTCATAGACCGTTTGGGTTGCGTCAATTACTTCATCCAGATAGCCCCACGGCTTTTTCCAATAGTAATTGAAGATACATATAAAGCCGAGCATCAGATACAAAATAAAAAGCAGATCAAGCCGCCAGTAGAGCCATGCAAAAATACCGTTGTCAAATTTTGAAAAGATGTAGTCCAAGATAAGGGTCAAACCATATCCAACAACGGTATAAACCAGCAATGATAGGTATAAGCGCACTTTAAGGCGCTTTTCTGTTGTCATTTCTTTATTCGACATGAGAATACACCTCCTACCGATTAGCAAACAGAAGAAAGCCAAGCAGACCAATCACGACAACACTTACTATGCCTGCCAGAATGGAAAACAGTCTGTTTGCTTTTATTCTATTTCCGATTAACCGGGCTGCCATCGAATATACAGCAAGCCCCAAAAGACCACCTGCCGTATTTGTAAGTACATCAGTAATATCAGAACGTCCGACTGCTAAGATATACTGCATAGTTTCCAATAAAAAACTTGTTCCAGCAATCAGCATGAACTTCACATATAATTTTGTTCTTGGCAGAAGCATTTGAAGATAAATGCCCATAGGAACAAAAATCAAGAAATTTTCGAGTACCTCTGTTAAGTGAAATGCTGCGCCAACTTCTTTGTCATAGTGAAAAGGAATAAGGTTTATACTCCTTACTTTATCCAGATCACTGATTGAAAACTGTAGTTTGAACAGTATGATCCAAACCAGAAGTGCCAGATAAATTAAGAATAAAATAGTTGCCAAACAATTTGATTTTCTCTTCATAGCGTTCTCCTTTCGCTTAAATTTTGTAGCCGACACCCCAAATCGTTTTAATATACTGCGGAGTATCGGAAGTATCGTTCAGTTTCTCGCGCAGATGCCGGATATGCACAGTAATTGTGCTGCTGTTTTTAGAGTAGTATTCATCTTTCCAAACTGCATGAAACAGTTCCTCAATGCTTACAACATTCCCGGCACTTTCCAAAAGAACCTGGAGGATAGAAAATTCTGTCGGTGTCAGAGAAACCGGCTCACCGTCTAACAGACATTCATGGGTCTGCACATTCAAGCACAATTTGTTATAGGAAAGTTCCGATGGAATTTTCTCTGTGATGATACCGGGTGAATATTTCTTGTAACGTCTTAACTGCGCTTTCACTCTGGCAACTACTTCAAGTGGGCGAAAGGGTTTTGTCACATAATCGTCCGCTCCCAATGTCAGCCCCGTTATTTTATCCGTTTCCTCAATTTTAGCCGTTAGCATTATGATTGGATAAGTGTATTTCTTTCGGATAAGCTGGCAAAGTGAAAAGCCGTTCATATCCGGGAGCATAATATCCAGAATGGCAAGATCAATGTCGCCGCTTTCAATACACGACATGGCATCCGTTGCGCAGTAAAATTTATAAACGACGTAATTTTCGTTTTTCAAGTAGACCTCCAACAGATCCGCTATATCTTGCTCGTCATCTATAATCAATATCTTTTCAGACATATTTTCAACTCCTTTGCTCATATTTCCAATTAAGTATAGCAAATACAACATCTAAATTCACAATGGATTGCCTGAGAAATTATTAAGATTTTCCTAACTTTCGAATTTAGGCAACTCAAAATGCTAACGTAATTTACATATCAGTTTTTTATGTGTCATACATATTCTCCAATATACTTCCATATAATGCACAGATTGACTTCATAATTGTATGCCATGAAATATCAGCAGCATAAGAATAATTTTTTTGATATGTTTTCCATAAGGTCTCCATAACCGGACTTGATTCAATTTCATCAAATATTTCTCTTATATCCTCAGCTTCTATCAGGTCTAATGTTCCCCTTTTTTTGGCTGTAGCCACAAGTGCAGTCCATAAAACTTGTTTTTGGAGTTGTTCTCCATACAACTTTTGTAAAATATAAATATCATAAAAATCTCTCATTCGTGTATTTGTAACGTTTCGACTAACAACAGTTTCCAATTTTTCAGCCAATACCGTTTCCAGATTATATGCCCATACCTCAATAGTGCGGTCTTCAAGCATAGGTATTGCCCGCGTCGTCTTTCAGCGTGCGGGTACAAAGTTTCGCTATGTAACCCTCGTAATGCTTCAAGATCGCGCACATGGCGGTTGTGTCGCCGTTTGCCGCTGCGGAAATGACAGGGAACGGCAACAGATTTTCAGACTTCCTAACGGTATTCATCATCTGCTTTTCCCTCCAAATACTGTTTGATTTTCGCAAGCGCGGATTTCCTGTGCCGGAAAACCGTCGTGCGTACAACATTCAGCAGTTCGCCAATTTCCGCGTCGCTCATATCCAAGAAGTAGGACAAAAGGATAATGTCGCGTTTCCTTTCGGGCAAAGCGTTAAGGGCTTCGGCAAGCAGTTCATTTTTGACGAGTACATCAAAGCCGGACACTTGAAAACGGAAATAATCGCTTTCGTATTCGTCCGTTGTGAAAAGCTGCGCGAGTTCGCTTTCGCTCAAATCCGAAAAAGTAACTTCGCGTGCTGCGCGTTTCGCAAGAGTGCGGCGGTGGCTTTTCGCTTCGCCGACCAAAGTTTTCTTTGCTAATGCGTCGTACTGATGTTGTATTCTTTCCTTGTCGGAAGAAGATAGCTCCATAGAGTTCACCTCCTTCCCGCGTGGAGTAGAGGACGGGAGTTAAGGGCTTGTCCTCTCTGCCCCTTTCGCTCCGTACCCGTTCGGGAGATGGCTCTTGAGTGCGCTTTTCAGAAAAAAGTTGAAAAAAGCAAAATGCGCCCGTCCGCAAGACGCGGACGAGCGCAAAGGAAATGTAAGAAGTATTTAGATGTATTGACAGTTCATACTCATAGCCGGAATATCCCGCTTGCGGAGCATAGCTTTTTTTGACCGCAAAGCATTAGGCGGGTTACAGTAAATAAAAATGGACACGGCGATACCTCCCCGATACCGCCGTATCCTTAAAAAAGGGCGACTTTAATACACTACCCGCAATCCATTCTATAATAGGGAACAGCGGCTTTTGCGCAATATTAAATAAAAAAGCCGATAACACATAGGTTTTTTGACCTAATGCGTTATCGGCTCTGCGTCTATGCGTCTGGCACTTTTAATCATTTTTTTTTGAATTTATTATATGTGTTAGCTAACTGTCCACAAGCCGCGTTAATCTCTCTGCCATGAGAAACTCTCATAGTAACTTCAAGTCCTGCTTGCTCTAATTGATGTTTGAATGCAACTATTTCCCGTTTCTGTGGTGCTTTAATTCTTGAATTGCTTGTTGGGTTGTATTGTAACACGTTAATCATAACTTTTTTGCCCCGAAACCATTTTGCAAGTTGTCTTACATCTGAGGGCCGGTCATTTATACCCGGTAAAAGCAAATACGCAAAGACAATTTTGCGATTATGCCTTTCAGAATAGGATAAGGCTTGCTTAACAACATCTTCAATAGCATATATGCGCATGTGAGGAATAATACGATTTCTTGCAGATTGTGTTGCTGCGTGTAAAGATATTGTCAACTGAATTTTAAGATGTTCCTCGCGCAATTTTTTTAATTGATCGACCGGACCAACTGTTGATATGGTAATGCCGTCGGTTGGAAAGTTGAGCCCATATCTATCTCGGAGAATATGGATTGCTTTTATCAAGTTGTCATAATTGAATAAAGGCTCTCCCATACCCATAAAAACGATACGGTTTACTTTTCGACGCAACAATATAATCTGTTGTACGATTTCTGACGATGTTAGATTACGAACAAAGCCATTTCGCCCGGACTCACAAAAAATACAACCAACAGGACAACCGACTTGTGTGCTCACGCAAACAGTTCCACCATCTCGCCGCTTGATAAAAACCGTTTCAATGTATTTGTTGTCTTTCAGTTCGTAAACATACTTTTCAGTATC
>OBAM01001433.1_pt1 | contig 15225 bp, 7 predicted proteins | sample 1517751 | NCBI WGS metagenome assembly OBAM01 (sample SAMN04571703, study PRJEB22368) | human gut metagenome | biome: human gut; material: stool | host: Homo sapiens | place: Luxembourg | collected 2012-10-18
GATTGCTGTGTTAGGTGTAGACAATGATGAACTTCTTTGCAGCATATCAGATCCTCCTCTCTCTTCTATCGTATTGGATGTTGAAAATGGAGGATATAGAGCTGCTGAAGTACTTCAGCAGCTGATGGAGAGGTCTGCACAGACCTCTCAAATTTTTAATATAGTCATCCAGCCTATCCGGATTGAGCAGCGGCAATCCACGGAAAAATTCGTCGTAAAAGATAAGTATATATTAGAAGTAATAGAATATATCAAAGCTCATTTTGAAGATAATTTGAATATCAATGATTTGTTGGGAATGGTCCCATTGTCGAGACGTCTTTTGGAAATCAAATTCAAAAAAGAGGTAGGAGTATCTGTATATCAATATGTATTGCAATATAGAGTTGAACAATTAGCCGATCTTTTGCTTAAAACGGATAAACCATTAATGGAATTGGCAGACATGTGTGGTTTTGATGGTTCCAAGAATGTTGCCCGTGTATTTTATAAATATAAAAAAATGACACCTCTGAAATGGCGTAACCTGTATAAGTCCAAGTGAGGATAGTTTCGGTACAAGCCTAAAACATGGTGCATTTAATCTTCAATTCATTTCGAAACATCCCTCTTATTGAAAAGTCCATTGGTCTAAAACGAAACTACTATTCCATCTAATTTGATTTCTAGAAAAATTATACACTGACTTTTCGGCTTGTACCTTTTAATATATGCTTTTTTTGAGGATTTTCTTTCGCAAATAGAGTGTAACAGAAAAAAACGAATTAATAATTTAATCCCCAAAATTTAGTCTCCTTGAATCAAAAAAAGAACATGAGAAAACATTTGTTGTTATGTGGGGTTAGTGTAGTGTCATTTTTCTATGCACTACCTATTCGAGGGCAAGAGGTGGAGCCTGTTGATTCCCTTGAGCAAACAGTTCAGTTGTTGTATGAGAACAAGCCAGTGAAATATATCAATGGTGCTGCCTCTTACATATCAGGTGCGGAAATAGAAAATGTGCCTGGTAGTAATCGTCTAAATGCGTTGGCCGGTCGAATACCCGGTTTGTCCTTCTATAATATAGACGGATTGCCGGGGTTTGAGAATTCGACTTATAGGTTGAGAGGTGAACATACATTTTCTGATAATCGAGCCCCGATTATATTGATAGATGGGAAAATGGATGATGCATCTTCTTTGGATTCGTATGATATCGAAAGCATTGTCTTGCTAAAAGATGCGGCTGCAGCCGGTATGTATGGGTTAAGAGGAGCAAATGGTATTATTTTGATTAACACAAAGAGAGGAAAAGAGGGAAAAATCAAAGTCAGTTTTAATACGGAAACCTCTTTCTCGCAACCGACTCGTAAGCCTAAATATTTGGATGCTTATCAATATGGTCTTTTGTATAATGAAGCTCAGTTGAATGACAACCCTAGTGCAACTCCTAAATATGATGCTGCCACCTTGGAGGCTTACCGATCAGGAGCGAATCCTTATAAATATCCGAATGTGAATTGGCAAGATGAGTTTTTGAAAAATACTAATTTAATGACTCGTAATAATATTAATATTAGCGGAGGAGGTGAAACTGCTATATATTATGTTTCTGCCAATTATCTGTATAATAGTGGCGCATTTAATGTAGATAAGGATGTAAACACTTATAATACAAACACCTCCGGGAATGTCATGAATGTACATGGGAATGTACAACTGAACTTTGGGAAATACCTGAAGGTGAGTACAGACATTCGAGCCAAAAGAGAAAAGCGGAATGCGCCGGGGGCTTGGAGTGATGATTATGGAAAAGATTTATTGACCAATATCTATTCAACGCCTTTTAATGCTCATCCGATCATGAATGAAGATGGTTCGATTGCTGGAATTTCCGATTATCAGAAAAATCTGTATGGGGTTTTAAACCATTCGGGATATTCTATTTGGGAACGGTCGTCTATCTCCAGCTATATAGACATCGCTTATGATTTGAGCCGTTGGGTAAAAGGATTGAGCATAGAGGGAAGAGCCGGTTTTAATACGTATACTGATTTTTATACTAATCGTACGAAAAAATTTGCTACGTATCAGTTGATGGCTGATGGGTCATATTCACAATTCGGGTTGGATACTGAAATTGGAAATAGTGGTAAGTATAAACAGATTTATAGGAATTTTGACCACAATATAGGTCTGCGGTATACAGGGGATTTTGACAAACACAGTGTGGATGCATTGCTCCTCTTCGATAGACAGCAGGTAATGAATGCGCAGTCTACCCAATTGACTCAAAATTTTTAAGGGCCTAAGGGAAGCGTATCTTATCGTTTTAATAATACGTATTTGGCTGATTTCTCTTTTTCTTATCAAGGAAGTGAGCAATATCCGAAGAAAGATCGTTATGGTTTTTTTCCATCGATGGCTTTGGGATGGATTGTGTCGAATGAATCATTCTTTAAGAATGTAGACTTTGTAAATTTCTTAAAGGTTAGAGGTTCATATGGCTTGACAGGTAATCATGTCAGTACTTATTTTGATTATTTGCAGGCGTATACATCTACGGGGAATAATTACTATTTCGGTGTGAATCCGGGTGGACAAACTGGTTTTTATGAAAGTAAAGTGGCTAACCCGTCATTGACTTGGGAAAAAGTGCGTCAAGCAAATATAGGGTTGGATTTTTCGATGTTGAATAATCGGTTGAGTGCATCATTCGACTATTTTATAGAAAAGAACAAAGATATTTTGATTCAAAATGCGATTTCTGTCATGTATGGAGCTAATGCTTATATGCCAGAGGGTAAATTTGAAAATCGTGGTTATGAAATCCAATTAGGCTGGAATGATCGGATCCAAGATTTTAGTTATTACATTAATTTGAACTATTCATTTGCGAAAAATAAAATTGTTTATCAAAATGAAGAATATCGTCAGTATCCGTGGATGTATCATACAGGAAGCTCATTGGACTCTCGATATGGTTATGTGTTTGATCGTTATTTTACAGAAAATGATGATATCGCTTCTCTACCGGATCAGTCATTGCTGGGAGGAACACGCCAACCGGGTGATCTTAAGTACAAGGATTTGAATGATGATGGAGTTATTGATGAGAATGATATGACTGTCATTGGAAATCCGAAAGCACCCCAAGGAAGTTTCGGTATAGGATTGGGAGGAGCGTATAAAGGCTTTGATTTAAATATATTATTTAATGGTGCACATGGTGGCACATCTTATCTTAGCGACTATACTTATTGGGCGTTCCATAATAAGACCGGTAATGTAATGGAACATCATTTAGGACGTTGGACTCCGGGATCAGGTCAGTCTGCTAGCTATCCTCGTTTATCATTGTCTAATGAGAATAATACAGTTACCAGCTCTTATTGGGTAAAAGATAATACATTCTTTAGATTAAAGAATGTGGAATTGGGATATACGTTGCCAGTTCAGATTACTCAAAAAGTCGGTATAAGCAAGGCGAGAATATTCGCCAGTGGACAAAATTTGCTTTGTTGGGATAAAGTAGATGTGATTGATCCAGAATTGGAAGATGGTGGTTGTGCGTTCCCGATTCAGCGTACAATTACTGCAGGGCTTAATATTGTTTTCTAACTTAAATTCGTGAATGATGAAAAAAATAAAAATCTTTATTGCTTATGTCTCTTGTATCATCGCGGGATTAAGTTCTTGCTCAGATGAAGATATTAAAGAAATTCCGGTTGAATTTACTCCGGTGCATATCATTTGTGGAGATTCTACTAAAATTGTTCAATATGTGAATAATGTGTACACATTTTTGCCAGATGGATATAATCGTTTTGATGAGAATACATCAATGTTGGCTTCTTCGACTGATGAGGCTGTACATGCTGTTGTGGGCTCAGGTATGCAAAGATGGGGTGAAGGAGGATGGAGTCCAGCAGATCTTCTCGATAATCCGTTAAATAAATGCTATACAGGTATTCGCCGCTCTTTTATTTTTGAGGAAGAGATACTTCCGTTGGTTGATAACAATGTGATGGGTGAGTTTGGCAAGAAGTTGTGTTTAGGACAAATCTATTTTTTAAGGGCTTACTATAACTTGGAAATATTAAAACGTTTTGGAGGATATCCACTTGTAAAAACGGTTCTTACGACGAGTGATGATTTGAATATTCCAAGATCTACCTATGACGAATGTGTAGACTATATTGTAGATTTGTGTGGTCAAGCTGCCGAATTGTTGCCGATAACTTATGCCACAAATCAATTAGGACGTGCTACAAAGGGTGCAGCATTAGCTTTAAAGGCTCGTACGTTGTTGTATGCAGCCAGCCCATTGTTTAATGACCCAACCCAGGTAGATGATACATTTGAGCATGGAAAATATGATGCTTCTAAATGGGAAAAAGCGGCAGAAGCAGCTGCTGCTGTGATAAAGTTGAATACTTATGGTCTGTATACAGATGGTAAGGGATATGAAGACTTTTTCTATACATTGGATAAAAACAATGAAATCATTCTTTCCCGTATGTGTGCAGCTCATAATGATGTTGAACGTCTTAATGGGCCGGTTAGTATTACAAACGGGGAAGGTGGTACGTGTCCTTCGTTGAATTTAGTCAATGATTATGAGATGATAGATGGAAAGGCTTTTGATTGGAACAACCCAGAGCATGCGGCTAATCCTTTTGCCAATCGTGATCCTCGTTTTGAAAAAAGTATTTTATATAATGGTTCTACGTGGATGAACAATATGGTTGTCGAAACATTCACGGGAGGTAAGGATTTTACGGGGGTAAAAGCTACTCGGACTGGTTTCTATATACGTAAATTCTGTAATATCAGTGCAAGTTGGAATGCTCCTATAGGAAAGGCATTCCATTGTTTCCCATTGTTACGTTATGGTGACTTGTTGTTGATGTATGCAGAGGCAATGAATGAGGCTTATGGTCCGGATACTGATTCAAAGGGATATGGGTTGACTGCTCGTCAAGCTGTTGCTTTGATTCGCGAAAGAGCTGGATTGACAGGAAATATTGATTTGTCAGAAACTGTTCCTGCTGGAAATAGGGAGAAAATGCGTATTGCGATTCAGCATGAACGCCGAATTGAGTTAGCGTTTGAAGAACATCGGCATTTGGATCTAAGAAGATGGAAATTGGCTGAGCAAGTATTAAATCAACCGGTTTTAGGTTTAAAAATAGATAAAAAAGAAGACGGGACATTCACGTATACTCCGCAAGTGGTAGAATCTCGTGAATTTACACCTAAGATGTATTTGTATCCTTTCCCACAATCGGAAATGAGTAGAAATACGAATTTGAAGCAAAACACAGGTTGGAATTCTTAATAAAAAGAAAAACATGAGAAACATATATCTATTATTGGTTAGTATATTATTTTGCAGTAGTATATTGGCGCAAGAAATAACGGTTAAAGGTCGAGTTATTTCACAAGAAGAACCAGATGGTATTCCTGGAGTTGCGATTATGGTAAAAGGGACAACGACTGGAACTGTAACTGATGTTGATGGTAATTACTCAATAAAGGCGAATGCAAAGGCTGTTTTGCAATTTTCTTCTATCGGATATACTCCGTATGAGGTTGTAGTGGGAGATCGTGGAATAATCAATGTTGAATTGCAAACGAGTGTCGAACAATTGGAAGAGGTTGTTGTTGTTGGGTATGGAGAGCAGAAAAAAGCCAGTATTGTGGGGTCTGTCTCTAATATGAAAAATGATGATTTAAAAAGAGCGGCTCCTTCTAACTTGACAGCAGCGATAGGTGGACGTGTTACAGGAGCTTTGGTTCGATTAGGTGATGGTAATGTCGGAGGTGCGGATGCACGCTATTCTTCAGGAGAATTGGATAATGCTCAAATTTTCATTCGAGGGAAAGCAACGACAAATACTGCAACTCCGTTGATTTTGGTAGATGGTGTTGAATCGAGTTTTTCCAGAATTAACCCGGAAGATGTGGAGCAATTCAGTATTTTGAAAGATGCTTCGGCTACTGCAATCTACGGTGTGCGAGGTGCTAATGGTGTGATTTTGGTCACAACTAAACAGGGGCAAATAGGTAAGCCTAGAATTACGTTTAATCTTCAGAGGAGAATGCATAAACCATTGAAATATCCGCGTCCTTTGGGCGCATATGAGAATGCAATGTTACGCAATGAAGCAAACCGGAATATGGGTAGCAAAGAAACTTATTCGGAGGAGGATTTAGAGCATTGGCGTTTAGGGGATGATCCGTATGGACATCCGGATGTAGATTGGTATGATGAAGTGATAAAAGATCATTTCTATGAAGATCAATGTAATGTTAATATAACTGGAGGTACTCAGTTTGTTAAATACTATGTATCGGCCGAATATAATCATGCCGGAGGACCGTTTGATGCTGCTGAAGGACGAGAAAATGATTATAAGCGTTACAACTTACGTTCTAATTTTGATTTTGGAATTACCAAGACAACAGATTTAAGTGTTAAGTTGAACGGTCGTCAGGAAAGTAGAGGGGATATTAATTATGGTGAGTCAACAGGACAGCGTTATTATGGCTCTTTATGGTATGGTATTTTGAGTTCTGCTAATAATATTGCACCGATTTATAATCCGAATGGAACGTATGCTTATGGTAATAATAAGAATTGGAATTTGCGAGCTATTTTGAATGAAGCTGGTTATCGTACACGTTTGTCTAATAGTTTGGATGCAAATCTGAATTTGAAACAAAAGTTGGATTTTATATTGAAAGGTTTGTCTGCTCGTGTCATGTTTGGAGCAACATTCTCTTCTGGTTCAAGAAGGGTTATTGGTGGAGAAACTATTCCGGCTCTTTGGGATTATAATCATGTTACCGGTGATTATACATTGAGACAGGCCGAAATGGCTAAATATTTTGGTGTTGACAATACGAATCTCCCTTACTCTAGAAGAATGCAGTGGGAATTTGCGTTGAATTACAATCGGACTTTTGCTGAAAATCATAAAGTTGGTGCATTGTTTTTATATACACAGGATTCGTATGAATCAGATGCAACTTTGCCTGTTTCTCATAGAGGTTTTGCCGGTAGAATTACGTATGATTATAAGTCTAAATATTTGGCAGAGGTTAATATGGGATATAATGGATCAGATCAGTTTGATAAAAATAATCGTTATGCCTTGTTCCCTTCTGGCTCTTTAGGATGGGTGATTTCGGAAGAAAGTTTCATGAAGGATTTGAAATTTATAAATTTCTTGAAATTAAGAGGATCTTATGGTACAGCCGGTAATGACAAAATTGGAGGATATCGGTATCTATATCGGTATGAATTTAATAAGACTAATGGAAGATGGACTGACTACAAACATGAAATATATAATTTTGGTAAGACTCCTGTTTCGCAGTCTGGTATGCGTGAGGGAACTTTAGGAAATGATAATGTTACATGGGAAGTCGCTAAAAAAGCAAACGTGGGGTTAGATCTTTATTTCTGGAAAAATCGTTTTAAATTCACTGTCGATTTGTTCCAAGAAAAACGTAGTAATATTTTAGCTGTAAGAAATGATGTTCCAGATCAGACAGGGTTGAATTCGTCCAAACTACCAGCTCAAAATATTGGAAAGGTGACGAATAAAGGGTACGAATTTGAATTATCATTCACTGAAAAAATAGGTAATGTGGATGTTAGTTTAGGCGGTAACTTTACATTTGCCCGTAGTAATATTGATTACATCGCAGAAGCTCAATTGAAGTATCCGTGGATGATGCGTGTGAATAATCCGGTTGGACAACCTTTCGGTTATGTATGGACTGGAAAGTTCTATGACTATGACGATTTAGAGAATCCGAATGTTCCTAAGCCCAATGGTAAAATTTCAGCGGGAGATCTTATGTTTGAAGATTTGAATGGAGATGGAGTGATTGATGGTTATGATAAAAAGGCAATTGGCTATTCAACGGTTCCTGAAATTATTTATGGTTTCAATCAGAGTTTTTCTTATAAAGGATTTTATTTGGATTTATTTTGGCAAGGTGCTGCACATGTCAGTTCTCGATTTACGAATGAACTTCGTTATGAATTTCATTCCAATAATGTGCTGCCATTCCACTTAGATCGTTGGGTGTATGATCCGGAAAGAGGTTTGGATACGCGTGCAACGGCCAAATATCCGGCTCTTGTTATTGGAGGTTCAACGTGGACGAAAGAAAATTCTTCATTCCAATATTTAAATAGTGCATTCTTGAGATTGAAAACAGCAGAGTTCGGTTATAATTTTCCTGTTTCGTTGTGTCATAAAATGCATTTAGGAGGATTAAGGGTTTATCTTAGTGGCTCTAATTTATTAACATTTGATAAAATCGGATGGATTGATCCTGAATACAATTCAGAGTCAACAGGGCAGCGTGGAAACGCATATCCGCAAACTAAATTTTATTCTTTGGGATTATCTGTGTCATTTTAAATAGAAAAAACATGAAAAAATATGTATATGCAATAATGCTCTTTGCAATGTGTATGTCTTGTAAAGATGGTAGTGATTTGTTGGATCCTGCAGTAGGAGGTATTACAGAAGAAGATGTATTTACAGACGCTCAAAATTCCATGTTATTTTTGAACGACATTTATGGAGATCTTGTACCAGTTTTCCACAGACAGGAAACAAAGGGATGCGTTGGCCTGGTAATGATGTAATGCTGGATGTGACAACCGATAATGGTTCGTCAAACTTAGGTACATCTTCAGCTTTTTATGAATTTAATGTTGGTTCATGGACGCCTCTTTCGGGCGAGAGCTTTTTTTGGGTAAAAGAATGGAAGGATAATTGGGCTTCAATCAGATCTTGTAATTTGTTCTTATCCCATGTAGATGAGATTCCTTTGAGCGATGAGTATCAGTTTACTGAAAAAGTTAGGGCAATTAGAAAAGGTGAATGTGTTTTTTTAAAAGCATTTTTTTATGCAGAGTTGTTGAAACAATTTGGAGGATTACCTATTGCTGATAAGGTTTATTCACTTGATGATGAAATGAATAATCCGCGAAATACATTTGATGAAACGGTTAATTACATAACAGATCTATGTGATAAAGCAGCAGCTCTTTTGCCAGAAAATCATCCTGATGTTGACTATGGTAGAGCAACAAAGGGAGCAGCATTAGCGTTGAAAGCGCGTGTTTTACTTTATTCCGCCAGCCCGTTATGGAATAATCCATCCAAACCGGAAGATTCTCCATTCCGTGGTAAGTTTGATGAAACAAAATGGAAGAAAGCGGCACAAGCTGCAGCAGACGTTATTAATTTGAATCAATATGAATTGCATAGCAATATTTCGGATCTCTTTTTGACGAGAGTTAATCGTGAGTTTATATTTGTTCATATGAACCAACCATGTAGCTGGATGACTTCAATTAGTATTCCTAAGAATTTATGCCCGACAGGTAGAAATGATAAGAGTGGTTGTAATCAGGTAACATATAATTTGATTAAGGAATATGAGATCTTGAAAGATGGTAAGGCTTATTCAATCGATGATGCTGCTTCTGGTTATGATGATCAAAATCCGTATATAAATCGTGATCCTCGTTTTTATCGTGACTGTTTGTTTAATGGCTCTATTTATCAGGGAAAAGTAGCTCAATTGGGAGAAGCAGAAGGCGGTGCACCGAATCCTCCTCATAATCCTGTTGAAATCAGTGGATTTAATACTCATGTGCATAGCGTTAAATTTGCGGATTGGGACTTGGTGCTGAATTTTGATGCTCGTGATCCGGGAAAAGGTATGAGTACTAATCAAAACTTCCCTTACATAAGATATGCAGAAGTTCTGTTGAACTATGCAGAAGCTATGAATGAAGCATTTGGCCCGGAAGTTGACGGATTAGGAAATGGTAAGACGGCTTTATGGGCCGTAAATTAAGTACGTACTCGTTCTAAATATCCAGAGGATCCGGCCCGTAAGGAATATTTGGGTCAAAAAGGAGGTATGCCTCCTATTTCGGCAGGGTTAGGTAAAGACGAAATGCGTGAGAAAATTCGTCACGAACGTCGGATTGAATTATCTTTTGAAGAACATCGTTTCTGGGATGTACGCCGTTGGATGATTGAGCCGGAGACAATGACAACTATCCAAGCGCAAGTACCAATTTGGAATGAAGAGGGAAAAGTGAGATATGAAATCCGAACGATTCAGAAACGTACTTTTGAACGGAAGATGTATCGTATGCCGATACCGGAGCAACAGATTTACAATAATCCGAATTTGATACAAAATCCAGGATGGACGCTTAGTCCGGAAGAGGCTGATTAAATTTATTAGGATTTGCTGAATAGAATGTGTGTGCATCTATTTGGCAAATTCTAGTCTGTTTTTACTGATGATATGTGATACTTTATAAGTCTATTTTGTAATGAAAAGAATATATATATTAATCGTTTTTCTATCTTATACGATCTCTCTTTTAGCCATAGGTCAAAAGGATAAATTTGTAGGGGGGACTTCTGCCGTTTATTTGGGGGCTGAATATAGGAAACATGTTTTTTTTGAAGAAATGTTGGCAAATAAATCCATTGTGTCTTTGGAGCAATTTTATAGAGTAGGTGGAGAAAATGTACCTGTCACTCCAACGAAATGTAAAATACAGTACACAGCAGATTCTTTGTATGTGTTATTCAGTTGTTATGAAGATAATATGGATTTTCCAAGTAAACTTCACGAAAAATGGTTCTCTCTTTTAGGCTCTCCTGTCGAGCAAGATGCTTCTTTTCCTGATAAAGTAGATTTATTTATATCCCCATCTTTAAAAACTTCTTCTTATTATCAATTTACTGCGACTTTAAAAGGAGAATATTTTGGGTGTAAATTTAATGCACCTCAAGTATTACAAGACGCTGATGGGCTTATCCCTCAACGAAAATATGAAAAAATAAACGATTTTAAGGTTCAAATAATTAAGCAAAAGGATTATTGGTATGCTTTTTTGAGTATACCATGGGAAACAATAGAAGGGAAACCAAACGGCTGTTTCGGTTTGACTCCTGTAAGAACTCGCTGGCGTAATTCCGAAGTGAGTAGTCCTGTCGCGATGGATTATTCAGACCGTCCTGTTGCAACGGATCTTTTTATTGAAACTCATTTGGGTGGAACGCCTCAGATACGGGTTTATGATAAGATATTATGTAAATTGCCTTCTGGAAATTATCGTTGGCAGAGACCCGCACGGGTTGTTTATCCGAGTGAAAAAACAAAGAGAGAAATTTTGAATTTGCAAAAAACGCTTTCTCAGAAAACAACAGAAAAAAACTTATTGCAGCGGTTATTTTTGCTGCAAAGTTGGGTGGACTTAATGTCGTTGGAAGGTTTTAATTTTGGCTCAACGAGAGGCTCATTGCCTTTACAGGATATGTATGTGTATTTGACTCGTAAAAAAGTCAATCGGTTATTAATGGAAGAAAAATATCCGAATGTTTGCGAAATTGTCGATGACTATCTGGCTCAATTGGATAGCGTTTCAACGAAATGGTATGCAGATGGTTCAATCGGCAATATAAAATCTGATAGTTGGAAGTCTTTGGAAGAAGTAGAATCTGTAGAAAATCAGAAAGAGGCGACATTGTTGAAATGTAAAGTTGATGACCGGGTGGTTAATCTTTATCTCTCTTTCCCTCAGACGGGAGGAGTAAGGCTTCATGCGGATCGGAAAGGCTTTTTCTCTCCAGACCATGCGGCTTCAGTTTCTTTTCATGAAGAATCTGCCGGTAAATATATCTCAGAGCAAGCTAACTTCAAGATAAAAATGACCCAAAAGCCATTTAAATTATCTTTTTATGATTCATCAGACAAGTTGAAGTTAGAAATTTCCAAAATCGCATTTAAATATTCTCAAGCAGGGAAAATCGATGCCGTTGACTGCCGGATAAAGGTTACCCCCGACGAAGTTATATATGGTTTTGGTGAAAAATTTGATAAATTCAATCAGAAAGGGGGAGTGCTGACGCTTTGGGGAATGGATGATTGGCTTGGGTTGACCACTGGGCTTCAAAATCAAAGCTATAAACCTATTCCTGTTTTTCATAGTACAAAGGGCTATACAATGTTTCTCAATTCTTCCTACCGGTTAAGGGCGGATATTGGAAATTCAAACCCGGGAGAACTACGTTTGAGCCAGCATGGTGACATTTTGGACTACTATTTTTGGGTAGATGCTCCGGAGCAGGCACTTCAATCGTATACCAATCTCACCGGAAAACCCATATTGCCTCCCAAATGGGCATTTGAACCTTGGATGGGAAGAACCGGTCGAGGTTGGAGAGCTCCTGGTGATCCTGTGAAAGAGAAAAAGAGAGTGATAGAACAATTTGAGAAGTTGGATATCCCTCATTCTGCTATTTATGCCGAAGGTGTTGGTGCAGAAAGACCCGATATGCACACATACGTAAATGCGCGAAATATAAAACCTTTGTCTTGGTATTATTCAGCGATTGACCAGAAAACGCAACAAAGGTTGATGCCGGATGTTGATGTAAAGGATTTGCCGATTTTGAATGTAGATAATCCCGCTAAATTAGCATCTCGTGATATTTCTTATGTCGATTTTACTCATCCGAATGCATTAGAAATGGCGAGAAGATGGTGGAAATTGCGATTGGATTTAGGTATTGCCGGTAGTATGGTTGATTTTGGAGATCGAGTACCGGAAGATGTTACCTTCTACAATGGTAAAAAGGGAGATGAAATGCATAATTTCTATTCTTATGATTATCATCGGACGTATGCAGAGGTGTTTAGAGAAAGACGTGGCAACGATTTTATTTTGTTTGGAAGGTCTGCGGCGCCGGGTACTCAAAAGTGGGTAGCACAGTTCTCGGGTGATGTGCGTGCTAATTTGCGTGGATTGGAAGGTAGCTTAAATGGACTTTTAAATTTAAGCGCTTGCGGTTTTTCTATTTGGGGAAGTGACTTAGGAGGATTTAGGGCTTGGGCTGAGCCAAATGTTTATATACGTTGGACACAGTTCGCTTGTTTTAGTCCTTTAATGCGTTCACATGGGCGAGTTCCTAAGGAACCGTGGGAGTATGGAGATAAAGCTGTGGTAAATTATAAATATTATGCTTGGGTGAGAGAAAATCTATTAGATTATATTTATCATTCGGCAACACAGTCTCATTTATCAGGAATTCCAATGGTTAGGGCGATGGCAGTCGCTTTTCCTGAAGAATTGTCGGTTGTGAATATTCCGGATCAGTATATGTTTGGAAAAGATTTAATGGTTTGTCCTGTGATTACGGATAAAAATAAGAGGAAGATTACTTTTCCTGTGGGAAAATGGACAGATCTGTGGACTGGAAAAACGATTCAGGGACCATTTTATTCAGAGATAGATGTTCCAATAGAGAAAATACCAGTATACATTCGTGAGGGAGCAATTTTCCCTGTTCGATTAAGTTCTAATTTTAAATTTGGAGAAAGTTTGACCCGGAATAAAGTGAATGCATTTATTATTTCGTTAACATACAAGATTGATAAAGAGGTATTTAAAGGTGAACATGGTGTCGAAGTTTCTATGAAAAAGGAAGATGACTCATATCGAATAGTGATGGAGCAAGCACTCGATTTTAGATATTTAATAGTTTATGGCTCACAAATTACAGATGTGAAAATAGATGGAAAAAGTTTGCCGCTGTTAGAAGAAAAAGATTTGACTTCATTCCCTTTGGGGTGGTTTAGAGATAATGAAAATAATAGAATCGTAGTTCGTACTCCTTGTGGAGTCTCTAAAGAAGTCATCTTGAATAAATAAGATTTAATGTATTATAGATAATAGTTGATCCTTTTATGTTATAAAAAATGAAAAATTTTTTTATTGTATTACTTTTGTTTGAACGATTATTCGCGTGTGCTCAAAATTCTGTTATACAATATTATGCTCCTAATCCAGGAGTTCAAAAAGCATTTGTTTTGTATGATAATGATTCTTTGATCCCAACTTATGAACTTCCAAATCCGTTAGTGCTTGAAAGTGGTCAGAAAGTGGTGGACTCTATTATGTGGTGGCGACAAAGGCGCCCTGAATTATTGTCACTGTTTGAGAATGAGATATATGGTAAAACTCCATTTTTTTCGCAGGCAGCCCCCGGTTTTTTGCAATATCCAGTTGTTCGTGTTTTAAGCGAAAAAAAAGATGTTTTTAATGGAAAAGCAACTCGTAGAGAAGTTCGACTATGTTATACTCAAAATGATAGTAGTTACTATTTAGATGTATTACTTTATTTACCGAATCATGTAAAAACTAAGGTGCCAGCTTATGTTATGCTGAACTTTCGGGGTAATCAATCTGTAACAGAAGATACTGATATTCATATTTGTGAATCTTGGATGACTCCTTGTAGTGATGGTTCGGTTGTAAATTTCCATTCTACGGAAAAGTCACGTGGAATTGCAAAATCTCGATGGCCAATTGAAATGATTATTGATCGGGGATATGCTCTTGCTACTGCTTGTTATCAGCAGTTAGTTCCGGATTATAAATCAGATTCTCCACAAAAAATACATTCTTTGTTTTTTCGAAAAGGACAGATTGCTTCAGCTTCGAACGAATGGGGAAGCATTGGTGTATGGGCATGGGGAATGTCTCGGATATTGGATTATTTGGAGACTGAGCCTCGAATAAATTCTCGGCAGGTAGTAGCTGCTGGTCATTCCAGATTGGGAAAAACAGCTTTATGGGCTGGTGCACAAGACCAACGTTTTGCGATTGTTATAGCAAATAACTCGGGGTGTGGTGGAGGTGCATTGTCAAAACGTATTTTGGGAGAAACTATAGATCTTTTGTGTTATGTCCGTCCACATTGGTTTTGTGATAATTTTAAATATTATGCTCGGAATGAAAAGCTTTTACCGATAGATCAGCATGAGTTGATAGCTTTGATAGCTCCACGTCCGGTTTATCTTGCTGTGGCTGAAAATGATTGGGCTGCAGATCCTAAAGGAGAATATTTGACTTTATTGAATGTAGATAGTGTATATCGATTTTTGGGGAGTAATGGTATAGGGAAGAAAGATCGTAATAATATTTTATTGGAAAAGGGGTCTTTGATTTATGATGCACGGATGCCAAGAATAAATCAATCAACAGGAGAGACTATTGGTTTCCATATTCGTATGGGAAAGCATGATATAACGAAATATGATTGGGTTCAGTTTTTAAATTTTACAGATTTATAAAGTAAAGCCCTAAAATGAAAACAAGAGCTAAACAAGTGCAAATAA
>OBAM01001436.1_pt1 | contig 15196 bp, 11 predicted proteins | sample 1517751 | NCBI WGS metagenome assembly OBAM01 (sample SAMN04571703, study PRJEB22368) | human gut metagenome | biome: human gut; material: stool | host: Homo sapiens | place: Luxembourg | collected 2012-10-18
TATCGATCTCTAAACCTGCCGCGCTATATTGCGCCATCAAATCAACCATCGCCTGACCGCGATCTCGAGACTCACCGTGCACATGCTCAAACAACAGTAATGAGGTGGCACGCCCGCGATCGAAGAGCTCACAGTACTGCGCCTGTACATCCATCAGATCATGGCTTGTGAAGTCACGGATGTAAGCCATCAACTGAGCAGATTGCGCCAGCGTTAACTCATTCGCATCATCCAGCGCGGCGATCAGCTCCTGCTGGTTTTCCCATAGGGCCTCATCGGGATAATCCAGCAGACGAGCCACAATGCGTAGCGTTATCATGAGCGTTTCTCCCCATGAATATCCGCATCACGCGGCGTTTTCTGCGTCACGTCGATGGCATCAATACGGCGGCTATTAAACAAATTAAACGTGGTATCACTACCATGACAGCCATCACCAAAGCTGAAACCACAGCCCTTACTTTCAGGGAAGGCCTCGCGAGCCTGTTCACGATGACTTGATGGGATCACAAAGCGATCTTCATAGTTGGCGATTGCCAAATAGCGATACATCTCTTGTGCCTGAGCCTCAGTTAACCCCACCTGCTCCAACGCGCTGGTGTCGGTGACACCGTCCACGGTTTCAGCCCGTTTGAAATGACGCATTGCCAACATGCGTTTTAACGCCAGCAACACCGGCGCGGTATCACCTGCGGTCAATAAGTTGGCAAGATACTGGACGGGAATGCGCAGACTTTCGACATCAGGCAGCACGCCAGAATGTGGCAACGCTCCAGCATCCGCCGCCGACTGAATGGGCGACAATGGCGGCACATACCAGACCATCGGCAGCGTACGATATTCAGGATGCAATGGCAGAGCGAGTTTCCAATCCATCGCCATTTTGTACACCGGCGATTTCTGGGCTGATTCAATCACGCCCTGCGGCACGCCATCTTTCAGCGCCTGTTCGATTACTGCGGGATCGTTAGGGTCGAGGAAAATATCCAACTGACGCTGATACAAATCCTGCTCATTCTCTGCTGAAGCGGCATCGGCAATCTTATCTGCGTCATATAGCAATACGCCCAAGTAACGAATACGCCCCACGCACGTTTCAGAGCAGATCGTTGGCTGTCCGGATTCAATACGTGGATAACAGAAGATGCACTTCTCCGATTTGCCACTCTTCCAGTTAAAGTAGATTTTCTTGTATGGACAACCGGTCAAACACATGCGCCAACCGCGGCATTTATCTTGATCAATCAATACAATGCCGTCTTCTGAACGCTTGTAAATCGCACCACTCGGGCAGGTCGCAACACAAGCCGGATTCAGGCAGTGTTCACATAGGCGCGGCAAATACATCATGAAAGTGTTTTCGAACTGACCATACATCTCTTTTTGCATGTTGGCGAAATTCTGGTCTTTAGCGCGTTTTTCAAACTCACCGCCCAGAATATCGTCCCAGTTCGGACCATTTTCGATTTTCTTCATGCGCTGACCGGTGATCAGTGAACGCGGGCGCGCAATGGGCTGATGTTTGCTTTCTGGTGCGTTTTGCAGATGATGATAATCGTAATCAAACGGTTCGTAATAATCGTCTAAACCCGGAACATCAGGGTTGGCGAAGATTTTAGACAGTAAACCAACGCGGTTCCCCATGCGTGGTTCGAGTTTACCGTTGATCTTACGGATCCAGCCGCCCTTCCACTTTTCCTGATCTTCCCAGTTGTGGGGATAGCCAACGCCCGGTTTGCTTTCAACATTGTTGAACCAGGCATATTCGGTGCCCTCACGGCTAGTCCAAACATTTTTACAGGTCACAGAACACGTATGGCAGCCAATACATTTATCGAGATTTAGCACCATACCGACTTGAGAACGGATTTTCATTTGGCCTTCTCCTGCTGGCTATCCTTTTGATCTTGCGTGTAATCGTTACCTTCATCGTCTAACCAGTCGATACGATTCATCTTACGTACCACGACAAACTCATCGCGGTTAGAGCCGACGGTGCCGTAGTAGTTAAAGCCGTAGGCCAGTTGAGCGTAGCCGCCAATCATGTGTGTCGGCTTCGGTGAAATACGTGTCACGGAGTTATGAATTCCCCCTCGCTGGCTAGTGATTTCCGAGCCCGGAATATTCACGATACGTTCTTGCGCGTGGTACATCATGGTCATACCCGCAGGAACACGCTGGCTGACCACCGCACGCGCAGTCAGCGCGCCGTTGGCGTTAAAGGCTTCAATCCAATCGTTATCCTCGATACCTAATTCTTTGGCATCATCTTCACTCAGCCAAACAATTGGGCCACCGCGGCCTAAGGTCAGCATCAACAGGTTGTCGCTGTAAGTAGAGTGGATCCCCCACTTCTGGTGTGGCGTCAGGAAGTTCAACGCTTTTTCTTTATTACCATTCGGCGTTTTCCCCATGACCGGCGCCGCGGCGCGAGTATCGATAGGCGGACGATATACCAGTAGGCTTTCACCAAAGGCACGCATCCACTCATGATCCTGATACAGCTGCTGGCGGCCACTCAGCGTACGCCAAGGAATGAGCTCGTGAACGTTGGTGTAGCAGGCGTTGTAAGATACATGTTCGTCTTCTAAGCCAGACCATGTTGGGCTAGAGATAATTTTGCGTGGTTGCGCCTGAATATCGCGGAAGCGAATTTTCTCGTCTTCCTTGTTTAACGCCAGATGTGTATGGTCACGACCCGTAATATTGCTTAAGGCCTGCCATGCTTTCACCGCAACTTGACCGTTAGTTTCAGGAGCTAACGACAGAATGACTTCCGCAGCATCAATGGCCGTTTCAATTTTAGGGCGACCGGCTGCTGCGCCGTCTGGCTGGGTGTAGTTCAGCTGTTTGAGGAAATCGACCTCAGTCTGTGTGTTCCAACTGATGCCTTTACCGCCGTTGCCTAGCGTATCCATCAATGGGCCGAGAGACGTGAAGCGTGCATAGGTATTTGGGTAATCACGCTCCACTGCGATAATGTGCGGCGCGGTTTGCCCTGGAATTAGGTCGCATTCGCCTTTTTTCCAATCCTTCACGCCAAACGGCTGAGCCAACTCTGCGGCAGAATCGTGCTGAATAGGTAAGGTGACAATATCGGTTTCTTTACCCAGATGCCCTTCACACAGGCGCGAAAACGCGTCGGCGATACCTTTATAGATTTCCCAGTCGCTTTTAGATTCCCAAGCAGGATCGACGGCGGCAGACAATGGATGAATAAACGGATGCATATCCGACGTATTCATATCGTCTTTTTCATACCATGTTGCCGTTGGCAGCACGATATCCGAGTATAAACAGGTGCTCGACATGCGGAAATCCAGCGTCACCACCAGATCCAACTTGCCTTCAGCGCCGTTGTCTTTCCACTCGACGTCTTCAGGCTTGACGCCACCCGGCTGCCCCAAATCCTGCCCCTGAATTCCATGTTCAGTACCCAGCAAATATTTGAGCATATACTCATGCCCTTTACCGGAAGACCCCAACAGATTGGAACGCCATACAAACAGATTACGTGGGAAGTTTTTCTCATCGTCAGGCTGCTCAGCAGCAAATCGAATTGAACCGTCTTTCAGGCTTTTTACCGTGTAATCAACCGGAGACATCCCTGCCGCGCGTGCCTGCTCGGCAATGTGCAGCGGGTTAGTTCCCAACTGTGGTGCTGATGGCAACCAGCCCATACGTTCGGCGCGCACGTTCAGATCAATCAGGCTGGCGCTGAATCGGGTTTTATCCGCCATTGGCGATAACAGCTCTTCGGTACCCACCGTTTCATAACGCCATTGGCTTGAATGGTTATAGAAGAATGAGGTGCTATTCATGTGGCGCGGTGGACGCTGCCAATCTAGGCCAAACGCCAGTGGGGTCCAGCCAGTTTGCGGACGCAGTTTTTCTTGTCCAACATAGTGAGCCCAACCGCCGCCGCTCTGGCCTACGCAACCACAGAAAATCAGCATATTGATAAGACCGCGATAGGTCATATCCATGTGGTACCAGTGGTTGACACCGGCACCCACGATAATCATCGAGCGTCCGCGCGTTTTTTCTGCGTTTTGTGCAAACTCACGCGCAATACGTACGATGTTTTCTTTGCTTACGCCGGTGACCAATTCAGCCCACGCAGGAGAATAGGCTTTCACATCGTCATAGCTCTGCGCGCAGTTGTCATCGTTTAAGCCGCGCTCAATGCCATAGTTGGCTAACGTTAGATCATATACGCTGGTCACTAAGGCACTTGAACCATCGGCTAACTGAAGGCGTTTTACCGGCAGTTTATGCAGCAGAATGTCCTGCAGTTCAACGCTGTTAAACGGATCGCTCTCACCGGTTTTGATACCACCAAAGTAAGGGAAGCCAACTTCAGCAAGCTCGTCATAATTATCCAGCAGACTGAGCTGTAGCTTAATCTCTTCACCGCTGGTGCCATCGCGTTGTTCTAAGTTCCATTTGCCTTTTTCGCCCCAGCGATAACCGATAGAACCCTGTGGAGCGGTCAGTTCGCCATTTTGGTTAATTGCCACGGTTTTCCATTCAGGGTTATTTTCCTGGCCTAGACCATCAACCAAATCTGAGGCACGCAGCATACGGCCAGCCGCATAATATCCACCCTCGCGCGGTTCCAACAGCACCAGCATTGGCATATCGGTGTATGTACGCACATAATCGGCAAAGTATTCTGTCTGACGTTGTACGTGGAACTCTTTCAAGATCACGTGCCCCATCGCCAACGCCATCGCACTGTCAGTGCCCTGTTTGGGGTTAAGCCACTGATCGCAAAGTTTGGCAATTTCTGCGTAGTCTGGTGTCACCGCTACGGTTTTGGTTCCCTTGTAACGAACTTCGGTAAAAAAGTGCGCATCAGGAGTACGCGTCTGTGGAACATTCGAGCCCCATGCGATGATATAAGAAGAGTTATACCAATCAGCAGATTCAGGAACGTCGGTCTGCTCGCCCCAAGTCATCGGTGATGCCGGTGGCAAATCACAGTACCAGTCATAGAAGCTCAAACATACGCCGCCGATCAGCGACAGATAGCGAGCACCAGCGGCATAGGAAACCATCGACATCGCCGGAATCGGTGAGAAGCCGATAATACGGTCTGGACCATACTGTTTGGCGGTGTAAACGTTAGACGCCGCAATCAGCTCGTTGACCTCTTTCCAGCTAGAACGCACGAAACCACCGCGGCCTCGCGCCTGCTTATATTCTTTCGCCTTTTCGCTGTCGCTGACGATAGAAGCCCATGCATCTACCGGATCGCTATGCTGTGCTTTTGCTTCACGCCAAAGCTTCATCAGGCGCTTACGCATCATGGGGTATTTCACGCGGTTAGCGCTATACAGATACCAAGAGTAGCTTGCACCGCGTGGGCATCCACGAGGTTCATGGTTTGGCAAATCAGGGCGTGTACGAGGATAGTCCGTCTGCTGGGTTTCCCAAGTGACTAGGCCATTCTTGACGTAAATCTTCCAGCTGCATGAACCTGTGCAGTTTACCCCATGGGTAGAACGAACGATTTTGTCATGCTGCCAGCGGCTACGGTATCCGTCTTCCCAGTCACGGTTTACGTTCCATTCTTGGCCGTGGCCGTCAGCGAACGTTTCACCTTTCTGTTTGAAATAACGGAACCGGTCAAGAAATTTGCTCATCCGGAGTTCTCCTGGTACGGGGATTAAAGCCCCTGTCATTATTGTGAAATATGCATGATGCATTGCTCAGATTGGGCTCAGCCTACCGACCGTTACGCGCGCGGAACTTGATTGCGATCAAGGCAGAATGGGAGGTCATAACGTCAGGCTGGGTGAAATACCACCAAAGGATAACAACGCAAAAATCATTTATTTATATGAAAAATAAAGATTAATTTAAAACATTGAGATTTTGTTGAGTAAAATTTGAGGTGGAAGACTATTTAGGGGTAGGTAGCCGTTTTTAACGCTGAAAATAAAAAATGGTGGGCTGAATTAAAGCAAACTCAGATAGTATTAGTAATAATAGTAACAGTATGAAAATAACGTATTGTGTTTTTTCGCCAGACATATCAGCATCTCGCGGCAAAATATCCGTTTCTGGACAAAATATCTCTTCCAGAAGCTGTTTTCATCCTTGAGGTTGATCCTGATGATCACGATAAAACCTGTGCTGCTGTCCCTTTTAGTTGGGCTTCCGCTGTTCGCCAGCGCTAGCGAATCCGATACGAGTACGCCCATTGAACGCCAGAAATGTGGCAAGAATATCAGCCTGACGGTGCGAGACGTCGATAGTGGTCATGCCGTGATTGGGTTGATTAATCATAAAACTAAATCCTGGGATTATTTCTATTCACAGCATGGTTTTATTAACTATCGTAAGTATTCTCAATATGTGCCCGTTTGGTATGACACTAAAGCGAATAAATATGAGCTGGTTAAACAAACGGCGGCTTCAAGCGCCCCTATATTTTGGGGCGCGGACAAAGCCGGTAATTATTTGCTTTCTCTCGGTGAACACAACTATCGCTGTGGCGCTTTAAGCGCGCCTGAGACAAATTCACGCAGCACCAACGAAAACTTAAACGCGGTCTATGGCGAATAAACAGGCGCGATGCTTGATAAACGAACGCCAGATAAATAACGCGAGACATAAAAAATCCCCAGCCATTTTAGCCTAATGCTTGTCAGTTAAGCCTGATTTTAGGGGAAGTACACCGATGGGGTCGTAGCGGCGAAGCCGCCGACAACTTTGCAGGGAGCAAAGTTGAACAACGCTTTAGCGTTGACCCCTAGGGTGGAACACATGGATGTGTTCCATAACCGCCCCGCGGTGTGCTAGCCCCGTGTATCTCGATCTCTTAAATGAACAGCATTAAGCAATTTTAGCCGGGGATTTTTTATATATTGATGAAAAAATTAGCGTGGTTTTTTGGTCGCTAACGTTTTCAAATTTCGCCCGTAAACAAACCAGGTAATCAGAATACAGACCACATAAAACACCACGAAAACCTTCATTGCGCCAGCCGGAGAGCCCGTCAGCGCCAGAGAAGTACCAAACGCTTTAGGAATGAAGAACCCACCCGCTGCCCCAATCGCAGAGATAAAGCCCAATGCTGCCGCTGTGTCAGTGACCGCTTCGCGTTGAGCCTGCTCATCGCTCCCCCCATGAGCCTTGACGCTATCTATCGTGATTTTACGAAATACCACAGCGATCATCTGGAAAGTAGAACCACTCCCCAACCCCGCAGTTAAGAACAACAACATAAAGACGCTGTAGAACGCGATAAATGAGCCACCGATACCGTGCGTTGGTAAGGTCAAGAACAGCAGCGCGGCAAAAATTGCCATCAATACGAAGTTAATCAGGGTGACGCGAATCCCCCCAAAGCGATCGGATAACGCGCCCCCCACTGGACGAGCTAACGCCCCTAAGAAAGGCCCAAAGAACGCATAATGCAAAATCACCACATCTGGGAACTGTGTTTTCGACAGCATGGCAAAACCAGCAGAAAAACCGATGAATGAGCCAAAGGTCGAGAGGTAGAGCACGCTCAATATCCATAGATGTGCACGTTTTAATACCGGTAACTGCTGGCTCAAAGACGCTTTAGACGCCGCCAGATCGTTCATTCCGAACCAGGCAAACAGCGTAGCGATGATCAGGAAAGGAACCCAGATCCAAGCCGCATTCTCCAGCCACAAACTGCTGCCGTCGGGCTGAGTATGACCCGTACCACCAAAAATACCGAAAATGCTGATTGAAATAGCGATAGGCGCAATCAACTGCATCACGCTTACGCCCAAATTCCCCAAACCACCGTTTAGCCCCAGTGCGCCGCCCTGTTTGTTTTTCGGGAAGAAGAAACTAATGTTAGCCATGCTGGAAGCAAAGTTTGCCCCGGCAAAACCGCACAGCAGGGAAATCGTCACAAACACGCTAAACGACGTCGAGGGATCCTGCACGGCAAAACCCAGCCATACACATGGGATCACTAAGAAGATGGTGCTAATTGCCGTCCAGCGACGCCCGCCAAACATAGGGATCACAAAGGAGTATGGCACCCGCAAAATAGCGCCAGAAACAGACGGTAGCGCAGTTAACATAAACAGTTGGTCGGTCGTGAAGTTAAAACCAACTTTGTTAAGATTTACCGCCACCGCGCTGAATAACATCCAGACGCAAAAAGCGAGTAATAAACAAGGAATTGAAATCCATAGATTACGCTGAGCCGTTTTCTGGCCTATTTTCTGCCAAAACTCTGGCTCTTCAGGGCGCCAGTCCTGAATCACGCCCCCTTTTTGCTTTAAGTCTGGAGCGGATGCTTGTGTCATATAAACCTCTGCTTTTATCCGGTTAAGTAGCGGAGTTGTACGCATCACGCACCTGAGCAAACTTGATACAAATCAAGCCGCTGTAAGGTAGCAATTTACCGTAATTAGCCATAACTCCCTTAATGAGTAGTCGGCTTTATGATAAATATTTCTGAAGAATCATCTGGTTAAAAGCGGGTGAAAATGGCATTCACTGCGTGAGTAGCATAGGCAAATATTAAGGGTTACTTCCTTATGGGTATGGGGTTATTCACTAGGATGATTTAAAAAGGCCTTTTAAGGGCATCTTTCCCTTTGCTGACTCATTTCGACCGCCGGTAAATCGCTATGAAACATTTCTGTGCCCGTTTTTCAATTGTCAGTCAGGTGGCAGCTTTAATGCTGTTGCTGGGTATCATTGGCATTGCAGGCATGAGCGTTTCAGGTTGGATGGCACAAAGTATTCAGGGCAATGCCCATGCGATAAATACGTCTGGATCTCTGCGTATGCAGAGTTATCGCCTGTTATCGATGGTACCGTTAAATAGCAGCAATCAACGCTATCTCGATGAGCTGGAAAAATCTTTAAATAGCCCAGTCTTGCTCTCTGCGGTCAAAGAAGAACATCTCAACGGTCAGTTCACCGCGCTACAGCGCTACTGGCAAGAACAGTTGCGTCCTGCGTTGATTGCATCTAAGCACCCCGCTGACGCCAGAGAAAATGTGGTGAGATTTGTCGGGCATCTCGATGAGTTGGTTTCCTCTATCGATCATCAGACCGAACAACGTTTAACCATGGTCGGCGTGGTACAGAAAATTTTTATCCTGCTGACGTTGCTACTTCTTGCCGGAACCGTTTTCTATTTACGCCGCCGTTTACTACACCCTTGGCGCCAACTGGTAAGCATGTCGCAAACTATTGGACAAGGAAATTTCAGCCAACGCTTTCAGCAAACCACGCATCAGGATGAGATGGCCATCCTTGGTTCAACGCTGAATGCCATGTCATCAGAACTGTCGCTGATGTATGGCAAGCTTGAACAGCTCGTCGAACAAAAAACCAATGACCTGCAAAAGAAAAATCAGGTGCTTTCTTATCTTTACCGAGCCAGCCGCCAGTTACATTCGCGGGCGCCACTGTGTTCCCGTTTGCTACCTGTTCTGACCGAGTTACAGGAACTCACCCCGCTGCACTCCTTACAAATTCGCCTTTATGAAAATAACAGCGATGAGCAGTTTGACGAACTGAACTGTGTTGAGACAGAGCGCCCATTGCGCTGCCCCGATAGCCACTGTGTACAGTGCTTAAATCAGCCTGAGCACCTGCATACTGCACCTAGTCATACCGTAAGCTGGCGCCTCAACGATCAGGCCGGTAAGTATGGTCTGATTCTTGCGCAGTTGCCTGACGGATTTAGCCTTCAGCCGGAGCAACAGCAGCTGATGATGACGCTGGCCGAACAGATCACCAGCACATTAGCGTTAGAACAACAGGCTGACCAACAACAGCAGCTTGCGGTGATGGAAGAACGCTCCGCCATCGCGCGCGAACTGCATGATTCCATTGCACAGTCTTTATCCTGCCTCAAGATGAAAATCAGTTACTTGCAGATGCAATCTACTGCGCTGCCCGATAATATTCGGGAGCAGCTTCAAGAAATGCGTGAGGAGCTAAATGCAGCTTACCGTCAGCTACGCGAACTGCTAACCACTTTCCGACTTAAGCTCAGTGAACCTGGGCTGCTGGCCGCGTTACAGGTTACCGTAGCCGAATTTAATCAGCGCTTTGGCTTCGATATTCAGCTGGATTATCAGCTTCCCGCCAAGTCAGTACCACCGCATCAGGCAATTCATCTAGTACAAATCGCCCGCGAGGCACTAAGCAACATTCTTAAGCATGCGCAGGCAACGCAGGTAGACATCAGCGTTGCGATGCAAAACGACGACATTGTTATGTGCGTTCGAGATAACGGCCTTGGCATAAGCGATACACCTGAGCGACACAACCACTATGGGTTAGTGATTATGAGCGATCGCGCCAATAGCCTAAACGGAGAGTGTGCCATTTCACGCCGAGAGAACGGCGGCACGGAAGTGCGCGTTGTCTTCCCACAGGAATCACGTTAATTCCGCGGCATCTGGTTTAGAGGAGAGAGTGATGAATTCCGAATTAGCCCCAGAAGATCAATACACTATTATATTGATTGACGATCATCCGATGCTGCGTAGCGGCGTAAAACAACTCATTAGCTTAGAACCACAGCTCAAGGTGATTGGTGAGGCCAGCAGTGGTCAACAAGGTATCGAATTAGCTGAAAAACTCGATCCTGATTTAATTTTGCTCGACCTCAATATGCCTGGTATGAATGGGCTAGAAACGCTGGATCAACTGCGCACCCGGACGCTTTCTGGCCGTGTGGTGGTATTTAGCGTTTCCAACCATGAAGACGATGTGATCAGCGCGCTAAAGCGCGGTGCCGATGGCTATCTGCTGAAAGATATGGAGCCAGAAGATCTGCTGCGATCTCTACATCAAGCCGCCGCTGGACAGGTGGTGCTCAGCGAGGCACTCACCCCCGTTTTAGCCGCTAACCTGCGTGAAAGTCGGCCTTCCTCTGAACGTGACGTCCAACAGTTAACACCGCGCGAATGTGACATTTTGAAGCTGATTGCCCAAGGGCTACCTAACAAAATGATCGCACGTAAACTCATGATTACCGAAAGTACGGTAAAAGTTCACGTTAAACACTTACTGAAAAAGATGAAGTTAAAATCACGGGTGGAAGCTGCCGTTTGGGTGTTACAAGAAAAAGTGTTTTAGTCTGAGATTTAAATAACCAAAAAGCCCGCTAGATGATCTAACGGGCTTTTTTATTAAAAGAGAGTTTTATTTATTGTGATCGATTAGGAATTTCACTACATCGGCATACTCGGTGCGGTATCCTTCTACCGTCTTCGACTGCATACCATCATTTTTAATCTGATATTGACCATCTACGTAGAATGATGGAGTGCCGCGCACGCCGAAGGCTTCAAGTGCATTTTTTTGCTTAGCGGTAATCGATTTCACCATAAAGCTATGCGCTGCCCCATCATATTCTTCGGCAGGGATACCCGCTTTAATAAATACCTGACGGATATCTTCTTTGCTATTAATTGATTTGTTTTTCTGCACGGCGTCAAAAAGAGGCTGTTCAACTTTGTCTTCAACCCCTAAAGCAATCGCGATAGACCATGCCTCGGTAAGCTCTTCTCCCATTGCGCCCAAGAAGCTAGCGTGATACTTCACCACCTTTTCGCCCTGAGGTAAGCGCTCATTCACCGCTTGTCCTACTTTGTAAACGTTGGCAAATTGGTTGCACGGTGGGCAATAAAAGGAGAAAAACTCAACAACCGCGGGGGCATTCGGTACTTTATTCTGCAGTTTTATGTACTGTTTGCCTTCTTGATAATCCGCCGCATGCGACGCAAAAGCGAATAATGAGAATGCGCTGAACAACGCCAGCAAAAGATACTTTTTCATATGTTTGAGCATTACCGTTATTAGAGAGTGAAACATCGGCAAAAATGTTAGCATCAACACGCAAAAAACCACGCCCTATTTACGGTTAATTACACAGAAATACAAACTTGAGTATTAATTGCTCGCTGATAATTTCGATAGAAATAACCATAAAAAGAGTCAAAAATTAAAATTTTTATTTCCCGAGCACTCTTAATGCTCGGGAAATATATAACAAAAGTACGTTATGACAGATTATTTCCAGTCTGGCTTGCTTTCAATTTGGTTAGTGAGCATCGCCTTCATCTGCTCGTTCGGCTTACCCAGCCACTGATATTTTGCATACTTGCTTGGGTGTTCAAGTGCATCTGGAGTATCCGTGATTTCCACACGAACGCCCCATGCCTGCTTCTTATCGCTACTAAATGCCACATACATGAAGTTATTGGCGCAGTCGTGGGGTTTGCAAATATTCCCTATCTGATATTTTTTGCCTTGCCAAGTTACCCATTCAGGAGGGGTTGAGGTGCCAGTACCTTTGCGGGCCCAAACAGGCAAATTTTTCTGCCCCTTCACCATCTTTTGCCACGTTTGTTGATAGCCTGATTGCTGTACCAGCTCCGACGTTGAAATAGGGATATTTACAGCAAAACTGGTCGAACTGATCCCCAGTACGACACCAAACAACGCGATTCTAAGCATTTTTTTATCAATCATAGTCAACATCCTTTGCGGCTCTAATATCTAATGCAAATCTAACAATTAAAAACATACGAATATTCTATATGACCACGCGACAAGCCAAAAGTTGATCCATACCACGAAAGTTAGGACAAAAAAGCGGGAAATTCACGTTGGTATGACAACTTAGGGTAAGCTATCAACCAACAGAATCGACTTGAGAAACAGGAATATGTTCACGCTCCCATCGTTGCCACCACTTGATAAAAGCCTTCACAGCGCCGAGCTTGCGCACCCACTGAATAAGCTCGAGGAAGATAAGATCTCGCAAATGGTGGCCGATCTGGATTTGAACGGCTCAATGAAAGAACATTATCTAACGGGTTGGATGGGGCTCTGTCCGTTGGTGATGATCCGCAATTACCAAGATAAACGCGGCACCTCAAACGGTTTCATGCTCACTCGACCGGGGCATTTTCGCTTTAGCGTGCAAGCCATCACCTTCCGTATTCCCAAATTTCTACTGTGGGCAACATTTCGACGTAAGCCTCGCACCATGGCATTAATTGCCTACCAGCAACTAGGTGAAAACGGTGGCGGACTGATTCAGTATCGCAATATTCTTGATGCCGAGATGAAAGAAACCGTGAACCAACAGTGGCGAGATATTAACGACTATCTAGGTGCCGCCTGTTATCAGGTTGAAAACGATTACCCACTTTGGCAAACGCTTGAAAATGAAGTTACCGAAGATAAAGCCGATGCTCTAGCGAATACGTTGGCCAGTAATGGGAAAAAACTGCAAAAAGACGATGAATTTAGCGGCCTATGGCAGGGTGAACTCTTTATTGCAACTCGACTTGCTGGAGAAACCTCGCCATGTACATCGGTAATGATTAGCTGGCATGACGGCGACGGAATTGGCAGCTACCTTTATGGCTGGCTACAGGATGAACAGGGGAAGAAGCAGTTAGCCTTGGCGATTCGCCCCGGAAAAAACGAGCAATTTTTCACGCTCAATCGTTTTGATGCAGAACACATACAAAGAGCCAAAGCGCTATTTAGCTTGGTGACCCACCGTGAATAAAGGCTGGGCATGAATATGTCTGAGGAAATTCTCGATGAAGAGAGAGATCCTCAGACAATCACCTCATCTTATTGCTCTAGCAGCTTCATCTTAACAATCACTGGAATATGATCGCTGACAACCGGCCAATTCACCGCCTTCCATTCTGCTTTCTTATTCGGAACCGTAAGCTCTTCAATTTTCCACTGCTGTCCACGGAAAGCAAAAAGGTGATCTAAGTCGAGAGCAGGGTTCGCTGCAGGCCACGTTCTCATATCAGCCCCTTCAACAACCAACGGATTCCAATAGCGTTCAAGCTCTCTAATTGCAGGTCCATTGTAGGTATCGTTGAAGTCACCAGCCAAAAGTTTAATCGATGAAGCGATATTATTGAACGACGAGTCGGTATTCCCGATCGTCACGTTTTCTATCTCACGAATTTGCTGCAAACGGATCGTAGGATCTTCTTGCCAATCAAGATGCGTACTCATCATGATGATAGGGGAATCAAAATGTGGCACCTGAATTTGAGTCACGAGTAAAACTCGCTGCTCCCCATCTCCTGATGGCAGAGGAAACACCTGTTGCTTATCGATTGGATATTTGGAAAGCAGCGCAACGCCGTACTCACCACCTTCGAAATCAATCGCTTTACCAAATGCAGCGTGCATACCCGTTAACTTAGCAAGCTCGGCAACTTGATCAACCTTTCCGCTGCGCTGCGTATTTTTATCGACCTCATTCAACGAAATAATATCGGCATTCATCGCCTTAATCGCTTTAGCAAGCGTGCTGAGATCGGATACCCTTGCCGCAGCCATATTGTAATTAGCAATAGTCAGCTGAGGCGCTTGAGATTCGCTATAGATTTTATTTGGCGTACCATTTTTTTCAGGAGTCAGAACCTTTGTATCGGCGTGGGCTGCAAAAACAACAAATGGAATAAGGCCTAGAATTATTTTTTTCATTAATGTCACCTGGTTAATTTATTTGCCAGTACATGATAATCACGATTTCCAAGCAAAAACTGTTTGGTATCAAAATGAAGAAAGGTCACACTTAACTCGGATGACTAAATATCTAAACCTCGTGTTACATCACAGTTTCCATGCAAGTGTGATTCAACTTACATAATATAAATCAGCGAGTTACACAAAACCCTCTCTTCATTTGGCGTCTCAGGCTTTTACCACCACTGATGAAAATGATGCACGGGTCCAATCCCTTGCCCGACCTCTAATGAATCCGCGGCTTCCAGCGCATTTTGCAGATAATTTTTCGCCATGAATAACGTTTCACTCCAACTATGATGTCGAGGACGCAGTGCAGCTAGCGCCGCAGATAACGTACATCCGGTGCCATGAGTATGACGGGTGTGAACTCTGGGAGCCGTAAAGCGCTGCTCACCGTCGGCGCTAAATAGCCAATCAGGACTTTCGTTATTGCTTAGGTGTCCACCTTTCATCAACACTGCTTGACATCCCATCTCAAGCAACGCGTACCCTTGGCGGCGCATTTCATCTTCATTTGTCGCCATGGGACAGGCTAACAAGGCCGCGGCCTCCGGCAAATTGGGAGTAATCAACGCCACGTTGGGCAGTAGCAGTTCACGGACGGCTTGCACAGCTTCAGGTGCGAGTAGCGGATCGCCGCTTTTTGCCACCA
>OBAM01001448.1_pt1 | contig 15110 bp, 18 predicted proteins | sample 1517751 | NCBI WGS metagenome assembly OBAM01 (sample SAMN04571703, study PRJEB22368) | human gut metagenome | biome: human gut; material: stool | host: Homo sapiens | place: Luxembourg | collected 2012-10-18
TGTTTTTGGGTGAGGGTTACTGTACGACGATGCGAAAAACCGAGGTCGGTTGCCAGTGCGCGGATAATACTCATGGCCAGGTCGGGTGTCGTTCGGACGATGTCTAAGATCAATTCGGTTTTAATCCGGCAAACGATAGAATCTTCAAGAGCTTCAGCCGAAGCAATGTGTATTTCTTCGGCGAAGAAAGCTCTGTAACCGATAAAACCGATCGGCTTGGCCATACGAACAATTTGTTGGCGTCCTCCGATGCCCTCTTTATAAATTTTAGCTTTCCCCGTCAAAAGACAATGTAAGCCTGTCGGCATGTCTCCTTCCTGATAAATCAGGTCTCCTTTTTTATAGGAAATGCAGACTGTTGTTTCGATAATTTTTTGTTTTGCCGCATACCCTAGTTCTGAGAGTAAGGAATGAGGACTTTCGATACAGATTTGGCATAAACTGTCGTGTAAATCGCTATCAGTGATGATGGTCATAATTAAAAAGGATATTTTCTACCGTATCCGAAAGCTTTTTTAGAGATTTTGATGATCGGGGGACATTGAGCTCGTTTGTATTCATTTCGTTTTACCATTTGAATGACTTTTTCGACAGTAGCTTTCGGGTAACCTGCCTTTATAATCATTTCCGGTGAATGGTTTTCCTCCAGGTATAGTTTTAAGATACCGTCCAATTCGTTGTAGTCCGGTAAAGAGTCCTGATCTTTTTGATTCGGCCGTAATTCGGCTGATGGTGCTTTTTGTATAGTATTTTCCGGAATGATGATCTGATTCCGGTTGATATATCGGGCTAACGCATAGATATCGGTTTTAAAAACGTCTCCGATTGTACCCAGTGAACCGCAGAGATCGCCGTAAAGCGTGCCGTATCCGACAGCTGCTTCACTTTTATTGGAAGTATTCAGGGGAATATAACCGTATTTGTTAGACATGGCCATAACCAACATTCCCCGGGTACGAGCCTGAAGATTTTCTTCTGCTACATTGAAGGGCTGGTCTTTGAATAAAGGATGTAAGGCTTCCAGATATTGTTCGTAGATTGCTTTAATGGCAATGGTTTCATGGGGCATTCCGATATTTTCTGCCAGCGCTAATGCGTCTTGAACCGAATGTTCGGTGGAATAACATGAAGGCATTAAAAGTCCCATAACATTTTGTGCTCCTAAAGCTTCGGCAGCCAAAGCAGCGACTACGGCGGAATCGATACCTCCCGATAAGCCTAAGATAGCTTTTTGAAAACCGTTCTTTTCGAAGTAATCCCGGATACCGAAGACCAATGCTTTATGGAGCAGAGCGATCCGGTCTTGAGAAACAGGTGATTGAAGTGTAGGGGTACCTAATTTATTGGTATCAATGAGCTGAAAGTCTTCTGCAAATTCGTTCAATTGGCAAGCTTTCTTCCCTTTGTAGTTATAAACCATTGAATTACCGTCGAACAGTACAGAAGTATAACTTCCTACATGATTGACAGCGATCAGGTTTTTATTGTATTTTTGAGCCAAAGTGGCCAGTACTTTCCGCTTTTCCCGGCTACTATCGACAGTAAAAGGAGTCATACCGATAAAGATGACAAAGCTATCTGTTTTGTCGATGTATTCCGATTCGTATTCGTCGAATAAAATCCGTATATTTTGATTTTTATACCGGATCGGCGTATTATCTTCTCCTGCGATAAAATAACGGCTTTCACTGAAAATATCATAATCACTCAGGATGTTTTTATGAACACCGTCTACCACTTCCCCATTCTGGATAAAATAGGCTGAGTTGTACATAATACCATTTTCGCTATCCAAATTCGGTGCTCCTACAATAGCTGCAATTTGAGTACATGTGGCTGCGATTTTTTCTACGGCCATACGACAGGCATTTACAAATTCCTCTCTCTCCAGTAAATCCTGGGGCAATGCGCCGGAAACAGCCAGTTCCGGGAATAGGATCAGTTCTGCTTTTTGATTTTGAGCCTTTTGGATCGCAGAAATGATTTTTTCGCTATTTCCTTGAATATCTCCGGCTTTATAATTTAATTGTGGTATAGCAATGATCATAATTTAGTGTATTACAGGTTAAAAAGTCGTTCTGAGTCTCAGAGATTCTTACCGACTTTAAGCAACTATCGTATTACCTTTTTATCTTTTCGTTTATCTTTGCCGTAAAATTACGATTTTTAGTATCAAAATAATTAAAAATGGCCTTGAAGTTTCTTTTAATTCTAATAATTCTTGGTTTTTGGTTTTCCGGCTGTAAGAGAAATCCGGCTCCGGAAGTTAGGAATTTATTGAAAGATACGAAGATCGGACGTTTGGATCTGGATTTATTTCGTTTAGACACAGTGCTACCCGATTGGGGGGTACTGCAAAAAAAATACGGACGTTATGGGATACCTATACAATCGGTGTGTTGCAGTTGGGGAGAGCCTCTGATTCTAATTTCTCCAATCTATTGGCCCTGTTTTTAAAAGATCCTGTTATGCGAGAGGTGGCCGATACGGTAGCTATCCGATATACAGATATCAGTGATCTGGAAAAACAGTTTTCACAAGCCTGGGCTTATTATCGTTATTATTTTCCTCAGCACACTCTCCCGGAAGTATATACCCATATTTCCGGATTTAATCAGTCTATTATCGTAGATAGTGCTGCTATCGGGATCAGCTTGGATAATTATTTAGGGAAAGACTGCATTTTTTATAGCATGCTTGCTGTGCCGGTGCCTGTTTATGCACGGCAGAAGATGACCCGGGAGGATATTGTCCGGGATGCCCTGACCGGCTGGTTGACGGTTGAATTTGTGTTTCGACCGTTGAAGAATGATTTGATTAGCGGGATGATCTATCAGGGGAAAATCATGTATTTGCTACAGCAGATTCTTCCCGAAGAGAAGGGATATCGCTTGTTGGGATTTACCGCAGAGCAAGAAGAATGGTGCCGGAATAATGAGGAACAGATCTGGCGGTTTCTGATCGAGAACGATTATTTATTCTCGACTCAACAACGCATCATGACGAAATATCTGAACGATGCTCCTTTTACATCGGGTATGCCTGTCGAATCACCTGGACGTGCAGTGGTGTGGACAGGATACCGTATTGTCGGAAAATATATGCAGAAAAAGAAGAATGTGTCCTTGGAAAGGTTGATGGCCGAACAAGATTATCATAAAATATTAAGGGAAGCGGGGTATAGGCCTTAGGGAGGTAAAAAGCGAAAGGCTAGAGGCTAAAAGCGAGGAGGGGGGGGAGAAAAAGTAAAAGGTAAAAAGATAAAACAAAGAGGGGGAGGAAATGAAAGGTAGAAAGTAAAAAATAGAAAAAGGGTGATGGAAAAAAAAGAAATTAGAAAACAGATTCGGGAGATAAAAAAGCAGTATACGCTAGAGGATAAGAAAAGAATGTCCGCTTCCGTTTGGCAACAGGTGGAGCATAATGAGGTATTTCAACGGGCCCGGGTAGTGTTGGCTTATTGGTCGATGGACGACGAAGTGTTTACGCATGACTTTGTTTGTAAATGGGCAGAAGAAAAGACCATTTTATTACCTTGTGTAAAGGGGGATGAATTGGAAATCCGTTATTTCGACGGCCGCGAAAAATTGTGTCCCGGAGAAGGGTATGCTATTCCGGAGCCTGTCGGCCGGCTTTTTACCGATTTGAATAAAATCGATGTCATTTTGGTGCCGGGCGTCGCTTTTGACCGGACTTTGAATCGTTTAGGCCGGGGGAAAGGCTTTTATGATAAGATTTTGTCACAGACGAAGGCTTGTAAAATAGGGATTTGTTTTGATTTTCAGTTGTTAGACCGGATTCCGACCGAAGTGCACGATGTCAGGATGACTCAGGTGATCAGTAGTCGGTAAGACTATAATAAATAAAGCGGAGCAAGAGCCCCGCTTTATTTTTTCATGCTGTTATAATATTTAAGCCTGTTTGATAGCTTCAACCGGGCAAACACCAGCACAAGTACCACAATCTGTACATGCATTAGGGTCAATTTCATAATGATCAGCACCCATAGAAATTGCTCCTACCGGGCATTCTCCTTCACATGTGCCGCATGAAATACAGTCATCAGATATTACGTAAGCCATTTCTTTATTTGTTTAATTGATTAATAATGGGCAAAAGTATAATCATTATTTGAAAGAAAAAAGTTTTTATTTGTTTTTTATATTTTCAAATCCGTTAGAGACCTCATATTTAAATTTATTTCCTATCTTTGCCCCTTGATTTTACGGGGAATAATTGAAATCGTGTAATGGGGAGACAGACTGGCTTATACCCCCGGAGTTGAAATCTGTTTCTGAGTAGCACAAAAAAAGATTTATTATGCAAGTGTTTGAATTACAGGGAGAATTGAGAACTGATCTGGGTAAAAAAGCGACTAATCTGCTGAGAGCTGAAGGGAAAGTACCTTGTGTTCTTTATGGTGGTAAAGAAAATGTACATTTTTCAGTGGTTGAAAAAGATTTGCAAAAATTGCTTTACACTCCGGTTGTATACATCGTAAAAGTAAATGTAGCAGGACAGAGCTACGAAGCTGTTATGCGTGAAATCCAGTTCCATCCCGTAAGCGACCGTGTATTGCACATGGATTTCTATCAGATCTCCGAAGATAAACCAGTGATAATGGAAGTGCCTGTTAAATTACAGGGATTTGCTGAAGGTGTACAGGCTGGTGGTAAACTTTCTTTGGTAGTTAGAAAATTGAAAGTGAAAGCTATTCCTGCTAATCTGCCGGGAGAAATTGTATTGGATGTAACGAATCTGGGCTTAGGAAAATCTATTAAAGTGAAAGACCTGTCTTTTGAAAACTTTGAGATTGTAAATGCGAAAGAGGTTGTTGTTGCACAAATTAAACTGACTCGTGCTGCCCGTGCTGCTGCTCAGGAAGGAAAATAACAGATAAATTATGAAGTATCTTATTGTTGGGTTAGGAAATATCGGCCCGGAATATCAGGATACGCGACATAATATCGGATTTAATGTATTGGACGCTTTTGCTAAAGCGTCCAATGCTGTTTTTGAAGATATGCGTTATGGGGCTGTTTGCGAAATGAAATTGAAAGGTCGGACCTTGGTCTTGCTGAAACCCAATACATACATGAACCTGAGTGGTAAAGCTGTCAGTTATTGGATGCAAAAAGAAAAGATCGCTCTGGAAGATTTGTTGGTTATTGTCGACGACCTGGCCTTACCTTTCGGGAAGATGCGTTTAAGAGCACAAGGAAGTGACGGAGGACATAACGGCTTGAAAAATATCAATGCCTTATTAGGCACCTCTGCTTATGCCCGTTTGAGATTCGGTATCGGTAATGATTTCCTGAAAGGACAGCAGATCGATTATGTGCTGGGAACATGGCAGGGCGAAGAAGCTGAAAAATTACCGGCTTTGTTGGAACGGGGTGGAGAAATTATTACTAGTTTTGTATTACAAGGTATTATAAGGACAATGAATACTTTTAATACAGATAGAAAGTAAAAAATTAAAGGGGAAAGGCTTAATTAGTGAAATCGTGGAGGAGAAAGTAAGAATAGATAAATGGCTTTGGGCAGTCCGGATATTTAAAACTCGTTCTCTGGCTGCTGAAGAATGTGGCAAAGGACATGTTACCATCGGAGATGTACATGTCAAGGCTTCCCGTGAACTGAAGGGAGGTGAGATTGTGAAAGTAAGGATTCCGCCTATTGAACGGCATTATCGGGTGAAGGCACTTACGGCGAAGCGGATGTCGGCACAATTGGCGGTTGATTTTGTGGAAGAGGTGACTCCACCTGAAAATTTGGCTTTGTTGAATGCGGTAAAAGTTTATGGCTTTGAATCGCGTCCCCGGGGGTTAGGGCGTCCCACGAAACGTGATCGCCGGATGATCGATAAAATGAAAGAAGGAGATGATTACGACTTGTAACCTATAAATTAAAACCAGATCGTATTGTGTTAATAGCCAGAGAGAAAAAAAAGAATAATATTGCCGAATATATTTTGTATATGTGGCAGCTTGAAGATATGCTCCGGGCTTTGAAGCTGGATATGGAGCAGGTGGATCGTTATCTGGTGGCCGGTTTCCAGGCGGATGAACGGACTTCGAAGGAAATTCATGATTGGTATGATAACCTGATCGCTATTATGCAAAAAGAAAAAGTGGAAGAGAAAGGGCATATTCAGGCCCTGAAAAATACAGTGGATGAACTGACCGAATTACACTTTTTCTTGTTGCACCAGGCTCATGACGGGAGATATCGGCAATTGGTGACCCAGGCGGCCGGAAATTTGGTGGAGTTTCGTAGGAAAGCCGGTGTGGACGATACGGTCTCGGATGTGGAATTGGCTTTAAACGGTTTGTATGGACAGCTGATGCTGAAATTACAAAAACGGGAGATTCATCCGGAAACGGTAGCGGCTATGGAATCGTTCAGTAAAATGATCGCTTATCTGGCTGCCCGTTACAAACAAATGGAAGAAGAAGCTGAAAATTCAAAATTTTAATCTGATAGAATATGAAAGTGCTAATTGCAGTGTTGTGCCTGTTGGTTGCGGGAATTCAATCGAAAGCCGAAACCAGTGAGAAAAAATATGAAAAAACTTATCCTAAAGCCGGGATCGAGGAGTTGGTGTTGTCCAACCAATATGGAAAAATGGAAATTGTTCAGGTGGATGGGGATGAGATCAAAGTAGCTGTAGCCATGAAGGTGACTGCTAAATCGGGGGTGAAAGCGGATGAAACACTCGAATTGATTCAGATAGGAGAAACGATTACCGGGCAATATCTCAATTTTAAGACCGAATTCGGGAAAGACATGGGATTGAAGCAGTTTCTGACCAACACGACATTAAATGTCGACTATAAAGTATCTGTTCCGAAAGGAATCAAGTTGAGATTGATCAGTACAAACGGCAATGTATACCTGACTAATTTTTCAGGTGAGGTAAATGCGGATATTCGTGTCGGGGATTTTAAAGCGACTGCTTTGAGCGGAGGAGAATTGTACATCAAGCAAGAGAAAGGAATTTTCAATGTAGAAGAGGTGGCTTTGATGAAAGGAGAGTTTCGGAATTGTACCATTCGGATTGCTTCCGGTGATGATGTTCGGTTAGAAACCAATGCTTGTGACGGAGAGTTGGAATCGATGGGTAAGCTGAACTTGCGCTCTTCCGGCGGGACAATGAAAATCGGGGATGTAGAAGAATTGACCGGTAGCTCGTCTTTTACCAAATATGAGGTACAGGATTTGGGTAGTTATATGGATATGGATATGAAAATGGGGGAGATGAATGTTCGCAATATACAACTGTTGTTTTCCGAGATCCGTTTGAAAGGTTCTTTTACAAAAGTGGGATTGACTTTTATGAAAGAAGCAGGCTATCAGCTCGAATTGAAACATAATAAATCCTTGAAGATGGACCTGGCTAAAGGAATAACTTTGGATGAAAAAACTACGGCCGAACGAAACGTTACTATTGGAACTAAATTTGTCGGTGATGTGAAGTATACAGGAAAAGTTTTTCTCGACCTGTCCAATGGAAGTTTGTTTATACAGTAAAATAAGAAAAAGTTGAATTTATAACATTTTCACCGATATTATTTGGAAAGTTATTTTTTACCTTTATATTTGCAGCGATAAAAGAAGAAAAATGAGAAGTACATTACATCATAACCATCATCATTGCCATCACTGTTTCAGGTGAGATGATGTTGTTATGCTGTTCGGTCTTCAATAAAAGTATAATAAGCTCGCCTGATTCAGGCGGGCTTTTTTTGTTTTTTTGCCTACCCGGATCAGTCGGGCGCTAACTCTAAATAGCGTTATGATAAACTTAAAAATTGCAATCCAGAAATCCGGCCGTTTAAATGAAGATTCACTGACTTTACTGAAAGAGTGCGGGATATCTATCAACAACGGAAAAGATCAGTTAATGGCCCAGGCCTCTAATTTCCGATTGGATGTATTGTATTTGAGGAATTCCGATATCCCGCAATATGTGCGAGATGGGGTGGCCGATATTGCCATCATCGGGGATAATACGGAAAAAGAGAAAAAAACGGGTATCCGTCATGTGCTCGACCTGGGGTTTTCCAGGTGCCGGTTATCGATAGCTGTACCTAAAAATGTCGATTTTCAGGACATCTCTTATTTACAGGGGAAAAAGATTGCGACTTCTTATCCGAACTCTTTAAAAGATTTTTTGACGGAAAACGATATAGAGGCTGAGATTCATGAGATTTCCGGTTCGGTGGAGATAGCTCCCAATATCGGATTGGCCGATGCGATTTGTGATTTGGTCAGTTCCGGGAGTACTTTGTTTAAAAACGGCCTGAAAGAGGTATATAAGATTTTTGAATCTCAGGCTATTTTGGTGGCTAATTCCGGTTTATGCGGTGAGAAGCAGGAATTGTTAGCCCAATTGGTATTTCGGATTAAGGCTGTATTGGCTGCTAAATACAACAAATATATTTTACTGAATGCTCCTGAAAAAGCTTTGGATCAGATCTGTCGGCTTTTACCGGGAATGAAAAGTCCTACCATCATGCCTTTACGCGAAAACGGATGGGTGTCTGTTCATTCGGTTGTGAATGAAAATGAGTTTTGGGAAGTAATCGGTAAATTGAAGGAAGCCGGAGCGGAAGGGATTCTGATCGTGCCGATTGAAAAAATGATTTTGTAATACTGAAAAAGAGATAGCTATGGAAAGAATAATAAATCCCGTCCGGGAAAGATGGGTGGACTTATTGAAGCGTCCTCAGATGGAAAATGCTGATCTGCAGAAAATCTGTAAAGCTATTTTTGCAGAGGTCCTGAAAGACGGCGACAAGGCTTTGGTTAAATATACCTGGTTTTTCGACCAGGCTAAAGTAGAACGTTTACAGGCGGCTGAAGCAGAGTTCCGGGAAGCTGAAAGAGAGGTAAGCAATGATTTGAAAAGGGCGATAACGGAGGCCCGGCAAAATATTGAGGCCTTTCATACTTTGCAACTGACCGGACGGAACGAATATGTCAATCCGAAAGGATTCCGTTGCTGGCAAGAGACTAGAGGGATCGGAAAGGTGGGCTTGTATATTCCCGGAGGAAGTGCTCCCTTGTTTTCTACTGTATTGATGCTTGCCGTTCCGGCCCGGATTGCCGGTTGTGAGGAAATCGTTTTGTGTACACCTCCGGATCGTTCAGGTAGAGTTCATCCGGCTATTTTATGGACAGCCCGCCAATGCGGAGTGGATAAAGTCTTTAAAGTCGGGGGAATACAGGCTATCGGGGCGATGACTTTCGGCACGGAGAGTGTGCCTAAGGTGTATAAAATCTTCGGTCCCGGTAATCAGTATGTTACAGCGGCAAAACAGCTGGCCTGTAATTATGGTACGGCGATCGATATGCCGGCAGGACCTTCCGAAGTCATGGTGATTGCCGACCGTTCGGCCGATCCTCGTTTTGTAGCGGCCGATTTATTGTCACAAGCTGAGCACGGTCCGGACAGCCAGGTGATATTGACAACGGACAGCTGCCTGGTCGATCGGGTTCAGAAAGAGATAGAAAGCCAATTGGCCGTATTGCCCCGTAAGACTATCGCTTCGAAGGCTTTGGAAAATTCGAAAGCGATAGTACTGGAAAATGTAGATGAATGTTTGGAATTGGCAAATGAATATGCACCGGAACACTTGATCCTGAGTGTGGAAAATTATCTCGATTCGATACCACAAATAAAAAATGCAGGCTCTGTGTTTCTGGGTAACTATTCTCCTGAAAGTGCAGGAGATTATGCTTCGGGTACCAATCATACCCTACCGACCCATGGATATGCCAAAGCATATAGCGGAGTGAATGTGGATGCTTTTGTGAAAAAAATTACTTTTCAGGAAATAACCCGGGAAGGCCTGCTCGATCTGGCTCCGACCATCGGGGTTATGGCGGAGCATGAACTTTTGTATGCACACCGGAGGGCGGTGGAGATACGGAAAGAAGAGGGAAAGTAAAAAGTGAAAAAAGCAAAAGGCTGGAGGTTGGAAGTGAAAGGGAGGGACAATGAAATAAGAGGAAATTTATGGAAATAGAAAAATTGATACGTAAAAATATTTGGGAATTACAACCTTATTCGTGTGCTCGGGAGGAGTATGAAGGAGGACAGGCTATTTTACTCGATGCGAATGAAAATCCTTTCGATACGGGAGTGAATCGTTATCCGGATCCTTATCAGCGGGAATTGAAGAAAGAATTGGCCCGACTGAAGGAAGTGAAGGTGGATCATATGATTTTGGGAAATGGGAGCGATGAGCTGATCGATTTATTGATCCGGAGTTTCTGCGAACCTGCGGAAGATAATATAGTCGTCTTTTCTCCCGGTTATGCTATGTATGAAGTGAGTGCTGCGATTAATCGGGTTGGAGTGAAAAAAATCGATCTGACAGCCGATTTGTTACCCGACTGGTCCGAGTTGAGACGACGAGTGGACGATCGCACCAAACTGATTTTCCTTTGTACGCCTAATAATCCTACCGGGAAGGTTATCCCTTACGGGCAGATTGAGCGGTTGTGTGGGGAGTTTCAGGGAATGGTGATCGTCGACGAGGCCTATATCGATTTTACAGACGCACCTTCTGCGGTGCATTTATTGGATAAATACCGGAATGTCGTTGTTTTGCAGACTCTGTCGAAAGCTTGGGGAATGGCAGGATTGCGTTTGGGGATAGGCTTAGCCGATCCGGAAGTAGTCGGAATATTGAATCGGGTGAAAGCTCCTTATAATATCGGGGGGCTGACCCAACAGACCGCTTTGGCCCTTCTCCGGCAATATGATCTTTTCCAGAATCGGCGGACTGGGATTATCCTCGAACGGGAGCGTCTGATCCGGGAATTGAGAGGGTTGGGTATATTCCGGCGAGTATATGATTCGGAAGCCAATTTTATATTGGTCATCACTGAATTTTGTCAGAAGTTATATCGCTATCTGATTGCTTGTCGGGTGGTTGTACGGTTACGGGATATTCCGCCTTTGATCGGAGGAGGAATCCGGATCACTGTCGGTACCCGGGAGGAGAACGATCGGTTGCTGGAAGTTCTTCATGAATATGATAATGTAATGGAAGTGAATACCTTATGAAAAAGATGTTATTTATAGACCGGGACGGTACGATCATCAAAGAACCGACAGACAATTTTCAGGTGGACCGGCCGGAAAAACTGGAGTTTATGCCGGGAGTGATCGGAGCACTGCGGGAGATTACCGGGAATACGGATTTTCGATTGGTGATGGTGAGTAACCAGGATGGCTTAGGGACTGCCGATTTTCCTATGGAAGATTTTATGCTTCCGCAAACATTGATGTTGAAGGTGTTGGAAAGTGAAGGGATCGTTTTCGACGAGATATGTATCGATACGAGCCGGCCGGAAGAATATTCCCGTTTTAGAAAACCCGGAATAGGGATGGTAGAAAAATATTTGAATGAATATTTGGATACTGAAAATTCCTATGTGATCGGGGATCGGGAGACCGATATGCAGCTGGCTGCTCATATGGGGATAAAAGGGATTTGGCTGGGAGAATGGCGGGAGACCGATTTACCGGTGGTATTGCATACAGATTCCTGGCGGGAAATTACCCGATTTATAATATCAGGAAGCCGGAAAGTCCGGATTTGTAGGAAAACTGCGGAGACAGAGGTAACTGTTACTTTAAATTTGAATGGGGAAGGTTGTTGCAGTATAAAGACCGGTTTGTCGTTTTTCGACCATATGCTGGAACAAATCGCCCGGCACGCAGGGGTAGATCTGGAGATCGGAGTACGGGGAGATTTGAAGGTCGACGAGCATCATACCGTTGAGGATACGGCTATTGTATTGGGGGAGTGTTTCGCTAAAGCCCTGGGAAGTAAAAAAGGAATCGAAAGATATGGTTTTGCTTTGCCTATGGACGATGCAAAGGCAGAGGTATTACTCGATTTCGGCGGAAGGACTTGGTTGGAATGGGGGGTTACTTTGAAACGGGAATATGTCGGAGATTTTCCGACGGAGATGGCCCGGCATTTTTTTGCTTCTTTTTGTCAGAGCGGGCAGTGCAATCTGCATATCTCGGCCCAGGGAGAAAATACGCATCATATTCTGGAGGCTGTATTCAAAGCTTTTGCCCGTGCCGTACGGCAGGCTATCCGGCAAACCGGAGGAGGGATCCCTTCGTCGAAGGGCTGTCTCGCTTAGTTTAGGAATGACGAAATGATTGTACAGATAAATAGGAGATCATGAAAGTTGTTATTATCGATTATGGAGCCGGGAATGTCTTTTCAGTGACGACTGCTTTACAACGCTTAGGGGTTCAGGCGGTCTTGAGTAGTGATGTCAGGCTGATCGCCCGGGCCGACCGTGTGATATTTCCGGGTGTCGGACAAGCTGCTGCTGCCATGAAGCAATTGAAAGATAAAGGATTAGATCGGATAATCCCACAACTGGAAATGCCCGTATTGGGAATTTGTCTGGGGATGCAGTTGATGTGCCGGTTTTCGGAAGAAGAAAATACATGGGGATTGGGTATCTTTCCTATGGAAGTGAAGAAGTTTACAGACAGTTGTAAAGTGCCTCATATGGGGTGGAATACGGTCCGGAAGCTGAAAACTACTTTGTTTCAAGGGATAAATCCCGGGGAATGGATGTATTTTGTACATTCCTATTATGTTCCTGTTACAGCTTATTGTATCGCAACTTGCGACTATCAGTGTTCTTTCGCCGCTGCTATTTGTAAAAATAATTTTTATGGATGCCAATTCCATCCTGAAAAATCTGCCGGTGCCGGAGAAAAAATAATAAAGAACTTTTTAGATATAGTATAAAATTGAAAATGAAAATTATACCTGCAATCGATATTATCGGTGGGAAATGTGTCCGTTTAACTCAAGGAAATTATGGACAGTGTAAGATATATTCGGCTAACCCTTTAGAAATGGCACGCCTGTTTGAAGAGGCCGGACTGGATCGGCTGCATTTGGTCGATCTGGATGGGGCGAAAGCGTCGGGAGTTGTCAATTGGGCTGTGCTTGAAACGATTTGTAAACATACCCGTTTGTCCGTAGATTTTGGAGGAGGGGTGAAGACTGATGAGGATATGCGTCGTGTGTTTGAAGCGGGGGCTGATTATGCTTGTGTTGGCAGTATCGCTCAGACAAATCCCGAACAAACCGCTGAATGGCTGGAAAAGTATGGGTATGAAAGAGTAATTATCGGAGCTGATGTCTGGAATACCAAGGTGTGTATTCAGGGATGGAAAAAGGTGACCGATACGACGATTTTTCAATTGATTGAGTCCTATCGGGGACGGATCGGGCATTTGATGTGTACGGATATCACCCGGGATGGGATGATGGATGGAACGGCTATCGGCTTGTATCGGGAATTACTTCGCCTTTATCCGGAGATTCGGTTGATCGCTTCAGGGGGAGTGAGTGGAACGGCAGATTTACAACAGCTTGCAGAAGTTGGAGTAGAAGCCGTGGTCGTTGGGAAGGCTTTGTATGAAAAGAAAATAGATTTGAAATCACTTAAAAATTTTTGATTTTGTTAGCTAAAAGAATAATCACTTGTTTGGACGTTAAAGAGGGACGGACGGTGAAAGGAGTGCATTTCAACGATTTGAAAGATGCCGGTGATATTGTAGAATTAGCAAAGAAGTATTCTGTTGCCGGTGCTGATGAACTGGTGTTTTTAGACATCACTGCCAGTAATGACAACCGGAGTACCCGCCTGAGCTGGGTGGAGCGTGTGGCTACTGCAGTCGATGTCCCTTTTACTGTCGGAGGCGGCATTGCCCGGGAGGCAGATGTTGAGGCTTTATTAAAAAAGGGGGCGGATAAGATATCGGTCAATTCGGCAGCTCTGTCCGAACCGGATTTAATCGATCGGTTAGCCTATCATTTTGGGAAACAATGTATTGTTGTGGCTATCGATGCCCGATATGAAAAGGAAGAATGGTGCGTATACAGTAAAGGAGGAAGACTAAGAACTGAAAGAGAATTATACACTTGGGCACTGGAAGTCGGAGAGCGGGGAGCCGGGGAAATATTATTCACTTCTATGGACCATGATGGGACGAACCGGGGATTCGCCTGCGAAGCGATAGCCCGGTTGAGCGGATTGGTGAATGTTCCGGTCATTGCTTCCGGTGGTGCAGGAAAACTAGCGGATTTTAATGAAGTATTTACAAAAGGTAAAGCAGATGCTGCTTTGGCTGCCGGGGTATTTCATTATGGCAGGCTGACTGTCGGACAGGTGAAAGCCTACTTGCGGCAAAACGGGATAACGGTAAGAGGGTAAATAATTGAAAAGATATAAGATGGAAATAGAAAATTTGAAATTTGACGAAAATGGTTTGATCCCTGCTATCATTCAAGATGCAGAGACCAGGACGGTTTTGATGCTCGGCTATATGAACCGGGAGGCCTTGACATTAACCCTGACGAATGGAAAAGTTTGTTTTTTTAGCAGGTCCCGGCAAAAGTTGTGGACAAAAGGTGAAGAAAGCGGACATTTTCTATACCTGAAAGACATACAAGCCGATTGTGATGGCGATACTTTATTGGTTAAAGCCAAACCGCTCGGACCGACTTGCCATACTGGAACAGATACCTGTTGGGGAGAGAAGAATGAGGAGGCGGATTTTTTGTTCTTCTTACAAAAGTTCCTGCAAAAAAGGAAAAATGATTCTCCGGAAGAGTCCTATACGGCCCGTTTGATTTCCAAAGGAATAAATAAGGTCGCTCAAAAGGTTGGGGAAGAAGCTGTGGAATTAGTAATCGAAGCGAAAGACGACAATGAAGATTTGTTTTTAAATGAAGCGGCCGACTTGATGTATCATTATCTGGTTTTATTGATTGCCAAAGGATATGGGCTGGAGGATGTCATCCGGGTATTGAAAGAAAGACACAAATAGAATGGGGATAAATAGGTATTTATATACATGTTTACACTAAATGTAGGTTTTCTTGGGTGCAACGGAGAAAGGGGAAAAGAAAAAAGTAAAGTAAACTTTAATTTCCCCGTTCTCCAAATCTATGGTAGGTTCATTTTTTCTTTCTATTCCGATGCAGGGTTTTGTGCCGTCAGACCGGTTCGCCTGGACCGGTCCGCTAAGGCTTTCCTTCACTGAC
>OBAM01001488.1_pt1 | contig 14842 bp, 10 predicted proteins | sample 1517751 | NCBI WGS metagenome assembly OBAM01 (sample SAMN04571703, study PRJEB22368) | human gut metagenome | biome: human gut; material: stool | host: Homo sapiens | place: Luxembourg | collected 2012-10-18
TTAAGACATCGCCCTTTCACGGCGGTAACACGGGTTCGATTCCCGTAGGGGTCATTTCTTCATATTGCAATAGGAATTATCCTGTGATATTATATTCATAGGAAGTGGATTGCTCACATATGTATAGAATATGGCGACTTAGCCAAGTGGTAAGGCATGGGACTGCAACTCCCTGATCATCGGTTCAAATCCGTTAGTCGCCTCTTTCCTAAGACTCTGATTATTAATCGGAGTCTTTTGTAACTTTACTTTATAGAAAAGACCGTATGCGGCGCTTTGCTAAATGGAAATGAACTCCCAGATATGTGGACATGACAAATAGATGGTTTGGGATTTAAAAGATGTAAAAAAAATTCTTCTCTAAAATCGTCATTAAGGTCAACTTATTTAGAAAATAGTCCATGTCTGGAAGTTCCTCTTCGCTCATACGGCGAATGTCCTTGGATGTCATTCCTTCCGGGGGATTTTCGATGTATTTTTATCCTTTCTCCTCCTGGTGTCACCATACTTGCCGAACTAAATTCTTTGGTCTGTTCTAATCAGAAACTTTTGTGTTTCTTGTTTCATAAATGCTCCGCCGGGACACTTTTGGAATTATTGGAAAACAAAATGTATCTCGGGGCAACACTTGGCATTATCCAGGTTTTACATACATGGGGACAAGAATTGAATTACTATCCTTATATCCACTGTATCAATATTCTTTTAATCCCCAAAGAATTGTAAGAATAATGGTTTGTATATTTTATGAAGAAACATGGAGAAAAAGAATGTAATAACTCATGGGATGATGACAATTATCCATATATTTAAAATACATTTTTCCATCGAATTAGGTTGTTAGTTGTAGTATAATATGCAAATGTAAAAATATTCATTATAGGAGGATAATAATCATGAGTTTAGCAAAACGTAGAAAAAACCTTTTTGTTTTTTCCTTGTTGCTTGTCTTGTGCTTACGACCACTTTGGGCGCAGCTCCAAATCTCTCGCAAGCAAAAAAGAAAAAGCAGGGAATTACTGTAACAAATAAGATGACCAAAGGTGTTTTGGTGATTCAAGAAAAAAAGAAATTACAGTTAAAGCTAAAGTTGCAAGGAAAAAAAGTTTCATCCAAGAAGATAAAGAAGATATTCAAATTCAAGTCTTCAAACAAAAAGATTGTGACAGTGAATAAAAAAGGGAAAATTTATGCTAAGAAAGCTGGAAATGCTAAAGTGTATATAACACAAAAGGCAAAAGGCAAGAAGAAAAAGTGTAAATTAAAAGTGAAGGTTGTGGCAAAAAAGAATAAGCCCGTGGTAACTGTGACGACGGAGTCAACGAAACAGCCAACGGTAGACCAAACAAAGCAACCAACGGCAGAGCCAACGAAACAGCCAACGGCAGAGCCGACGAAACAGCCAACGGCAGAGCCGACGAAACGGCCAACGGCAGAGCCGACGAAACAGCCAACGGCAGAGCCGACGAAACGGCCAACGGCAGAGCCGACGAAACGGCCAACGGCAGAGCCGACGAAACAGCCAACGGCAGAGCCGACGAAACAGCCAACGGCAGAGCCAACGAAACAGCCAACGGCAGAGCCAACACCGTCCGCAAGTCAGGAACCGCAATTAGTAAATAGCGGAGAATGCAGTAAAATGACATGCGGAGGAAGTTATGCTGGCCCTGTGAGTGGTAAGGAATACTCAGCAGTAGCGTTGTATGGTAATGGTGACTATTGTACCACATCTTACGAATTTGTAGGGACAAATAAAAAATACCGTATGGTGGTTAAAGGAGCATCTAGTAATTCGACAACGGCGAGTGTTTCTGTATATATTGGCGGAAAGAAAGTTGGAAAAGTTAGTTTTACTGGAACTACGTTGTCGGAGCAGTCTTTTGAATTTAAAATGACAGATGTAACAGGAAAACAGGAAATAAAATTTTTACTTGAAACAGATAATGGATCGAATGATACCTTTGTAAATAGTTATGAACTTTATTACATTGGTGATGTGAAACCATTGCCGGATGCTCCAACACCAGCATCAGTTGGAGCTGTGTCTACAGGAAAGTACAGAAATTTGTTTAAGGAATTAGGATATTCGGATGCAGAGATAGATAAGAAGGTCGAATCGGCCTGGCAAAAATTCTTTTATGGTACTGACGAAGAACGAATCTATTATCCGGTAGGCGAAGATATGGCTTATATTTATACAGCAGATACCGATGATGTACGTTCTGAGGGAATGTCTTATGGTATGATGATTTGCGTTCAAATGGACAAGCAGGAAGAGTTTGATCGTCTGTGGAAATGGGCAAAAACTCATATGCAGCATAAAAGTGGAGAGTTTAAAGGATATTTTGCTTGGCAGATGAATACGAATGGAACCATAAAGGACAATACGCCGGCAGCAGACGGCGAGGAATATTTTGCAACATCGTTATTGTTTGCATCAGCGCGCTGGGGAAATGGTGAAGGAATTTATAACTATAACAAAGAAGCGCAGGAAATCTTGACAACGATGCTTCATCAGGCAGATGATGGTCAAGGTGTGAATATGTTTGACAAAACACATAAAATGCCTGTATTCTGCCCAATTGGAAACGCTGCAACATATAGTGATCCATCGTATCATTTGCCGGCATTTTATGAAGTTTGGGCGAGAGAGGCAGAGCAGGACAATGATTTCTGGAGCGAGGCAGCTGAAGCTAGTCGACAGCATTTTAAAGATGCAACAAATGAAAAAACCGGATTAGGTCCGGATTATTCCGAATATTCAGGGGCTGCTAAGAACGATGGAAATCATGGTGATTTCCGATTTGATGCATGGCGAATTGCAGCTAATATTGCCTGCGACTATGCATGGTGGGCGCAGGATAGCTGGGCAACCACGCACGCGAATAGAATCCAGTCGTTCTTCTACGACCAGGGTGTTGATAGTTATGGAAATCAGTGGTCATTAGATGGAAAGAATCTTAGTACTGATCATTCTCCGGGATTGGTTGCTATGAATGCAACAGCGAGTCTGGCATCTAGTGATAAAAAATCATGGTCATTCCTTGAGGATTTGTGGAACATTTCTCCAACAACAGGGAAATATCGATACTATGATGGATGTCTTTATATGATGGGATTGTTACATTGTAGTGGTAAATTCCGCGCATATTTGTCAGGTAATACGCCAGTAGTAGGCGTCGTGAATGGCAAAATATCGACAACAACTGCCGAATTTGATTTGAGTGCAGATAAGAAAGAAGATGTGACAACAAAACTTATTTTAAATGATGTTAGAACATTATCAGAAATTCGAAACGACAAGACAGTGTTAGAAGAAGGAAAGGACTATACCATTAGTGGTGATACAGTGTCTATTCGCAAAGAGTATCTTTCCAAACAGGCAGTAGGAGTAACGAAATTGACATTTGTCTTCGATGCGGGGAAAAATGCTGTTATGTCGATTACGATAAAGGATAGTAAGTTGCCTGATGTACCGGCAGTGTCTGGACCATTTGATAAAATAAAGGCTACAGACTGTACTGCAGATTCCAAAGATATAAAGGTTGAAGATGGAAAAGTCACCTTAAACAGTACGAGTTCATATATAGCGTTTGATCTTGATTTTGGAAGTGAAACCGCAAAGAGTATAACTGCCTATCTGAAAGAACCAAATAATAGTGGACAGCTGTTTGTACGAAGTGGAAGTTTAAGTTCTACTGTGGCAACGGTGTATAATCTAGGTAATGGTTCCTGGAAAGAGACTAAGAATTCTTTGTGGCCTACGGTTACAGGAAAGACAAAAATTTATATACAGACAAATAAACCGGGACTTCAGATTGATTGGATACAATTTGGAAAATAAGTAAAAAATCGCGAAAGGATATCATACATGCTTAACAACCGAAAAAAAACGATAGGTGTATTTGTTTGCAAGCTTCCAGAATATTTCCAGCGCACCCTATGTGGTGCGCTGGCTGATGAAGCGGTGGCAAATGGATATAATTTGGTTGTTTTTTCGACTTTTGGTGAATACGATAACAATCATGATTATGTGGAGGGAGAAAGCAATTGTCTTTATATTCCAAATTATGACGAATTGGATGGGATTATTTTATGCCTTGATGTGTTTGATATTCCTGGCATGGCAGGAAAATTAATTGAGCAAGTAAAGGAAAAGGCGCATTGCCCTGTGATTAGCATTCGACAAAAAAGAGATGAGTTTATTAGTGTGCTCAGCGATGATAAAAAGGCTATTATGGCTATGGTTGATCATTTGATAGATGAACATAACGCAAAGCGGATTTATTACTTGTCTGGTCCCTCTTACATGCATGATATACGTATGAGGGAGGACGGATTTCGCGAAAGAATGAAAAGCAGAGGTGTTGCCTTTCGTGAGGAATATATCTTTATGGGGAATTTGTGGTATAACATTGGTAAAGAAGCAGTTGATTATTTTCTTTCACTGGATGATGAAAGACCTGATGCAATTCTATGTGCCAATGATTATATGGCAATTTCTGTATGTGAAGAACTGTGCGATCGAGGATTCCGTGTACCGGAGGATATTATTGTGACGGGATTTGATGATGTTGAGGAGGCTAGAGATATATATCCAATGTTGACAACAGTTGAAGCTTGCCCAGAAAATTTTGCGAGATGTGCTATGGAAATTATTAAAAAGGCGGAACGAGGTGAAAAACTAGAAAAGCAATATTATATTTCAACGCAAAATCAGTATCGAAATTCCTGTGGATGTAAAGAAGCGGAAGAAGCGAAACAAATTTTTCGTAAACAATTTAAAAAAAATCAGCGTTTGGTTCACTTGTATAAGCAGAATATGTTTATGGTTTTTCGGATGGAAGGAATACGAGATTATCAGGGCCTTCCAGATTTAGTTGGAAAGTTTGTAGAAGGAAACACGGGTGTTTCAGACTTTTATATATGCCTAAATCCGGATGAGAAATATGAATTGGATGATTCTAGAAAAAGTCCATATGAGGATGAGATGGAAATGTTATTACATGCCTATTATGGAAAGAAAATGTCAATTGAAGTGCCGATGCCACAAAGACTTTTTAAAAGAAAAAATCTTTTGCCTGCCGACGAAGTGACGGACAGGCCTTGTGTTTTTTATATCAACCCGCTTCATTATCGGAAGCATTGTTTTGGTTATGCAATCATTTCGTTTTTTAATAATCGATTTTATGCGGCAGAAGATTTTTATCAATCTTTTGTGATAAACATTTGCACCGTGTTAGAAAATATTTATATACAAAATCAAATTGAACAGTTAAGCAACGATAAAATACGCCTTATTCGACGAGATTCGGTTACACATATGTATAATCCGTATGGGTTTCATGAAATGGCTACACAAATGCTACATGATGCGACAGTAGCAGGAATTAATTGTGTCTTTTTCTATGTAAGATTAGAAAATTTACAGGAAATAACAGAAATATATGGAAAAAAAGAATCAAATGCTTCTGTGTATGAAGTCTGTTTTTGAAAAATTTGAGCAGGAAAAACATGTGTTAGGACGATTAGGAGGAAGTGATTTTTGCCTATTACTAGAGGATAAAATGCAGGAAGAAATAGAAGTTCTTGCACAAAATTTTGTTAATGAAGTAAATGAAGTGAATATTTCATGGAATAAAGAATTTTTCATAGAAGTGCGCTATGGATGGTTTGTTAAGGAAGTGGGAACTATTTCTAGTACAGACGAGTGCATTCGCAGTGCGAAAATGAAAATGAAAGTTGGTGCACAAATGCAGACGAGTGCTGCAAAATATGCTTTTGAGGCAATGAAGGAAATCAGACAGAATTATCAAAAAGAAATTTCTGTTACATACATGGCAGAACAAATTGGTATATCGCGTACGCACTTGTCCCATTGCTTTAAATTGATATATCAGAAGTCAATACAAGATTATATTACTTCTTATCGAATGGAAAAGGCGCAGGAACTTTTGATTCATACTCAGAAAAAGATTAAAGAGATTGCTTTTTTGGTTGGCTATAAAGATGAGTTGTACTTTTCGAAAGTATTTGCCCGTCTGTATGGTATGTCTCCTAGTAAATTTCGTAAAACAATGTTGACATGAAAAAATATGGGTAAATTGGAGATGGATAGAAAAATCAGTAGTAAGTGTTCAGGAAGTCTGTAGAGAGTTGCTGGATGGTGTGAGACAACGACGAATGGACAGTGAATGGGCTCTAGATGGCATCGAGTGATATCGCAGCAGGATTATCAAGGATCTTGTCTCTTTCCTCGCAGGAGGAAGGGGCAAGATCCTTTTTAGTGCGCCTGGCGGCGCACGTCACTAATGGGTGAAAAGCCATAATCCGCCCTAGTAGTGGAAGGATATAGCCCAAGACCAAGCGTGTCCGTGAACCCCTTTAATATTACCTTCTACCCTATTACAATGGGTAAAAAAAGACTGTTGCCGAAGCAACAGCCTTTTTAGCGTTCTCATTACTTACAATTAAGCAACTTTGATTACACATTTCTGAACTGTGATAGAATCTCCTTCTTTGTATGGAGAAGTATCTTTCATGTTCGGGATGTACATCATGATTGGGTAGTTAGCACCTGTATCTTTGTCTGTGTCACCATTTACAGCATTCTTAGGAATTGTAAATGTGAAGTTAAAGGTGTAAGATTTACCTTTCTTCATAGTTTTTGTGACAATCTTGCAGTGCTTATGTGTTTTGTCTTTCTTAACTTTAGCGCTCAGTTTCTTAGCAGAAACATGAAGAGCCCATGGGTAAGCACCTGTGTCTCCACCCTTAGTATAGTTGAAGCAAACACCCATCTCAGGAAGTGTACGTTTACCGGAGTTCTTTACTTTCAAAGAAATTTTCAGTTTGCGTCCACGGTAGTCAGGAGAGATGTAAGTTTTCTCGCCCCAGAATGTTGCGTCACAAAGCCAGATACGGAATGAGTTATATTTGAACTCAGAGTAATCAGCTTTGTATGGTGGATGGTTATCCGGGTTAGTAGATTTAGCGAAGTTGTAAATTACTGTACCCTTCTTTGCGTTTTTAACAGATACTTTACATGTCTGTTTCTTTCCGCCTACAGTTGCAGTGATTGTTGCGGTACCTTTTTTGATACCAAGAACTTTGATGGACTTGCCTTTTGTTTTCTGGCAGTGAGCAATGTTATCATTGCTGGATGACCATGTTGCACTTCCACTTGCAGTCAATTTTACTTCCTTACCCTGCATAACAGAAGCCTTTTTCTTCATTGCTGCGCTAGCTGTATCATCACTTGCTACTGCAGCGGTGGTAACAGCCATAGTTGCAACTAAAGCTACAGCTACAACCTTTTTTGAAATTTTAGCGAACATTTCAAATTCCTCCTTTTTTAATATTAAAATGTTTTTTGATTTTTGTGCTAAATAGACAAAAATCAATCGCTTTGCGTGGATATATTATATCATTTTAATAGTTTAAAATCAAGAGGAAATGAAAATAATTACAGTACTATTTTTTGCCAAAAACATGACGTTTTTTTGTCTTATTTGCAGTTATTTGCGTGGCTGCAATTTCCTGCCTTGCTTTCTGGTAACTACGAATGGTTTCATCCAGTTCACGAAAACGTTTTTCATCTGACTCTTCTTTTTCGCGAAACAGATAATCCAATTCTTTGTTGACCTGCACCGATACAGTATCCGCAATATCCGATGTAAGACTGTCAGAATTTTCCCTTATAGCATCGGAGACAATACGGGAAAGAATGGTTTTAAACTGTATCATTTTGTCATTTGGGGAAATTTCCGACTCGGAAACCGGGTAGGGAATTACCTGACCGGATGATTTTGGTGAGAGTTTGTGTTCAATGTCTTTTAAGGAAAAACCGTCTTTCTTCATATTAATAATCTGCTCTAATTGTTTCATTTCTTTTTCCGAATAAACGCGGTGCCCCATTTGGTTTCGCGGGATATTCAAGTGAAGTTCCTCTTCCCAAAAGCGCAGAACGTGAGAGCCTACGTGAAGTTTTTTTGCCGCTTCCGAAATGGTATATTGTTTTGCTTCCATGTAGATAACCTCCTGTTTTATTTTTTTTTATTATAGCATGGGAAAAATGTCGATTGATTGGACATGCATTAAATGTAAAAAAACAGTGTGACACAGGACGACAAAAAACAAGAAGAATCGGAGCCAAAGCCCCGATTCGACAGAGAAAATGGAATTTATTCGTCGTGATATTCCAGATTTGCAAATTTTGTGTACTGGTTCAACCACTTAAGTTCGACGGTACAGGTTGGACCATTACGCTGCTTACCAATAATAATCTCGGTGATTCCTTTTTTGGTAGAAGCGTCTTTTGTGTAATATTCATCGCGGTACAAAAACATAACAACGTCGGCATCCTGCTCAATCGCTCCCGATTCACGCAAATCAGAAAGAATTGGTCGTTTGTCTTCACGTTCTTCTACTTTACGGCTGAGCTGGGAAAGCGCAATTACCGGGCAGTCCAGTTCACGTGCCAGAGATTTTAAGGAACGTGAAATATCCGAAATTTCCTGCTGGCGGGAAATGTTTTTTGAACCGCTGTTACCGGACATGAGCTGAAGGTAATCGATAATGATTAAACCGAGGCCTTTTTCCATTTTTAGTTTACGGCATTTACTTCGTAAATCATTGATGGAAATGCTGCCGGTATCATCGATATAAAGCGTTGATTCACCGAGGATAATAGAACTCTCGGTAATCTTTGCCCATTCATCATCTTCCAGTTCACCGATTCGGATTCTTTGGGAATCTACTTTTGAGTTCATGGCAACCAAACGCTTGGCAAGCTGCACTTTGCTCATTTCCAGACTGAAAATAGCAGTTGGAATATGATTAATCATAGCAACATTTTCGGCAATATTCAGAGCAAAAGCAGTTTTTCCCATGGATGGGCGGGCAGCAATCAAAATTAAATCGGATGGCTGTAAGCCGGCTGTTCGATAATCCAAATCAATAAAGCCGGTCGAAATTCCGGTTACATCACTGTTGTTCTGAGCAGCTTTTTGAATACTCTCAAGTGTTTCCAGGGCAACCTCTTTAATTGGTGTAAAATTTTCAGAGGAGGCGCGTCCCTGCACGAGTTCAAAAACTTTGCGTTCCGTATCATCCATCAGCTCAGCAACATTAGCGGAATCCTGATAGCATCGGTTGGCAATGTCCTCCGTTGTTCGAATCAGCGAGCGCAGTTGTGATTTCTGTTCAACAATATCCGCATAGTAGCGGACATTGGCTGATGTAGGAACGGCGGAAATGATATTACTGAGAAACTCAACACTGCAAATGTCATCGGAAGCGTTTTTCTCATGAAGTTTATCCACAAGAGTAACTAAGTCTGCCGGACGTCCTTCATGAAACAATTCCACTATAGCGGAAAACAAAATGCGGTACCTGGCATTGTAAAAATCATCTTCATTTAGTTTTTCAGAAGCGAGAACTACCGCATCCTGGTCAAGAAGCATTGAACCGATAACTGCTTCTTCTGCCTCTCCATTATGCGGCATAACTCGTTTGATTACGGTTTCATCCATGATTATTTTCCTTTAACAATTACTTTAAGTTCGGCTGTTACTTTTGGGTGCAGACGGATTGGCACATGGTAAGTTCCAATGTTTTTGATTGGCTCCTTTAACTGCATTTTTTTCTTGTCCAAATCATAGGAAAGCTGTTCTTTGGCAGCGGTAGCAATTTCTTTGGTGGACACCGAACCAAAAACGCGTCCGTCCTGACCTGCTTTAATGGCAACTTCAACGGATTTTGTCTCCAGCTCTTTGGCGAATTCCTGCGCTTTCTCCAAGTTTTCTGCTGCAACCTTTTCGTCATTTTGTTTCTGAAGTTTTAAATCATTTAAATTTTTTGAGGTTGCTTCTACGCCAAGATTTTTTTTCAAAATAAAATTTTTGGCATAGCCGTCTTTTACGGTTACAACTTCACCCTTTTTTCCAACGGATTTCACATCCTCGAGTAAAATTACTTTCATTATATGTCACCTTCTTCTTTCATTTTAGTTAAAATTTGTTTGATTTGTTCAGCGCCTTCTTCCAGTGTACAGTTCTCAAGCTGGGCACCGGCACTGGTAATGTGGCCGCCCCCACCCATTTTTTCCATGACAACCTGAACATTTAATTCATCAATGGAGCGAGCACTGATATAAACTTTACCTTCATAGGCAGTTAATACAAAAGTAGCGCGGATGCCTTTGATATCAAGAAGATCATCGGCAATTTTTGCACCAACAATGGTGGGCGATTCACAGTTATCCGCATTACAAGGAGAAATAGCAAAACAATCCATAAAAATTTCTGTATTTTGTATTGCTTCAGCTCGAATTTTGTATTCTTCAATGTCGGAACGGAACATTTTGCGAATGCGAATAATATCTGCTCCGGAACGACGCAGGAATGCAACCGCTTCAAAGGTGCGGACACCCGGTTTATTCATAAAGTTATTCGTGTCAACCATAATACCGGAATAAAGGGCATCGGCTTCTACGGCTTTTACACGGATTTCCTCACCGGCATACTGTAAAATTTCTGCTACCATCTCACTGGCTGAGGAAGCAAACGGCTCAACATAGGAGAGAGTAGGGTTTTCAAAGGATTCACCGGTCTGTCTGTGATGGTCGATAACCACTAGAGAGGAAACTATCGGAATCAAATCCGGTGCATCGGTGTAGGATGGACGGTTAACATCAACGACCACAAGTAAAACTCCGTTTCCATTTCCGATAAATTCCTTCGCATTCTCACTTGTAACAAAAGTGCCATCCGGATAATCTTTGTTGTTCTCAAATAATTTCAAAAGCGGTGCCAGCGAAGAAGTTACCTGATTTACAATGATTTTCGCTGGTTTTTCCAGAGACTGTGCAATTCGGTAAATACCAATAGCACTGCCAATTGCATCGACATCCGGCAGACGGTGTCCCATAATGACTACTTTATCAGCATTAATAATGGAATCACGCAGTGCCTGTGCCTTTACGCGGGCTTTAACGCGTGTATTTTTTTCCTGCTGAATACTTTTTCCACCATAATAAAGTAAATTGTCTTTTGTCTTAATGACAACCTGATCACCACCGCGGGCAAGTGCCAAATCAATAGCACTGCGGGCGTATTCCTGACGTTTGCGGTAGGTGTTTGCCTGAATTCCGATTCCCATACTAATGGTAATGGAAGTATCATTTCCCACATTAATCGAGCGGATATCATCAAGCAGTGAGAATTTGTCTGCCTGCAATTTTGACAGATATTTATGCTGGAAGAGGAAAATGTATTTATCCTTTTCAATTTTACGAGTAATCGCATCAATGCTTAACATGTATTTATTGATTTTTCGATCAACCATCGCAGCCAATAAGGAGCGGCGTACATCGTCAACATTTGCAAGGGATTCATCGTAATTATCGATGTAGAGCAAGCCGACATTGACACGCTGGTCGTAGTTTTCACGGATATAGTGCACAATTTCGGTTTCATCATAAATGTAAATGACATACATAGCGTCACCGATTCCCACCTGTCCGGCGTTTTTATGGAGGGCATCCGGTGCCTTTTCCAGAGAAACCAATTGCGTAATTGCCTTAAAGTAAGTTTCTTCCACATGAAAATGAAGTTCTGTTGTCTCATAATTTTCCTCTGGAAGATATTCTTTGGTGAGAGCCGGAATGGCATCGTTTATATGGTAGTTTTTTGATAATTTGTCGGAGAACTGTTTGCGGAAATTCTTGTTATCCCACACACAGACTCCGTTTGTGTCCAAAATACAAATCGGAATGTCTAATTCCGTGGCAAGTTTATTAACCGTGACGTGAAATCGCATCGAGTAATCGACTAAGTTGCGCAGTACAGCACCTCGTTTGAAAAAGTATAAGACACTGGCAATGATTAAGTAAAATAAAACGTAAATACTCATAATAATGCCGGCACGCAGGTTGATTACATAAATATGAACATTCATTGCGATTAATAAAAGCCCTAATAAGAGCGGCCATCGCAAATAAGATTTCAAAGTCCCTTTAATTCGATTCTGACTCAACTTTTTACCTCCTCCCAGGAAATGTTCCCAAATTTCATCATATCAAGAATATTATTATATCACGGATTGTAAATGTTGACAAACCCTATTTAATAGATGTATTATGAGGGTAAAATAGAGAACAAAAGAATGAGTAAAGGAGGATACCATGTACTGTAAAAAGTGCGGAACAGAATTAAGGGAAAATGATACATTCTGCTATTATTGCGGAAATCGAATCGGATGGATGCAGCGGATGTTGTCTAGTAAGGCATTTATAGGAAGTGTGATTGCGGTTTTTGTTGTTATCATTGCAGCAGTACTTACCTATTTTATATGGACAGGGAAAATTACGATGCCGTCGTTTGATAAGGGTCAGACGACAGAGCAGAATAAGATTGTGGATTCAGGAAAATCCGGAAAGGATTCAGATAATCCGGCAGCAAAGGCAACAGCTACGCCGGCACCGACTTCTACGCCGTACGCGTTTACTCCATCGGATGTAACGAAGACGATGAAGAAAGAGATGAAACCTTTGACAGAACGGCTGAAACCATTTTTGGCATACAGCGCATCGTTTTATGCAAATGGTTCCCATAGATTTAAATTTGACACGACCTTTGTGACGACGATGGCAATTTTTAATTTGGAACATTCGGATAAGACACTGCGGTATGGTGATTCAATGTCCAAAGTGAAGAAGGAAGCTAAGAAAGAAATTAAAAAGATTTTTGGCAGCAATTACAAATACAAATTTGCGTATACGGGAACTTATCCGGGCTATGTGTACCGTCCGACCGGAAATACAATTGTGTTTAATTCCATGCGGATTCCGGGAAAAGATTATCAGATGAAAGTGAAAAAGATTACGGAGTATGAAGAGGGGAAATATCGTCTTACGGTGGAAGCATATCTGACGAATGTGGCAAGCAATACCAAAGGGGAAATTCAGAAATATACAGTTCTTGCTGCAAAGGATGAGCAGAGTGAGTATGGATATATTGTGGAAAAAATTAAATTAAAGAAATAGGTATAAACTGCAACATTTTACCACCTATAATCGTTATATAAATGAGATGAAACAAGTCTCTAATAAATATAAGAAAAAGGAGTGGTAAAAATGAAAAAGATGGTTATGGGGTTTGCATTTATTTGCTGCCTTGTACTTGGTGTTCAGACCTCTTTAACTAAGGCAAGGGCTGCTACGAATTGGAAAGAGTATAAGACGCTTACTGTAAAAAAAGGTGCCTTTACATTTAAGGCACATCCATCGAGCCAGAAAAAGGAAGCTTGGATTTATCAGGTGAAAGTCAATTCGAAAAAGGGAAGTACAAAGACGTTAAAATTTCCTTCCAAAATCAAAGGACGAAAAGTGACGAAACTTGGCTGGACGGAAGATATGGGTGAGGATAATGAATTTTACAGAACCATTTTTGGAATATGGGTAGAAGAAGCACATGATTGTGATGGTTACATGTATAGCTTGAGAAAAACTCAAAAACTTATTATTCCAAAAACAGTTAAAGAACTTACAAATTGCTGTTTTAGTGGTCTGCGTGCATTAAAGCAGGTAACAATTCCTTCCGGAGTCAAGAAGATTCCGCGCTCTGCATTTTATGGATGTAGAAAATTAAAATCGGTGACGCTTCCGAAAAAGTTACAGGAATTTGATCGTGAGGTGTTTGCAGACTGTCCGGCAATTTCTGAAATGAAGTTATCAAAATCCAATAAGACTTATAAAGTTGAAAAAGGTGCGGTGTTATCAAAAGATGGAAAGCAGTTGTATTGGGTGTTGCCGGCTAAGAAGAAATATACGATTTCTTCCAAAACAAGCTCGATTGACACTAACGCATTGCGGGACTGCAAAATGAAAAAACTTGTGTTGCCAGCTCATGTGATTGATTTGAAAAGATATGCGCTGTATAGTAAAAATATTAAGAAGATTACGGTAGATACTACTAATCCGGTATATGCAAAAGATGGACAGTGCATATATAAGAAAGCAACCGGAGAGTTGATTACGGCGATGGTTAAGAATAATAAAATTGCTATTTCGTCGAAAGTAACAATACTCAATGAGAATGCAACAATGACGGGGGCTGATAACTGTGCAGAACTTGAGCGGGTCGATATTCCGGAATCTGTAAAAACATTGGAAACGTATTGGATTTTCTTTCATAATCTAAGTACAAAAGTGTATTTTCATTCAAAGACACCGCCTCAGATTAATGCTATTGTTCCCGGATGGCAATATGCAGCGATACCATGTTTTAATCCTGTATATGTGCCACAAGGTTCAAAAGATACTTATGAGAAATGGGCGGAAGATCATTTCCGTTTTGACGAAAAGGATGTTAATTGTATAGGGATTGAAAAATTGTATACATTTTAGAAAAAAGAAGTGTTTGCCGGAAAATCGGCAAACACTTCTTTTTTATTTTGGATTCTATGCAATTAGTCCAATGTATATGGCATCAAGGATACGTGACGGGCACGTTTGATTGCTACAGTCAAAGCTCTCTGATGCTTTGCACATGTACCGGTAATTCTTCTAGGAAGAATTTTACCTCTTTCAGACATATATCGTTTCAGTTTTGCAACATCTTTGTAATCAATGTAATCATGCTCTTTGTCAGAACAGAATGCACAAACTTTTTTTCTTCTACGTGGGCCTCTTCTTCTCATTGGAGAATCGCCTCTGTCTTTATTGTAAGCCATCGTTAAAACCTCCTATAAAATTCTTGTATCAAGAGCTAAGCCTAGTTAAATGGCAGTCCGTCTTCGATACCATCCGGAATGTTCATGAAGTCATCATTTGCTGCTGCGT
>OBAM01001505.1_pt1 | contig 14736 bp, 7 predicted proteins | sample 1517751 | NCBI WGS metagenome assembly OBAM01 (sample SAMN04571703, study PRJEB22368) | human gut metagenome | biome: human gut; material: stool | host: Homo sapiens | place: Luxembourg | collected 2012-10-18
ATGCCGCTGCCGCGCCGCTCCATGTAGTGCAGGCGGGAAAATACATCTGAAATGACCTGATTGCGCCGCATGGAGGGAATGTGCTGCAGATCCATGTCTTGGATGCGGCGTCCATTAGCCATGCCGCCCGGTGAGGAAATCTCCATGCGGTCATCGAACATTTCGATGTGGATTTCCGAGCCAAGCACCTGATAATCGCGATGGATTAACGCATTTACCAGTACCTCGCGGACAGCCTTGTAGGGGTAGTCGCTACGTTCTTCGCGGGTCATGCCGCGGATGCTCCACGGATTTTTGCTGTTGTTGCGGATGAAGTCCTCCGCGTTTTGCAGCAGAGAGATTAGGCTGGCTCCCTGATATTCCTTATCGTCCAGCGCATCAGCATCGATGTTGCCTTTGTGTGTGCCTTTCCAGCGGGTACAAAATATACGCGACTGCGACAGCACGCCCTGATCACATAAAAGCAGACCGCCGTTTGTGACTTGACCGTCCTCGGTGACAAGGGTGGTAGAAAACAAATCCTTGTCGGGTTGGAAATCTTCTTTAAGAGCATTCTTGAAGGTGGCAGCCAACAGCGTAAAGCTGACATCTCCCATGTGATAAGGCGACGGTAGGGCATCGAAGGTCTTATTCATGCCCTTCAAAATCAAGGCGCTTAACTGCTGACGGGAGACTTCCTCCGACTGATCACCATTGCGGATGTAGGCAACGCAGACACCCTCGAAACGGTAATAATACGGATAGGCAGGGCCGTTTTGAATTTCTAAGTCGATGCAGATTTTATCGTCTTCGGCAAAGGCGTGAAGCTGATACCGGGGCGTCGGGTCGATGCGCGCCTTGATTAGCTCCGTGATTTTGCTGATGACTTCCTGCGGGTTATCTAAACCGCATACTTCACGCGGATTATCGCGGACACCAAACACGATATGCCCGCCAAAGCTGTTGGCAAATGCAGAAACGGATTTCAGCCAGCTGCGCGGCTTTTTGATTTCCAGTGCCTCTTTGTAGTCAACGGAGGAACCCTCCAAGAGTAAGTCGTCCAGATTCACGGTATCACCTGCCGATATGGTTTTGTTGTGGTGTCGAAGTTTGCCTGTGATTAAATTATATCACGCACAAAGTGCCAAGGCAATCGTAAGTTGTACTCTCCGGTGTTAAGTTGTACGCTTTGCCGCAAAACAAAAGTAGGAAGAAATCGATTTTTTGAGGTTTTACTGATAGGATACGATAGTATCTTAGTATTTTATTTATTTAGTTATTTATTTGTGCAGGATTTACCTGTACAGGGAAATCCCGTTCAGGTAAATGCCTTTGCGGTAAAATAAAAAATCCCCGGAAAACGGGGAATTTGGGGCAATATTTGGCTGGGAGGGCACCGCTCCGACGCGGTGTGAATGCGCCTAAACAGGGGCGTTTCTCGCGGCGACAGGGGCGGTGTGCGGGAATGTTGCGGGTTGGGTTTGCATACAACTTCTTGCTAGGGAGTAAAACTTATATATTAGTTTGCTGGGCTTTTCACTTGCGAGAACCCTGCGATGTAGGTATCTGCATTTCTCAATAGAACCAAAGCTGCGAATTTATATGATTGGTGCGAGTCAGAATCCGTCTCGCAGATTTGCCCCCAAAACTGCCCCCAAAAGGGCTTGGAACGGGTCAGCACTATGTAGTATTCCTTTGTACACATGGGACAAAATCTGTTCCGAGCCTTGGTACACAACACCACCAAACCCAACAAAACAGTACCCTAACGCACAAATTTTGAGTTTCTCATAACCCGGAGGTCGCAGGTTCAAGTCCTGTCCCCGCAACCAACAAAAGCTCGTTGAAACGACAAGTTTCAACGAGCTTTTTTCTGCATTATGGCAAAAGTGATAACATTCTGGTAACTTTGACCCCAAAATGACCCCAAAACGGCAAAATGACTGCGCCCGGACGATTGAACTTTTCAACCGCCCGGGCGCTTTTTGTGGATAATTTTTGCGGAGTTGGCAGGTAAAAATAGGAGCGGTCAACCTGCTTTGACGAGTACCAGCACGCTGTTGGTTGGCACTACGATTTGGTCTTGTTTGGTGGGAATGGGCGGGTTCTTGTATTGGCGCAGGGCTTTTTGGATTTGCTGCTTGACTTCCAGCAGGGCGGCTTCCAGCGTGGGGGCTTGGGTAGTGATTTTGGAAAAGTCAGGAACATAGACAGTGCAGCCGTCCGGGGATAAGGTGCAGAGTACAGGGTACGAGAAACACAAAATCAGAATGACGCAGACGACGCTAATGACGCAGAATCCGGGATATGGTATAGGGATATCCTCAAAACAGCGTCACAAGCGTCACTATCGTCACGCAAGAACTGTGCCGGGGGTCTGGGGTACGCCCCAGAAATGCGTTTGTGGATATCCAAACGCTATGCTAGCAAAACACGTCTACCCCAAAACGATGACAAACAAACCCGATACCCGCACAAATTCGTATATGCTCTCAAGAGTGAATCACTTCTGATTCATCCAAAAATCTTGACTCGAAAAAGTGAATCAGTTCTGATTCAATCCCTGCGGTAGCCAGCCAAAAATTACAATTGCATCACAAAAATTACAATACGCAGATTTCACGGCACGCTATACTGGATACAGAATTCATTCGCGAGAGGGAGGAAAACTGTATGCGTGCAAAATTGAGCAACTTACAAAGTATCCCGCAGGTGGTTGCGGAGATGACGCTGGATGAAAAATTGGATATGGTGGGGTGCTACCGCGCCTGCCACACACGACCTATCCCGGATATGGATGTGCCCGCCATCTATCTGATGGACGGCGCGACCGGGCTGAATGGCACCCATGTGGTGCTGGACTACTTAACAGACCCCTGCCGTGCCGATGACCCGCGTACGGCGTATGCCACGCCGGAAATGGTGGCACTGAACCGCGTTGATCTCAACGAGGCCGCGGCAAAATACAAGGGCGATGCACTGATGACCGACCTTGTGGAGCAGGCGGCAAAATACCGTCCGGACGGTCGGCAGCATATCAGCTTCCCGTCGGGCATCAACATCGGCGCGTCGTTTGACCCGATCACAGCCGAGGCCATCGGCCGCGCGGTCGGACAGGAATTGCGTGACGTCGGGGTGGATGTCTGCTTTGGTCCCAACGTGGATATTGCCCGCGACCCGCTGGGCGGCCGTAACTATGAAATGTACGGCGAGGACCCGGAGTTGGTGGCTCAGACCGCGGCAGCCTTTGTACGCGGTATGCAGAGCGCCGGCATTGCGGCCTGTGCCAAGCATTTCCTCGCAAACAATCAGGAAACGAACCGCAACACAACAAGCTCTAACCTTTCAAAACGGGTTATGATGGAACTGTATGCCCGTGGGTTTGAGGCAGCCATCGAGGATGGTCACGTCCTGTGTATCATGAGCGCCTACAACGCCGTGAACGGAGAGTTCACCTCGTATAGCAAAAAGCTGCTGACAGATTTGCTGCGCGGGGAGCTGCACTTCGACGGCGCCATTGTCAGCGACTGGGGCGCAGCCGGGCAGAACAAGGAAGGTACGCTGGCGGCGGGTATGGATTTGATTCAGCCCGGTCCAAACGATATGACCGCCTGCAAACAGGCGGTGCAGGAGGGGCGGCTTTCCGAGGAAGTTCTGAACGATCGCGTGACCCATATCCTGCAGCTTATCGTGGAGATCAAACAAAATCAACGCCGCACCCCCGCGCAGTATGACGCCGATGCACTGCTGCAAACCGCCTGCAGGACCATTGAAGACGGCGCGGTGCTATTGAAAAACGAGAATGCCGTCCTACCGCTGGCCGAGACCCAGCGTGTTGTGTTCTGGGGGGCGCGCAGCCGCGACACACTGGAGTGTGGCAGCGGCTCCACGGCGGTGGAGACGGCTCTGCACAGCAATGTGCTGGACGAATACCGCAAACTGCGCGGCGCGGCGGCCTTTGAGGAATGGACCGATGCCGACACGCTGGTGTACACGGCGGCTGCCCCGGCTGGGGAAAATGTGGACCGCGAAAGCATGGCGGTAGAGGAACAAGACCGAACCCGCATGACCGAGGTGCTGAAGCAGGCAAAGCAGAAAGGCATGAAAACCGTCGTGCTGTTGAACATTTCCGGACCGGTAGAGATGGCGGACTGGCTGCCTTACGCGGATGCAGTGCTTTGCATCTTCATTCCCGGCTGCATGGGCGGCGTGGCAGCGGCACGTCTGCTGACGGGGCTGGCCGCCTGCCGGTGACGTTCCCGATTCGTTACGAGGACACGCCCGCCTACCCAAACTTCCCCGGTGAGGGCAACGATGCCTACTACGGTGAGGGCGTGTTTGTGGGCTACCGCAGCTATGCAAAGCGCAAGTTAACTGTGCAGTATCCGTTCGGATGCGGCTTGAGCTACACGGATTTTTCTGTGGAATTGTGTGAAAATGACTTCCGCTGGGATATGCGCACACAGGAAACACTGAATGTGCCTGTGCGGGTAAAAAACGTCGGCAGCCGCCCCGGCAGCGAGGTCGTACAGCTTTATACCCGCGAGGAAAAGCCCCATATGCTGCGCCCCGACCGCACACTGGTGGGGTATGCCAAGGTGCGCCTTGCCCCCGGTGAGGAAACAGTTGTGAATGTATCGGTCAGCAAAAAGGCATTGCGCTGCTATGACGCACGAATGGATAAGTGGGTGCAGCCTATCGGGGCGCACACGCTGTATCTGGCATTGTCGGCGGAGAACATTTTGGCACAAGCCCCGCTGATGATAGAGGGTAAGAACCCCTATCCCTTGAACGGTGAAAGCACGATTGGGGAAATTCTTGAAAATCCGCGCGCAAAAGAAATCGTAAATCAATTCACGAACGGTATGTTCGATATGATACCGAAAGAAACACTGGACTTCATGGTGTACCGCAAGCTGAATGATATTCTGTCGGTGGGCATGATTCAAGTCATCCCCGACACAGTAAAACTGAGTGCAATTCTGCAGGGGCTGTATGACCGGCTTGCAGAACTATAAAGGAGGAAACAAGATGAGCTTTCCGAAGAATTTTCTCTGGGGTGCGGCCAGTGCTGCTTACCAGATTGAGGGTGCCTACAAGGAGGACGGCAAGGTTCCCGGTATCTGGGATGCTTTGAGTACGGGGCACGTCAAGCACGGCGAGAACGGTAATATCGCCTGTGATCACTACCACCGCTACAAGGAGGATGTAGCGCTGCTGAAAAAGCTGGGCGTCAAGGCGTATCGCTTTTCCGTCAGCTGGCCGCGCGTGATGTCCGGTCCCGACACGGTCAACCCCAAGGGTCTTGCCTTTTACAGCGACTTGGTGGACGAACTGAAAGCAGCGGGCATTGAGCCGATGGTGACGATTTTCCACTGGAATTTGCCCATGTGGGCGCACGAAAAAGGCGGCTGGTACAATGCGGAAATCAGTGATGATTTCGCCAACTACGCCCGCGTAGTGGCGGATGCCTTGTCCGACCGGGTGCGGTTCTGGTTCACCGTCAATGAGCCGACGACCTTCATCGGCAACGGCTACTTTACGGGGGCGCACGCGCCGTTTGAAAGCCTGATGCAGGAGCAGCCCGCCGTGATGATGAACAAGCTGGCGGCGCTGACAAAAAATGTGCTGCTGGCCCACGGCAAGGCGGTTCGCGTGCTGCGCAGCCGCGCCAAGCTGGCCCCGAAAATCGGTATGGCGCTGAACGGCAGTGTCTACCTGCCGGAGAACGAATCGCCGGATGGCATAGAAAAAGCCCGCACCCAGATGTTCCCGGAGCAGGCATTCTTCTCGCATTTCAACTGGTGGGCAGACCCGGCCGTTCTCGGCTGTGTCCCGGCGGGTCTGCAGCCATTCTTCACGGCGGAGGAACTGAAGGTCATCTGCCAGCCGCTGGACTTCTTCGGCTTTAACTGCTACAATGCCTCCAACTATGAGGAGTACATGGGTCCCAACCCCGCCGTTACGCCGGGTATGCCCCGCACGGCAATGGACTGGCCCATTACGCCGGATGCTCTGTACTGGGCGGCACGTTTCTTGACAGAGCGCTACCATCTGCCCATTATCGTCACGGAAAACGGTATGGCAAACATAGACTTCGTCATGAGCGATGGCGCAGTGCATGACCCCCAGCGCATCGACTTTGTCAAGCGCTATTTGGCAGGTTTACAGCGTGCCGTGGACGAGAACATCCCGGTGACCGGGTATCTCTACTGGTCCATCATGGACAACTTTGAATGGGCGGAGGGCTACGATAAGCGCTTTGGTCTTGTGTATGTGGACTATCAGACCCAACAGCGCATCCCGAAGGATTCGTTCTACTGGTATGCGGATGTAATCAAAAACAACAGAATATCATGATTCGGTATGGTGTTGCCTGCGATATTGCATCGGGGTAACACCATATTTTTTTTTGAATACGTTCTGAAAATAGCTCTGGCTCGAAAAGCAGAGGTAGCTGCTGATTTCGGCCAACGTCATATCGGTATAATACAAAAGGCTTTTGGCTTCTTCCAGCCGACATTCCGCAATATAATTGCCCAATGTCTGACCGGTTTCTTTCTTAAAGAGATTCCCGGTGTAGGACACACTGCGCCCGATAGAGGCAGCCACATCGTCAAGGCTCAAAGGGGTGTTCACATGATTGCGGATGTAGGACATACAGGTATATACCTCGCGACTGATACCCGCAGGCAGGCGCAGTTCTCCGAGGCGGCGGCAGAAATCCAATGCAGCGCTTAATTGTAAACGATCAATTTCCGGCACTGTCGCGGCGCGCTCACAGTCCAGCACATAGCTGTCTATCAGCTGGTAGGTTAGTTCGACGTCCATTCCGGCAGGGATGGCGGACATCATACCGATTTTAGTGATGCAGCCGATGAAAATGTTTTTTGCCTGCCGCAGCGGGGTATCAGCCATTGTGCCGTGACCCAGCCGGGCTGAACTATCCTGCATCAGAAAAGCCATTAACCTCTCCGGGTCGCCCTGCCGAATCAAATCGTAAAACCTCAGTTCCCACTGGTAGCTGTTGTGGAATTTCTCATTTTCCTTGCGCTCCAGCAGGTTCTCGACGGCATCGCGGCCAACAGTAAAGCTGTCGCGGTCGTTCGTCAAATCAAAGTAGACGGACGGGTCAAGGATTTCACCGTCCATGCAGTAGTAGAGATACGCGGCCTTGTCGAAAAATTCCAGCAGACTCAGATTTGGTGCGGCCTCCAGAATTGTATCGGCTGCGTGGCGCTGCGCAGCCGGGATTCGATTTTCTGCCATAAAGGCATCCACAAGGCTTTCATTGAGCCTTGCGTTATAGACAGGGCCGATAACAATCCGCCAGCCGCCCTTGATCCGGATGGAAGCATAGCCTGCATGGCTGGGGGTGGTGCAGATGTCCAGCGTCCGTGCAGGGTCACGGCCAGCAAACAGTGCAGCTGTGTTGCGCTGCGGCTCCTCCGGGTACTGCAGGTGACAGGTATCTCGTTTGTCGTATAGGGAAAATGCAATCCCCTCGGCCCGGAAAAACAACATACAGAGATTGGTGATGCGGATATAGCGTGCGGTATCCACGGAGCAGACCTCCCACAGATTGATAATTTGATTTTACAATATCAAGTCAAATAATGCAATATGCACGGAGCGGCAGATGCTATACTAAATTCAGAAACACGGGAAGAGTTCCCGAAAAACAGGAGGAAGACAATATGGCATTTGGTAAAAAAGTGCGCCCCACTGTGGATAAGGACGGTGCAGCGCTCGTAATGCGCAAGCGCGACTATCTCGCGGACTTCTCCGGCCAGTTGGGTCTGGGCCTTATGGCAAACCTTGTAGGTCAGCTGCAATACTTCTACACCGATAAAGTCGGGCTTGCAGTCGGCTCCGTGGGTGTGGTCATGGTCATCGCCAAGGTCGTGGATGCGCTGACGGACATCTGGTTCGGCAATATCATCGATCACTCCAAGGGCGGCAATATGAAGTATTACAAGTGGATGCTTCGTATGGCGGTCCCGGCCGCGGTTATCACGGTAATGATGTTCACGGTTCCCATCCAAGCCGGTCAGCTTCCGGCTGTCGCTTACGTACTGGTGACAAACCTGCTGATTACGGCGGTCATCTACACAATGATTGCTACACCCTTTGCGGCAACCATGATCGTGCGCACCAGGAGCCAGCAGGAGCGCGGCAACATGGGCATTCTGCGTGCGGTCGGCAGCTATGCTTCCGGCATGGTCATTGCCATCGCAACGATTCCCGTCACGAATATGCTGGGCGGCACGCAGGCGGCGTGGATCAAGTACGGCGCGGTCATTGCACTGATCGTTCTGCTGAGCTTGCTCATCTGCTACGCCAACGGCAGCAAGGCTATGCGTAAAGCGGTCGAGGATGACACCGCAGCAGCAGAGCCGGAGGAAGAACCCGTTGAATTTCTTACGGCAGTCAAGTGCCTGTTCGGCAACAAATACTGGGTCATCGTGCTGCTGTTCAACTTGATTACAGCGGTTTCCTCGGCCATCGCCGCGTCGTCCGGCGCCTACTACTGCAAGTGGATTTTCGGCAATGATAATCTGGTAGCCATTGCCGGTTCGGCCGGTCTGCTCTCCACGTTTTTAGGCTTCGCACTGTCCAACCCCATCATCAAAAAGCTGGGCGTAAAGGGAACCATCAATCTGGGTCTGCTGGGGTACGCAGCTTCCTGCGCAGTGCGCTGCTTTGTGCCGACCAATCTGGCAGCGTACATCGGCTCCGGTCTGGTAGGAAGCTTTTTACAGATCCCTTTGATGTGCCTGTACGGCGTTCTGTTGGCAATGGCGGTCGATTACAATGAGTACAAATATGATAAAAAGTTGGTGGCCGTCTCTTCCGGTGCGATTGGCTTCGGCAACAAGGTCGGCGGCGGTCTGGGTGCGCTGGTTCTGGCACTGTTCCTGATGATTGGCTCCTACGATTCCACCCTAAGCGCGGCCACAACCTCGATGCGCTATGCTATCTACGCATTTTCCAACTATCTGCCCATCGTACTGAATGTGGGCATGTTCTTGATTTTCCGCGGCTTCGATCTGGAGGAAAAACTTCCCGCCATGCGTGCGGAAGTTGCCAAGCGGCATACACAAAAGTCGGAGGAATAAGATCATGAAATTCACGATTCCCGCAAATGCACCTGCAAAGCCGTTCCATAAGCACTGGCAGTTCTGCGTCGGCAGCGGTCATGCAGCCATGGCAATGCGCACCGATTACTGTGAGCAGCTCAAGCAGATCCATGACGAACTGGGTATTGAACGGGTGCGTTTCCACGGTATTTTCAGCGATGATATGCATACCTATGACACCATGTCCACGGTCATGCCGATGCCCGGCTCCGAGCAGGTGCCGTTCTATGAGAATAGCTTCCGCCTGCCGGGACTGGTCTATGACAATGTGCTGAAAGCCGGCATGAAGCCCTTTGTGGAGTTGAGCTTCATGCCCAGCCCGATGGCCAAGCGCCCGACACGCGGCACCTTTTACTGGAAACCATGCATTGCCCCGCCGAAGGATGAGGCACAGTGGCAGGCGTATATTCAGAAATTTGTCCGTTTTCTGCTGAACCGCTACGGCAAAGAGGAAGTGGAAACATGGTTCTTTGAGGTCTGGAACGAGCCGGACTTGAAAACTCCGTTCTTTGACGGCACACAAGAGGACTATTTCCGTCTGTATGAAATCACCGCCAAGGCTGTCAAAGCAGTGGATGATAAACTGAAGGTCGGCGGTCCCGCCACCAGCAACAGCAAGTGGGTCGCGGCGTTCGTGGACTACTGCAAGGCCCATGATGCGCCGGTGGACTTCATCACGACCCATCAGTATGCAGGAGATCCCATCAGCGAGGTGTGTGACCAGAAAGACGCGGATCACATGAAGGATACTGCGGAGATTCAAGCGGAATACAAGGTCGATTTTACCCAGCTGTTTGCCGGTTTAAAGCCGGAGGATGGCTTGCTGCCAATGTTCCGCCGCACGATGCCCGACAACACCGAGACGGATGACCTGAATCGCGATCTGCTGCGCGATGCCGCCAAGCAGGTACAGAAGCAGGCTGACGGTTTGCCGGTATACTATACCGAATGGAACGGCTGCGCAACCTTTGGCGCGCCCGGTAACGATACCCGTAAGGTAGCCGCCTACGATGTGCGCGCGGCTCTCAGTGCTGAGGATTTCATCGAAGGATCCAGCATCTGGTGCTTCAGCGATATTTTTGAGGAAATTCATCCCTTCCCGGAGGAATTTCACGGCGGGTATGGTCTTGTGACCCAGCACGGTATCGCAAAGCCGATTTTCCACGCACTGCGCCTGCTGGGGCAGGCCGGGGATAAACGGCTGGAGCTGCCCGGCGCACTGGACGGCGAGGTGAGTGTGGCAGCGTTCCGCGATGCTGCCGACACACAGCTTACTGTGCTGGCTACCAAACAGAACCTGCACCACTTTGCAGGGCAAAGCACCCCGGCCACCCCGGTGGAGATCGAGGTCGAACTGGACGCAAAGCCGCAGAGCGTGCAGCTTTGCCGCATCGACGAGGAACACGGCAACCCGCTGAAGTGCTGGCAGGCAATGGGTGAGCCGGAGGACATGACCCCGGCGCAGGTACAGCAGGTCATTGATGAAAGTGCAGTGGACTACGCCCCGGCTCCATATGAATATGCGGATGGCAAACTCACCGTAAAGACAGAGCTTGTCACCAACGACTTGGCTTTTATCCGCATTGTAAAGGCAATACCGCATAAATTCTAAGTGCCAATACGGCGAGCGAGGTGCGGCAGCTGCTAAGCCAAAAGCACAGGCAATACTTTGTGCTGTAAAGGTGAGCGCCGCCAGCGGCGGATACAGCGAACCGAAGCAGGGGCAGCGGTCGCAGAGTGCGAGGGACTTTTGCCCCCGAAGCACGATGCGGGTACCGCAACCCGACATTGGCGAGCATTTTGGCAACGCAGATGCCGTGCTGCAGCCGCCGGAGTGGTGCTTAAGCCATTAGGCGGGAATTATGCGGTGTTGCCCAAAATAAAACTGCGGGGTGCATCCGATCGATGCACCCCGTTTTGCGTAAGAGGGAGTTATTATGATATTGGATTTTAACGCCGATTGGCGCTTTTACAAGGCAGATGGAAGCTGCCGCACCGTGCATCTGCCCCATGATGCCATGCTGGAGGAACCCCGGCAGGAAAACTGCCAAAACGGCAAGGACTGCGGCTATTTTCCGGGTGGGAAATATGCCTATGAAAAGTCGTTCTCTCTGCCGGGGGAGCACCTGAATGAGGCACTGACATTTTTGTTTGAGGGCGTGTATCAGAATGCGGTCGTTTATCTGAACGGCGAAAAAATTGCCGAACATCGTTACGGCTATACGGAATTTACCGCCGATGCCACCGGAAAAGTGCGTGCCGGGGAAAACACCTTGCGCGTCACGGTGGATAACAGTCTGGAACCCAACTGCCGCTGGTACACGGGCAGCGGCATCTACCGCCCTGTGCATCTGATGGTAAAGCCGAAAGACGGCGTGCGCCCGGTAAAGATCCGCACGGTGTCGATTGCTCCCGCCGTAGTTGAGGTGCAGACCGAAACCGAACACGCGGCGGTGGAAATTTGGGATGGTGCGCAGTGCGTGGCAAAGGGTGCGCCGGGGGCCATCGAGATCCCGCAGGCTAAGCTGTGGGATGCCGAACACCCGAACCTGTACACCTGCGTGGTCAAGACCGAAAACGATGAGGAATCCGTCCCGTTCGGCATCCGCACACTGACATGGAGCGCAAAAACCGGTCTGTGCGTCAACGGCAAGGCGGTCAAGCTGCGCGGTGGGTGTATCCACCACGACAATGGCATTTTGGGCGCCTGCGGCTTTGCCGATGCCGAGGAACGCCGCATCCGCATTATGAAAAAGGCGGGTTACAACGCCGTGCGCTGCGCCCATAACCCGGCAAGCCGCGCCCTGCTGGATGCCTGTGACCGCCTTGGTATGTATGTGATGGACGAAGCCTTTGACGGCTGGTACACACCCAAGACCTACCATGACTATTCCCGCATTTTTGCCGAAAACTGGCAGGATGATTTGACCACTATGATTGCCAAGGATTACAGCCATCCCAGCGTGATTCTGTATTCCATCGGCAACGAGGTGTCGGAAACGGCCTTCCCGCAGGGCGTGGAAACGGCTGACAAGCTGACCCGATTTGTCCACGCGCTGGATGATACCCGCCCCGTGACAGCGGGCATCAATGTGCTGCTGAACGTCTACGCACAGAAAGGCATTGGCGTGTATAAAGAAAGCGGCCCCTACAAGCCGGAGCCGCTGCCGCCCAAGCAGCCGGAGGAGAAAAAGAAAGAGTCGGGTTCTGCGTTCTTCAATATGGTCACGCAGAATCTCGGTCCGCTGATGTTCTACATGAGCAAGGGCAAAAAAGGCGACGCTGCCTGCCGCGATGTGGCGGAAAAGCTGGATGTTCTCGGCTTGAATTATGCGGCCTCCCGTTATGAGGACGACTGCAAAAACTATCCGAATCGCTTGATGGTGGGCAGCGAGACGATTATTGGCGAGCTGCCGTACAACTGGGCGCAGGTGCAAAAGCATACAGCGCTGATTGGCGATTTTGCATGGGCGGCCATTGATTATCTGGGCGAAGCGGGCATCGGTCAGATGATCCCGCAGGATACGCCGGGTCTGCCGATTGCGGCGGGCAGCGGTGCGATTGATTTAACGGGAAACATTACAGCGGAAAGTTATTTCCAGCAGGCGGTGTGGAGCCTGCGCAAAGCACCTTACTTGGGTGTGCGCCCGGTCAACTGGAACGGCAGAAAAATGACGGGCAGCGCGTGGCGTATGACGAACGCCGTGGAAAGCTGGACGTGGCCCGGATGTGAGGGGCAGAAAGCCACGGTGGAAGTGTACAGCGATGCAGAATTTGTGGCGCTGTACTGCAATGATACGCTGATTGGCAAAAAGCGCACAAAGAAATTCCGCGCGATTTTCAAGCTGCCCTACCGACCCGGCACACTGAAAGCCGTGGCACTGGATAAAAGCGGAAACGCCCTTGGAGAAACCACACTGCAAACAGCGGGACAGAAAACCCGGCTGCATCTTTCCCCGGAAAAAACGACCTTGCGCGCAGACGGTCAGTCACTCTGTTTTATCCCCATCACGCTGACCGATGCGGCAGGCATCTGGAAACCGTGCGCCAACGCAAAGTTTCATCTGGAAATCGAAGGACCGGCTGTCTTACAGGCCCTCGGCAGTGCTGCAACACAGACGGATGAAACCTACCTCGGCAGCAGCCACACCACATGGCTCGGACGCGCTTTGGCTGTCATTCGTGCCGGAACCGAGCCGGGCAAGGTGCGCGTCACGGTCACGGCAGAAGGGTACGAGCCGCAATATGTGGATTTGACAGCGGAGTAAGAAAGGCGGGTTTTAATGCTGAAATTGTACGATTTAACAACAGAATACAAACGAGAACCGCTGGGCTGGACAGGCGATGTGACGGCGTTCTGCCCCACGGCGGCGTTCAATGAGAACATTATGCCGTTTATGACCAAGTGGCTTCGTGACTTGGCCAGTGAACTGGGTCCCGATGTCAGTATGCCGCAGGTCGTGCCGAACATTCTGGGCAACCAGCAGGACGGCGCGGCGTTCTGGGGCGATGTGGTGGCCGTGCTGCCGTGGACACTCTACCGCGCCTACGGCGACAAGCGCATTCTGCAGCACAGCTACGACAGCATGAAGCACTGGGTCGAGTTTATCGAGAGCCAGTGCGGCGAAAACGGGCTGTGGCAGACGGGCTTCCAGTACGGCGACTGGCTGGGGCTGGACGCCGAGGCGAACGCCTTGGGTGATGAGCGCAAGGGCGCGACGGATGACTACTTTACCGCCAATGTCTGCTTTGCGTGGAGTTTGCAGATGAAGGAATTTTGGAAGTTCACGATTCCGCAGTATTTCATCCGTCTTTTGTTCCTGACGGTCGGTGCTGTTCTGATTTTCCCGATGGCATAATGAGGCAGAGCTATGAAAAATAAATTTGAGTTAGAGCATATCGGCATCAATACCGCCAACGCCGAGGAAGCCGCTAACCTCGCGCAGCTGCTGAGCACGATGTTCAATCTTGAGCCGCGCCACGGCCAGAAGTCCGAGTTCGGCGGTGCGTACTTTGAATGCATGAAAGCACCTTTCCTGGGTAAAAACGGTCACATTGCCATGCGCACACCTGACCTGATTGCTGCGATGGAGGAGCTGAAAGAAAAAGGCTTCACTTTCAACATGGACACTGCCGCCTACTTTGAGGACGGCCGCATCAAAAACGTCTACCTGAACGGTGAGTATGGCGGCTTTGCCATTCACATCATGCAGAAGTAAACGAAAGCCATAAAACCGGAGGCCGCCGCAAAGCCCCCGGTTTTATGCGTAAACAGCAGCGATTTTCGTTGCATTGCCTGCCCGGCTGCGGTACAATAGCAGTGCTGCGGCAAGGAAGTACAACGATGAAAACAACAGCTATGACGGCGGAAGAGCGCGTGCGCTATATGACACAAGCACCGGTGCGCCGCCTGATTTTGGAAATGTCTGCGCCCACGGTTATCAGTATGCTGGTGACAAGCTTTTACAATATGGCCGATGGCGTGGCAAGCGTCGGTGGTGGCCGCCGCGCGGCAGGGATTGTTTTTGATCCCGGTCATCTTTATCCTGCCAAATCTTTTAGGGCAATACCGCATAATTCTAAGTGCCGATACGGCGAGCGAGGTGCGGCAGATGCC
>OBAM01001506.1_pt1 | contig 14733 bp, 10 predicted proteins | sample 1517751 | NCBI WGS metagenome assembly OBAM01 (sample SAMN04571703, study PRJEB22368) | human gut metagenome | biome: human gut; material: stool | host: Homo sapiens | place: Luxembourg | collected 2012-10-18
CTTTTGATACCACGTCCATAGGAGCTATGCACCGCATGGGCGTGGAGACTTCATTTCAATTCTTAACTTCTTGATTTTTTTTGTGATAAGGCGTACACTTATTCTACTGATACGAAAGGTAGGTTTGTTATGTCCACAAAAAAGATTACACTTCCAACATATTTTATTGACTTACATTTACATCTTGACGGTGCAATTACACTAGATATTGCAAAAGTACTTGCAAAACTTCAAAATCAAACGCTTCCCTCATCCTCCGATGCCGAGCTTTCTAAGCTTCTTAGCATCCCTCCTGACTGCGAGGACTTAAACGAATATTTGCGCCGCTTTGATCTTCCAATCTCACTATTACAGACAAAGGAAAGCATCAGCGAGGCTTTTTATCTAGTTCAAGAAAAGCTGATCGCACAAAATGTCATCTATGCAGAGCTTCGATTTGCCCCTCAATCCTTTATGCAAAGAGGCTTAAGCCAGCGCAAGGTCATTGAAGCTGCCCTTGATGGACTTTCTCGGTCTCATCTTTCTAGCAACATCATTCTCTGCTGCATGCGTGGACTGGAACGTGAAAAAGCCAATCTGGAAACAGTTCAGCTTGCAAAAGAATATCTGACAACTCACGATGGCATTACTGCACTTGACCTTGCCGGTGCAGAAGGCTTGTTTGCGACAAGCGATTATAGAGAACTGTTTTCCCTTGCATCAAAGCTAGACGTGCCATTTACACTGCATGCCGGAGAAGCTGCCGGTGCCGACAGTGTGCGCTGTGCAATTGAGATGGGTGCCCGTCGCATTGGCCATGGTGTGCGCGCCTTTGAGGATGATGCACTTTTGTCACTTTTAAAGGAAAATCAGATTCCTCTTGAACTTTGCCCCACCAGCAACCGCCAAACGAAGGTTGTTTCTGATATGAAGACCTATCCGCTCTCAGATTTTGTAAAGCGGGAACTGGCAGTCACCTTAAATACCGATAATCCAGCGATCTCAAGCACAACGATTGCAAATGAGTTTGCCTACGCCCAGTCTCTTGGCATCACACTTGCACAGGAAGAAAAGATGCTTTTAACCGCTGTAGATGCCGCCTTTACAGACAAGGCTACAAAAGATAAATTAAAACAGTTGCTTTGCAAATCCAATTCAATTGAATAAATTTGATAAAGAAAAAATATCGACTTCCAATTATGATATCTAACGATTGGAAGCCGGTATTTTTCATTTTAAGTATTGCTAATATCACTTATTTACTTTTCGGTTTTACTCGTGTCGCAGTGCCTCAATTGGGTTTAGATTTGCCGCTGAAATGGATGGCAGTAAACCAAAGACAACTCCAATCAATGTAGAAAATCCAACTGATACTACGATGGATGTACCATTGATTGCAACTGGTGTAGAGGACATCTTCGAAATCACCTCTGCCAGTCCGATTCCTGCTGCTACACCGAGCAAACCACCCATACTGGTAAGGATTGCCGCCTCGGTTAAAAACTGTCCGAGGATTCGTCCCTTTTTAGCTCCGATTGCCTTCTTTAAACCAATCTCCTTTGTGCGCTCTGTAACAGAGACAAGCATGATATTCATAACACCAATTCCTCCGACAAGAAGGGAGATGCAGGCAACCCAGATTAACATGCTGTTAGTAGAGCTTTGCATATCCTGCAGCTGTTTTGCCTGCTGCATCAGATCTTCTGAGCGGTATGTAATACTTGAATCAGACACATTCATGTTCTGGTTCATGATATTTGCTGCTGCCTTTCCTGCTGCCGCCATCTCATCTGCTCCGCTTGCCTGCAAAACAAGGTTCTGTGCTTCATCAAATTTATAGATTGTTCCCCATACGCCCTTTGGAATATAGATATTACCACTTGAGGAACCACCCTGATAATATGTCCAGTATTCTTCCTCTGAGTTAATAACAAGTTCGCTTTGGCCAACCTGCGTACACACACCGATTACCGTAAATGGTTCACCGTAGATTTCAATTGTCTTTCCAATTGGATCCTCATCTGGAAACAAGGTGCGTAAAACTGACTCATCGATAACTGCCACCTGGCGCTTTTTTTTGCTGTCCTCCTGAAGAAGTTCACGCCCCTGCATTACCTGATAGCCTGCCGTTCCAAAATAATATTGATCAATGCCAAGCACCGTGCAGCTGCTTAGCGACTGATTATTATAAAAAACGACACTATTGTACTCGGAACGCACCTGATAAAATGCGGCACGCAGCACGTTTGGAATTTGCAGAATCTCCTGACGCGTATCCTCATCAAAGAGCGGTACACCCTCTGGTGATGGATTCCATGTGCTGATATCATATGTATAATCATCCTGTGACAGCTGAACCTTTACAGTATGACGGTTATTTCCCATCATGTTCTGCTTGATTAATTCATTTGTTCCCTCAATGGTGGAAACAATCGCAATAATTGCTGCAATACCAATAATAATACCAAGCATTGTCAGAAACGAACGCAGTTTATGTGACCAGATTCCCTGAAAGGATAATCGTATATTTTCAAACATTTACTGATCCACCTCCCCATCATCTGCCATGCTTGCATTGTACATCATGCTGTCATCTGCCATACTTGCATCGTACATCATGCCATCATCTGCCATACTTGCATCGTACATCATTCCATTGTCATACATGCTTGCATCCATATCTGGATCCATACCTGAATCTATCTGTCCATTGCTGTCATCACCATACTCACTTGTTGTCTTAACACCTTCCTTTACAGTCTTTCCAAATGGTACTGCAATAAAATCATCATTTGTTAATCCTGATTTGATCTGGTAATAGCTGCCATACAGACTCTTTCCAATCGTGACATAGCGCTTTTCAAGAAGACCAGTCTGCTGATTTCTCGCATAGACAAAGTAACGATTATCTTCTTTCTTGACATACATCTGACTTATATAAAGAGAATCAGTATCACCCTGAGTCGCCAGGCTGATATCAACATAAGCGCCATTTGTAAGACCTTTCCCATCCTCTGGCGTAATATAGGCTACAAACGGATAATATGAAAGATTTGGATTCTGTGAACCGCCCATCGTATTTGTAGTTGGATACTCAGAAACCTCTGTGACTACCGCTGTACAGAAAATTGATGAATCATTCACCCAGCTGTTGCATGAAATCTCCATTCCCGGCACAAAAGTATCAAGAAGATCCTCTGTGACTGTTCCCTGAACATAATATCCTTCGCCTCCGTTAATAACGGCAAATGGCTCCGAATAATCAATATCATCCATATTTTGCAGTTCTTCCACTGTTCCCTTTACGGTACTGCAGATAGTTGCGCTTTTTGCCAGCTCTTTTTGCTGCTTTGCATATTCAAGCTCTAACTTTCTGCGCTCCAAATCCATATCACGCAGACTCTCCTTCTGAGACTGAATCTCCTTCGCAAGTTCTTCTGCTGTGTAGCCGCTAAAATCCTCATTCTGGAATGTTGGAAGTGAGATATCAGCTGGTGCTGATCCCTTACTGTCATCATCTCCACTGCCTGCCGCCGTCAGTGTATGACGCACAGATGCTGTTGCCAGCATTGCCGTGCGCTCCTCTGTGATATTATATGCGCTCTGTGTGCCAGACTCTGTCGATGGTTCTGAAGATGGAATTGTTGGCTGCACATAATTAGGATTTGCCTCTGTCTTTGTTGCACCGCATACACTGCACTGGTAATAATTCCACGGACTTGTCGTGCCGCCATCATAAAATACATACTGATGTGCATTCGGATCTGGGTCAGTCTGCTGCGTTTCAATCACACCACATACTGAACACTGTCTAACAAGATATCCTTTTGTCACACATGTTGCAGGGTTATTTACAATATCTACAAATACATGATCTGCCTTTTCACCCTCCTGCACAATATAGCCATCACCGCATCCGTCGCAACGATATGTTACAATTGACGGCGACAAACATGTGGCCTCTGTGCGGCTTTCTTCTATATAATTATGTGTATGAATAATCGGCTTATCATCCTCAGAAAGAATCATCTTTGATAAATCAAGATCATACGCCGGCATTCCACTCTCATTATAAAAACGAATTGTTGCATATTTTTTCTCACTTACAAGCTTACGGATCAGTGCATTATCAAGCTTTGCATCAGCACCGCAAAGGAACAAATATGGTGACTGTTCGCTTCCATCACCACTTGCTGCCTGCTCTATTTTTGTAATTTCTTTTCCAATCAGCTGTTCTCCATTTGCGCCTGTCGGATCAGGTGCCGTTGTCGGTTCTGGCGTTGATTCCTCACTTGGCTGTGTACTCGGATTTTCTGAACTTGACTGCTCTGGACTAGATTCCTCTGTGCTTGACTGCTCCGCAGACGATTCTGAAGATGAGCTTTGAGATGGACTTTCCGAGGACGGCTCAGTACCTGTAGGCTGCTCTGCACTCGTCTGCTCACCGCTTGACTCCTCTGGCTTTGTTGGCTCTTCACTGCTTGATTCCTGTGATGAGGTCGGCTGCTCAGAAGAACTTTCCTGTGCAGATGAACTCTCCTCTTCGGATGAGCTCTCTTTTTCACTTGAGCTCTCCTCTTCGGATGAGCTTTCTTCCTCACTTGAGCTCTCCTCTTCGGATGAGCTTTCTTCCTCACTTAAGCTTTCTTCTTCGGATGAACTTTCTTCCTCACTTGAGCTTTCTTCTTCAGATGAACTCTCCGTTGGCTCTTCCCAGCCCGGATCCCATCCTGGATCCCAGCCTGGATCAAAATCACCCGGATTAAATGGTGCTGCCGGTGTTGTCTTCTGCAATTTGTCCAACCGTTTAAAACCATCTGAAATCTCAAGAACCTTTTTCTGAATCTGAATATCAAGATCCTGCAAATTCAAATTGTCCATTGTTGTGTCCATCTTTAAAATAGGATCACCAATATTTACCTTGTCGCCTTTTTTCACTAAGACCTCTGAAATTTTCTGTGAGGTCGTAACACTTATTTGCTGGCGCTGATTATTAACAACCTGTCCATACATATACATATCGGAACCATAATCGGATGTCGATATGCTGCTGACAGGAACAACTTTTACATATGTATTTGCCTGCTTATTTTTCTGATACACATATACACCGGCTCCGCAGCTTCCTACTATCAGCGAAGGTACCAGAATATAAACTGCTAATTTTTTCATACTGCCCTCCATTTACAATATCTTATGATGTTACACACGAATTGTTCCGTTGCTATGCAATCTGTCCATCGCGGATGTGAATGACACGCTGCGCATGTGATGCAATTTCTGAATCATGTGTAATCATAATAATTGTTACACCTTCCTCGTGAAGACTCTGAAAAAGCTCCATAATCTGTGCACCAGACTTGGAATCAAGCGCACCCGTTGGCTCATCCGCAAGCAAAATTTTGGGATGATTGGAAATGGCTCTTGCAATAGCTACTCTCTGACACTGTCCACCTGACAGCTGTGTCGGTTTATAATTCATACGATCTTCCAGTCCGACACGCTTTAGCGCCTGCGCGGCAATCTCCTTTCTCTTTCGCTTTGGTATTCCCGCATATGTCAACGGAAGACACACATTTTCAAGTGCCGTCTGCTTCATCATCAAAAAGAAACTCTGAAATACAAATCCAATCGTATTTAAACGCACAGTTGAAAGTGCATTGTCTTTATATTTTAAAATGTCCTTTCCATCCAGATAAAAGCTTCCTGAAGTTGGCTTATCTAAGCATCCGATAATGTTCATTAATGTTGATTTTCCGGAACCTGACGGTCCCATGATTGCCACATACTCGCCTTCCTCTACACTAAAATTGACATTTTTTAAGACGGGCATTTCCTGCTTTCCCTGAAAATAACTTTTATTTATATCTTTTAGCTCTAACAGCATACTGCCTGCCCCCTTACTCCATCACATTCATCACACCAGCATTTCCTGCATCACCCTGATTTTCACCATTCTCCATGCTATCTGGCAAAATTGCCTCCATACCTTCCTGTGTCAGCTCATCTGGAAAAGCAATATAGTCATTCTCTGTCAGTCCATCAAGAATCTGGTACTCAAGCATTTCCTCATCAATCTCACCAACACTTATCTCTTTCTTGCATACCTTTTGATTGTCATCACAACTCCACACATAGTAAGTATTCGTCTCATCATCTGATACTACATAGTAGTTTGGAATCCAAAGACCTGTCTTTTCCTCGGTTTCTCCGGTATCCTCCTCCATAATTACATGCTGTCCAAGCATCAGATCCATTGCCTCATTGACAGTCACATAGAAGTGATACTTGCTGCTCTCTGCTGAGGAATCAGAATAACCGTTATTATTGTTATCTGTTGCAGGCTCTGTCTCTATTTTGCTTACAACACCAGTATATATCTTATCCTCATCAGCTCTTGGACGAATTACCATCTGCTCACCCACATATAAGCTGTAAATATTCATTTCATTGCATGTTCCCTTAATTCTGTAATCACCAGTAGCCAGAATTGTCATAAAGGCATTTGAGCCAGAAGAACCATAATTATATGAATCACCGCTGCCTGATGAATCAGAATTGATACTCTTTACAATACCGTCAATATCTGAATAGACAACTGCATTATCAATATTTTTCTCCAGCTGTGCACGCTCTAGCTGCTTGACACTGATATTATATTCCTGCTTATGAATTGAATTTTGTGCTGAGAGAATCTGAAGATTATACGCCTGCTTCTCAGACTCCTTCGCTTTAGATGCCTGCACATTCAGCTCATTTAACTGCTGGTTCATCGTCTGGAGTGTATTATTCATCTCCTCCAATTCCAGATCAGCCTCCTGAATCTTTTGCTTCATTGCCTCAACATCATAGGAAAACAGAGGATCACCCTTTTTAACTTCATCTCCAACTTCTACAAAAGTCTCCTTGAGCTGCTTATCAGAATCAAGCTTGATATCCTTTGACTCCTGCGGATCTACAACACCGACAAGGCGCGTCTTTATGCCAAGTGCGCCCTGATCCATAATGTCAGACACCTTACTCATATAAACAGATCCTTCTGCAGACTCTGCAGATGCCGTTTTTTCCTGATTATAATAATTTTTATAATAATACCATCCGCCGCCTGCAGCAGCAATTAAAACAAGACCGATTAAAACGGTTCTTTTTCTCATACTTTCCATCCCTTCCCGCAATGCGGTTTGTTGTTCTTTTTTTAATTAGATACAGTATATCACTTTCTGACAATATTGAAAAGTGTTCAATTCTTACGATAAATTTAAAATGTAATTTCAGTTATTAACTTTTCTTTAAGACAAAACCAAGAAAGGCCAAAACCTCATTCAAAGTGAAAGAAAGGTTTTGACCTTTTGGCAGTTTTGTATTATGATAAAAGAGATTAGAAAAATTACATTTTGATTTTTTGATTTCAAATAATTTCAAATAAAATCTATACTCGAAAAGGAGTTCTCTATGGCATCATCAAAAAATTTGTCCAAAAAAGAAATTGAGATTCTCTCAATTCTCGCTCATGCCGAAAATCCAATGACGATCTCCGATATTGTTGCAACAAACAGCGCATACACCACCAATATCGTTCAACCAATCATTCATAAGCTCTCTGATTTGGGACTCGTTGAGGTCGACTCCATTGTTTTTCGCAAAAAGTCCTTCGCCAGAGCATTTCGCATTGCCGATAATTCCAAAAATGTCCTGAGCGGCATGTTCTTGGAGGAGTACCAGTCCTTTCGACAGCTTTTTGCAGACAGCTATCTTCTCGCTCCCCTTGTGGAATCCGAGCTAAAAAATCCACAAGATTCCCAGGCAGAAATTGAGCGTTTGGAAAAGATTTTGGAAGCTGCCAAAAAGAAGCTGCGTTGATTCTGTTATATTGATTCTGTTATGGCTGTAAAACATGAAACTGTGCATCTTTCTCTAGCATAGTTTCCTTTTCCAGCCAAAATACAGCATCGCCATCCTCTGTTCTTCCTGTAAAGAAAATCTGGTTCTCATCAACTCCAATGCACTGGGAATCGGGCATTCCATCAACAAAAATAATCTGTTGCAGTTCCAGATTTTCTTTCTCGTAAATGGCTACAAACTCTTTTATTTCTTCCTGTGTCGTTACACTTCCCTGAAAATAAAAATAGTCAGCGTCTGTGGACAGAAAGCTATACAACCAAAATTCATCGTGATCCGATATTCCAAATTCATTCTTATCATCCGACAACAGTGTCCCAATTTGTTCCACCTGCTTTAAATCCGAGCTGATCTGAAATAACTTTCCATTATCCATTCCCAGAAACCCATCTTCCCATGGTATAAAAAAGAGAATATTTTCTTGTTCAAAGCGTCTTGCTGTCGTTTTTTCTGTCTTGGAATCATAGACAAACAAATACGTCACATTCTCCATACCACACCAACCATATACAAAATCGCCATACGGATAAATCTCGAAAATCGCATTGCCCTGTACCTCTGCAATCGGGACCGGATCTCCTCCATCTAGTGGCACCCAGTACACTCCTTCTGTCTCTGTTAATTTTGCAGGATCTGTTACATGTGTAACATAATATACATTTCCTCGCTGAATGCAAAAGCGAGACGCATTTTCCATTTTTAAATTCATTTTTTCGCGACTGCTACCATCTTTTTTGACTGAATATAAATCATCTCCTGCATATGTCTTGCCATCTTCTCCTATGCCTTGTATCGCAAAATTCGCATATAATGTATCCTCATTTTCTTGAATTCCGCTGAACATAGTAATATTTCCAACTCCAACATAAGCCATGCACAATTCCTTCTTCTCGCTCGATTTTTCCTTACCGTGCAAGCAATCTGGGCGAACACAAAGTGGTATCAACTTTTCACGTTCAAAGCTACAAAAATAAATATACTCGCCAAGGCGAATATAATATCCATTGTCGCCTTTTGCAATTTTTGAAATATGATTTCCACCATAATATGACCAATCCCAGTCGGTTTCTGAATTATATGAAATTTCGTTTATATCTATATCCAGTTCTTTTTGATAGTTTTCCAACTGCAAGGTATAATCTTCTTCCTCAAAGATTGTTGCTTCCTGAGCATTTATTTCGCCCGGAATTTGTATTATGCATGTCATTATCCCTAGATTTACTAACATCGTGAGTAAAATTTTTCTCTTTTTTGATTTTTTTTTCATCTTTTATATCTATTCCTTTCACTTCACTCAAGCACAAAATATTATAAAATGACTGCCTGAGTTTTTTTCTTATAATTCTTATTATATGGATCTCAATACTACAAACCATAGTGAAAAGGGTACACTATTTAACTTACTAGATAACCTTTTATATGTGTAGTTTTCTTTGTCGTTCACAAATAAGTATGACTTTAATCACGTAATCTTATCTTTATATAAACAATCTCATTTATGACTTAGGTGTTCAGTCAATGCCATCTCTCCTTATAATTTTCTAAATCTTTTAGTTCTTAAAGCGTTGTCATGAACACCTTCGACACATCTGCTCAGGCGATATTAAATAAACTTTTTGAAAATCTCGCAAATACTTTTTGATCTTAAGCTTCTTTTTTTAACCTGAAACACTTTATAATGCTATTGACGGCTATAACACTCAAAAAAGAAACAGCAACTTTAAAATAATTAAAGTTCATCATGATATCTACTATCCAACTTTTAAAGCAACCACCATGAAATATTTTATTTGTTGCCTACTTAAAATAATAGATCGCCTCTACTTTCCATTTTTAATCTTGTATCGCCATAATATCATTTTAAAAACAAAGGAACCGTTATTATCGGTTCCCTGTTTGTTTTCTATAAAATTATTTACGTAATTGCCCTTTCCAAGCGTTTACAGTATGGGTACTTAATGCATCATAAAATGGATACCCATATGTACTGCTAACTACCTTTGCAGATACTTCCATCTCTCCCGCATAACTGCTACTGCTAGCTTGTGTTACTAATGTTTGATTCGACTTATTTTTTGAATACGCCTGAACATGTACTGCAATGTAACTGCTATTTGCTGGAACTGTCTTTGTTGTTGCGATAGCTGCTGCTGTTGAACAATTTAACGTATACGAACACGTCATTCCATCTACTGATACAGATCCAGATGATGCCCATGCATTTACTGATCACACTGTTAGTAAGCTTGCTCCTACTACTGCTGTTAAAATGTTTTTTAACTTCATACTGTTACCTCCATTTTTATTTTTTAGGAACTAACTTCTTTTGGTAAAGAAGTAGTAACTACTTTTAAAATTTTTCTAACTTCTAGCGGTAACTATATTATATTTTAAATATCGTTTTTTGTCAATAATTCTTTTGACTTTTTTATAATTTTATATTATTATACAAATATAATCTATTTTTTTAAGAAAGGAGGGTTATAATAATTGTTCTTCAAAAGCCAGCTAAAAAAACATTTAATACTTTAAGAATTCATGTAGTACAATAGATATATGGAGGCGAAAAAATGTTTGAACTATCTTTTTACACAATTTTAATGGCTTTTCTGACATCCACGGTATTATTTTCTCTTTCCTGCATTTTCTTTAGCAGTTCAAAACGAATCCTGAATGTCGGATACAAAACGATCGCATTCATTTCATTTCTTTCTATTTTACGTCTGGTTGTGCCGATTGACTTTGACTTTACAGCAATCCTTCCAATGAACGAACTAGCCAAGCAAATTTCCTTTTTTATTTGTCAGCACCGCATTGCTTTCTTTTCAATTCGACTATCCATATGGGATATTCTGCTTGTTATTTGGTTGATTGGAATTCTTTTTCAACTCATCCTTTATTGGCGTCAGTATAGGCAAATTGATCGCATTGTTGTACAAACCGGAAAAAACGTGTCGTATCATCCAAACTATATGAAAGCATTTCAGTCCATACAAATTTCCTATGGAATCAGCCAACAGCTTCCTGTCTATGAGATTCCGATGCTTTCAAGTCCAATGCTTTTTTCCATACGTAATCCTCGCATTTTATTACCTGCTGAAAATAACTATTCCGATGACGATTTGCACTTTATTTTCCGACACGAAATGACCCATTTTCTGCATCATGATCTGCTGTATAAGTTTTTCTTTCAACTATTATTTATTGTGTATTGGTGGAATCCGTTGAAATATATTTTAAAAAGACAAGTCAACAATCTTCTCGAAATCAATGTGGATTCTTCTCTCACACAAAACTTTGAGGACGCCATTCCCTATATGGAATGTTTGATAAAAATTAAGAAGCAACATGCAGTATCAAATAAAAACTACTTCGATTCCTGCACACTCTCGATTAGCAATATAAAAGAAGGAAGTCTTGAAAAACGCTTTCAGCTGTTAGCACATCCATCCAAACAGCCTCGCCGTTTTTCTGGAATTTTTCGTTTGATCAGCATTTTCGTTTTCTTGTCCTCTTACTTTGTAACATGGGAACCGCTGCCTGTCGATAACAGCTCAACTATGAACGAACAAGATTTTATTCTGACAGAAGAAAACGCCTATGCCATTTTAAATGAAGATGGTACGTATGATATTTACCTGTATGGCGAATACCTAGAAACCGTCACCTCATTAAAATATTATGATTCTTCACTGCCAATTTATACTAGAAACAACTCGAATTAAAAGGAAAATATTATGAAAAACAAATTATTACTAACACTCGTTACTTTTTATTGCTCTTTAAACTTATTTTCTTTACAAATTAACATGCATACATATGCCAACCCTCAAGTTCTACTTCTACAAAATATGATTGTATCACCTCTGCAAATTCAATATAGATGGCATTATATGCAAAAAAATGGTAAAATTTACAAGCGCTTATACAATGAAACAAACCAAGAATGGGTAGGAAACTGGATTTATGTAAGAGACGTTTAATTTTATTTTTTAAGTTTTAATCTAAAAGAGAGGATTTTATAAATTAAAAAATCCTCTCTTTTAGATTTTTTGTAGTACTACTTAAAATCAACTACTTCGATAAGTATTTTTTTCTTATAGCAAGAAAACTGCCTCCTACTGCCGCCAGCATTCCAATCCAGTACACACCATACAACATGACCTGTCCGTTTTGGAAAGTAAGCTGCGGCAAAAGGCCGCCGACAACGCTCACACCAGACAGATTTACCTTCCAAAGATATAAAATACATGGTCCCAAAAACAGTAAGAAACAGATTACGCTTCCAAGTGCCTGTTTCTTTACTGCACTGGTAACAGCTGCTGTAATGATGCTGCAAATCACTGCTGTCAGATAGCGAAGCACAAACATCACAACAAATGCCTGACGAATGGACAACGGCACAGGCAACTTTTGATAACCTGGCACTCCATTTAAGACAAGGGACGCATCCACCTCTGACAAATCGCGCCAGATTGCTGCATAATACGGCACATACAAAATTACATACAGCACAGTTGCGCACAAAATTGTCTGCAACAATTTTCTTCTTTGTAATGGCTGCCGTCCCTTTTTCGTGGATTGTAACAGCACCATCATGCCATTTCGTTCCTCGATTCCAAACAGACCCGATACGCCCAGAATCAATGCTGAAAGCAGCACACAGGCAAGAAACATTTGATTATTCTCATCCTTAAACAGATAGGACAGCTTATATTGATCGACAAATCCTGCATTTTCAAATCCATTCTCTTTCGCATTCTTAATCACCTGTTCCTGTGCCAAAATTTTATAAAACCCTCTTGACCGCATTTCAATCAACTGCTGGCGTTTCTCCATCCAGTCTGTGTATGTCTCCGAAGAAATTTCTCTGTTTTGAAATTGCTCCTGAATTTCAAATGCCTCTTGATCGGTCATCTGCATAATTTGTGTTTCCTGCTCCAGCCATGCCCTTGTTTCTTCGGTATACGTGCCTTGCAGCTGCTCAATATAATACCGATATGCCTGTATTTCTGTCGTTCCTGTATGGGATGGAATTCCCTCTGCCATGCGCATCGAAACAACTGCGGCCACAATCAAAAATACCCCCATTCCGCCGAGCACATAAAACTTGTATCCCTCATGTGCAAAAATGCTCACATGCTTTCCGCTCAATGAACAGACTGCAATTCGTCTGCCTGACGCTATGCCATATACACGCTTTCCCTCACGCTCATGACAATAAATCAAAATCGAAAGCACGGTACACAAAAGAATCGTTGCAATACATAGAACCATCTTTGCAAACTCTGCCCAAATTGGATGGGAAAACAAATTTAAATTCCAATAAACCGTAAACGGCTGTGATGCATCCAATATTGAAAACAAATTCACATAGCGAAACCAATTCCATTTTGAAAGGCTATTTACAGTGGTATACAATACATATTCGATCAGCATCACCCAAAAATAGCTGCAGACAGCAGGCACAAATCGTTTCCATGTTATCATAAAAAATACAATCAGGCTACCGAATACCAAACAAGCTGTCACTTTAATTTCCAAAAACAGCCATATATATGTCCCGATTGAAACTGGAAGCACACAATTTCGATACTCGGAGAGTGACTGCAATGCCACATCTAAATTTCCAATCCCATACAAGGAAAAAGCGAACAAAAACTGTGCCGCATAAAGCAAAAAAGAAAGGATTGCAAGCATCAGAAAATACGCCGCAAGCTTCGCACTGATAAATGCCACGCCTCCTCTTTTTGCCGTCTGAAGAATCGGATAGATTCCATTCTCGCGCTCCCTGCAAAAGATCTGCCAACCAATCAGGATCACCAAAAACAAGATCATCATATCAACCATCACTGTATTAGTTCCCATATAGATGGCTGCACTGTAATCATATTCTAGTGTGAGATCACCCAGCTTTTTATAGGCCTCTGCCGTCTGTATGATGTTGCGGCTGCTATATCCGCTAATATCTGAAAAAAGTGCCAGATCTTCTAATTCATCGGCTTTTTGCTGAATGCTCTCTCGAAACTGCGGATACGATTCCTGATAGGTTAATCTCGACACAATATTATTATAAAATTTATGCATTGTCAGATGACTCATTTCTTCTGGTACTTCTTCTGACTGTTGCAAACGTGCTTCCATATCCACATCTGGATAGAGTTCCTGAAACTCCATCAGTGATGACTCAATATCTTGTCCATTCTCTTCTGCCGCTAAAAGGCCATGATACCAGCCTTCAATCTCAAAATATTGTTTTAACTTGTCACGGTCTGTTCCCTTTGTTTTTTCTAGTTCTTCGCTCCAAAAGGAGCCGCGCAGCCCGCTGTACTGATCGTATTGTCCGCCTGAGCGTGTCTCACTCCACTGGTAAGCAATGCTGATGCCCAAACACAAAATTATAATTGCCAGCAATGCTTTCGATGCGACGGTCTTTCTTAACTCATATAAGAAAAGTTCCAAAAGTCCCATTTTTCTTTCCCCACTCTCTATCCAATATCTGCTTCCATCCGATACAAATATACATCTTCCATATTTGCCGCAGCCTTTTTTCGTTCAGCCGGGAACTGCTCCCCATTTCCTACTGCACGAACAAGCATCCCGGCATCGGTCATCATAATGTTGCTGACCAGATATTTTTTCTGCACACCTGCCATCTCCTCCGGCTGAATCAAAAATTCCCATACCAGTCCGTCCATTTCTCGGATCAACTCCATCGGCGATGCTTTTTTGAGAATGCGTCCTTGTTTCAATAAAATGATTTCTTTCGCAATACACTCCACGTCCGTAACTACATGTGTTGCTAGTAGAACGATCTTATCTGCTGCAATCTCACTGATAAAATTGCGGATGCGA
>OBAM01001518.1_pt1 | contig 14653 bp, 10 predicted proteins | sample 1517751 | NCBI WGS metagenome assembly OBAM01 (sample SAMN04571703, study PRJEB22368) | human gut metagenome | biome: human gut; material: stool | host: Homo sapiens | place: Luxembourg | collected 2012-10-18
CCTCGCGCGGGGTGGTGTCGGCCTCGATGCGTTCGGCGACGGCGGCCATGTCGATATGGAACTCCTCTTCGTCGAAGAGCGCCGGCTCGGCGGCGGGTTCGGCCGCTTCGGCGTCGTCGAACGAAAGGAGGTCCGAGAGGATGTTGGCGCGGCGGAGTTTCACGCCCCCGACGCTTTGCGGAGGGATGAAACTTACGGCCACGAGCACTGCGATGAGCGCTGCGGCCGCCAGCCAGCTGTGGTGGGTGTAATCTTTTCCGGGGGTGTTCATCGGTGGGTCAGTCGCGCCGTCCGAGGATCAGGAAGACGTAGTAAAGCACCGACGCGATGGCGCTCAACGCCGCTACGAGGTAAGTGCGGGCCGCCCACGAGAGGGCCTCTTTGGCCTGCGCGAGCTGTGCTCCCTGCATCGTGCGGCTGGTCTGGAGCCACTCCACGGCGCGGGCCGAGGCGTTGTACTCGACGGGCAGCGTGACGAGCGAGAAGAGGGCCGACATGGCGATCATGCCCACGCCGATCCAGCACAGCAGTTCGTTCTGCGTCGAGGCGAGGATGACGAGACCCAGGATGATGACCCACGTGGCGGCCGTCGAGGCGAACTGCACGACGGGAACCAGCTGCGAACGCAGCGTCAGCGGGGCGTAACCGCGGGCGTGCTGCACGGCGTGGCCGCACTCGTGGGCCGCCACGGCCGCGGCGGCGCTCGACGACGAGTAGACCGAGTCGCTCAGGTTGACGGTCATCGTCTGCGGGTTGAAATGGTCGGTGAGGTGTCCGCCCACGTGCGTCACCTTCACGTTGTGGATGTTGTTGTCGCGCAGCATCTTCTCGGCGACCTCGGCGCCGGTCAGCCCGCCGGGGAACTGCACCTTCGAATACTTCTTGAACACCGATTGCAGGCGCGCCTGCACGATGAACCCGATGACGCCGATGGCGATGATCAGGACGAACATGCCCATCGTCGCGGCGTCGTAGCGCGCGGCGTGCGGCTCTGCATAGTAACCTGCCTGGAGCAGGGCAATCATAGGAAATGTCATAGCGTTGTCTGTTTTGTTTTCCGGTGCGTGTAATACGCTCCCGCCTGCTGCGAGGGCATCAGCACCATATCATTAACGTTCATATGGGCGGGTAATTGTGCCGCCCATGCGATTGCTTCCGCAATGTCGGCGCCGGTGAGCGGTTCGACGCCGTCGTAAACCGCGTCAGCGCGCTTCTTGTCGCCGTGGAAACGCACTTCGGAAAATTCGGTCTCGACCATTCCCGGGCGGATCTCCGTCACCTTGATCCCGGCCGAAAGTAGGTCGGCGCGCATCGACTGCGAAATGGCGTGCACGGCGTGTTTCGAGGCGCAGTAGACCGCGCCGTTCTCGTAGGCCTCGGTCCCGGCGATCGAGCCGATGTTGAAGATGTGCCCGCGGCCCGCGGCGACCATCTTGGGCGCGATGACGCGCGTGACGTAGAGAAGCCCCTTGACGTTGGTGTCGATCATGGCGTCCCAGTCGCGCGTGTCGCCCAGGTCGATGTGCTCCAGTCCGGCGGCGAGACCCGCGTTGTTGACCAGCAGGTCGATGTTTTCGAGCGGAGAGAGGTTGCGGCGCACCTCCTCCTCGGAGCGCACGTCGAAGGCGAGCGTCGTGCAGCGGCCGCCCGCCGCTTCGATCTCCGCGCGCAGCGTCGCGAGCCGGTCGGCCCGGCGGCCCGTGGCGATGACGGCGTATCCCTCCTTTGCCAGCCGGAGCGCCGTGGCGCGTCCGATGCCCGAAGTGGCTCCCGTAATCAATGCCTGTTTTTGCATACGAAAAACGTTTGTTTTCCGCAAAGATACAAAAAAGTAGGATGGCTGCAAAACAGAATTGCGGGCGCGTTTGTAAAACCTTCCGGCTGATAAAAAGTGTCGTTACGATACCGGAAATACGAAATTTATATGTTACTTTGTACAAATTTTCGACAAGACAGCGCACCGTGAATCTCTCCTTTTTCATCGCACGCCGCATGGCGCAGCCCGCGCCCGGGAACAAGCCCGGGGTGATGGAGCGTATCGCCGTGGTGTCGGTGGCGCTGGGGATGGCGGTGATGATCCTCGCGATGGCCGTCATCATGGGCTTCAAACGCGAGGTGGCGCGCAAGATGACGGGGTTTGCGGCTCACGTCGCGGTGACCGACATAAGGGGCGTGAACGCGCTCGATGCGCAGCCCGTGCGCCGCAGCGCGCATGTCGAGGAGCTGATCCGCCGGACCGACGGGTTCGTGGCGATGGCTCCCTATGCCGTCAAGGGGGGCATCGTCCGCACGGCCGACGCCGTGGGCGAGGTGATGCTCAAGGGTGTCGAGGCGGATTACGACTGGTCGTATTTCCGCGAATGGCTCGTCGCGGGGGAGCTGCCCCGTGTGGGCGGCGAGGTCCGCACGAAGGACATCCTGCTGTCGCGCACGCTGGCCGACAAACTGCTGCTGGGCGTGGGCGACAAGGTCGAGATGCTGTTCGTCGAGCCGGGCGAAATGCCGCGCCGCGACCGTTTCAAGGTGGCGGGCGTCTACGAGTCGGGGATGGAGGAGATGGACGGCGTGGTGGTCGTGACGGACATCCGCAACGTGCAGCGGCTCTCGGAGTGGGGACCGGACGAGATTTCGGGCTACGAGATCCTGACGCGCTCGCTGGCCGGCGCCGACACGTTCGCCCGGACGCTGGGCCGGACGCTGTTGTACGATGATGCCGAAGATTCCGAAAACCTCGCCGTGACGAGCGTCCGGGAGCGGTACGCCAATATTTTCGATTGGCTGAAGGCCCACGATGTGAATGCCGCGGTGGTGATCGTCATCATGCTCGTGGTGGCCTTCTTCAACATGACCTCGGCGCTGCTGATCCTCGTGCTGGAGCGGACGCGGATGATCGGTCTGCTGAAAGCCTTCGGGATGCGCAACGGCTGTCTGCGGCGCATCTTCCTCTGGCGGGCGGCGCTGGTGACCCTGCGGGGGCTGGCGTGGGGCAATGCCGCCGGACTGGGGTTGTGCCTCGTGCAGAAATGGACGCATCTGGTGAAGCTCAGCTCCGAGGGATACCTGCTCTCGGAGGTGCCCGTGTCGCTGGGTTGGGGCTGGTGGCTGGCGCTCAACGCGGGGTTCGTCGCCGCGATCGTCGCCCTGCTGGTGATCCCGACGGCCGTGGTCTCCACCGTGAAGCCCGAAGAAACGATTAGATACGAATGAAACCATACAATACAGATCAGACCAAAAAGGAGGAGGTGCGCGAGATGTTCGACAACATCGCGCCAAAGTACGACCTGCTGAACCATACGCTTTCGATGAGCATCGACCGCGTGTGGCGCCGCCGCGTGGTCGGCGAGGTGCGCCGCGCAAAGCCCGGCCGCATCCTGGACGTGGCGACCGGAACGGGCGACCTGGCGATCGCCATGGCCCGCCGCATCCGCGACGTGCAGGTGCTCGGGGTGGACCTTTCGGAGCAGATGCTCGCCGTGGCACGCCGCAAGATCGAGGCCCGGGGGTTGGACGGGCGCATCGTCCTCGACCGGGGCGATGCCGAGCGTCTCGCCGTGGCCGACGCGTCGGTCGATGTGGCGACCGTGGCGTTCGGGGTGCGCAACTTCGGAGACCTCGGGGCCGGGCTGCGCGAACTGGCCCGCACAATAAAACCCGGGGGCAAAGTCGTTATCCTGGAGTTTTCGCGTCCCCGCAACCGGGTGTTCCGGGCGTTGTACGAATTTTATTCCTACAAAATCCTGCCCCGCATCGGCGGGCTGGTGTCGCGCGACAAGCGGGCCTACGAGTATCTTCCGGCCTCGGTCGGGGAGTTTCCCGCGCCGGAGGAGTTCATGGCGATGATGGCCCGGGCGGGATTTCGCAACTGCCGGGCGCGGAGCCAGAGTTTCGGTATCGCACAAATATATATAGGAGAAAGATGAAGATGATACAACGTTATTCGGTGTACGTATTGCTGCTGGCGGTCGCGGTGTCGCTCTCTTCGTGCCGCCGCGCCGTGGAGAAGGCCCGGCGCAACATCCGCTTCGAGGGCATTGAAAGGGTCGAGCGTCAGGGACTGACGGGCGCCGAGGTGGTCGTGCGGGTGATGAACGATACGGGTTACAAGCTGGTGCTCGATGCCGCGGAAATGGGCGTTTACTATGCCGGCGGCCGTGTGGGGACGGTCGTCCTGCGCGAGGCGGTCGAAGTGCCCCGCCGTACGACGGACAGCTTCCGGACCTTGTGGCAACTGAAAATCTCTGACCCGCTGGCGCTCTACGTGCTGGCCCGGAAGGTGAAGTCGGGCGATCTGTCGCAGGTCGAGGTGTCGTATGCCGTGGAAGGGCGCGGAGGCCCGGCTCCCGTGAAAATTTCGCGCGAACGGATGCCGTTGTCGGATTTTTTGAATACCTTTGGCCTTACGATAGAGGACGTTAAAAAACAGTTGAAATAATGCGCAGATTGCTTTTCCTCATGCCGATTCTCCTGTGCGCGGCCGTTTCCGCGCACGCACAGTCGCTCGACGCCTTCAAGCAGCGTCTGGCGGAACCCACGCCCGGGGCGACGCTTTTCAACCGGGCGCAGGTCACCGTCACCGAGCATGACGACGCCGCACGCGCCGTGGCCGACGCCGCGCGCGCCGGGCAGCGGCTCTATTTCGAGGGTTTTCACCGGGTCTGCGTCTTTTCGGACAACGGGCCTGCGGCGCGCGACGGGGCTTTTGCCGCCAAGGCGCTGTTCGAGGAGACTTATCCCGACGTGAAGGTTTACGTGGATTACGAGATTCCCTATTTCATCGTTTCGGCGGGCAACTGCCTGACCAAGGAGGAGGCCATCATGCTCAAGGGGCGTGTGTCGGCGACCTTCCCGAAGGCTTTTCTCAAGCAGCTGAAGAGGGAGAAATCCCCGATTTCCAACCTTTTGGACCAATAAAAGTCCGGTTTCGAAAAATAATTCTTTTTTCTTTGCTTTTCCCGGGCGAATATTTAACTTTGCGGCGTTACGGAACAATTAACAATTAAATGTTTAACGCCATGAAAAAGATTGTCTCTTTTGTCATCGTCCTGGCTGCCGTCGCAATGGTAGGCTGCTGTGGAAATTCGAACAAGAAGGCTGCCGAGGGCGCTGCCGCCGCTGCCGCTACCGAAGCTTCGGCTTGCGCAAACTGCGCCGAGAAGTGCGATTCGACGGCTGCATGCTGCGCCGAGAAGGCCGATTCGACCAAGGCCTGCTGCGAGAAATCGTGCTGCGAGAAGGCCGAGGCAAACAAGTAGTCGCCGGTTAGGTTTGAGAGTGAGGGAGATTCTTCGGAATCCCCCTTTTTTGTTGCCGCACGGAATTGCCGTGCGGTTTTAGATTCGGCGCGGAATGTGTACGGGGAGTGGAAAAAATGGTTGTTTTTGCATGAAATACCCGCAATTATGAAAGTACTGCTTATCAACGGAAGTCCCCGCCGCGAGGGGAACACCTTCATCGCGCTTTCCGAAGCGGCCCGCGCGCTCGAAGCCGAGGGCGTCGGGGCGGAGATCGTCTCGATCGGAACCAAGGCCGTGCAGGGATGCATCGCCTGCGGAAAGTGCGCCGAACTGGGACGCTGCGTCTTCAACGACGCGCTTTACAACGAGGTCCGCGAGAAACTCGCCGGGGCCGACGCCCTGGTGGTCGGTTCGCCGGTCTACTATGCCGGGCCGAACGGGTCGCTGTGCGCCCTGCTGGACCGGCTGTTCTACTCCTGTTCCGACCGCCTGGCCTACAAGCCTGCCGCGGCGGTGGCCGTATGCCGCCGGGGCGGGGCGAGCGCGACGTTCGACCGGCTGAACAAGTATTTCACGATTTCAAACATGCCCGTCGTGTCGTCGCAATACTGGAACAGCGTCCACGGGAGGCTGCCGGGCGAGGCGGCGCAGGACGCCGAAGGGTTGCAGACGATGCGCGTGCTGGCCCGCAACATGGCGCGGATGCTCCGGGCCGGACTGCTGGCTTCGGAAGGCCGTCCCGAACCGGAAGAGCGGGTCGTGACGAGTTTTATCCGCTGAAAGGCCCGTCCGCAGGGCGGATGAACGGAAAAAGAGCGCCGCTATTTGCAGAATCGGGAAATATTGTGTACTTTTGGGGCACCTTTCGGAAAGATGCAGGAGTGGTTGAACTGGCCCGCCTGGAAAGCGAGTAAACCCCTAAAGGGTTTCAGGGGTTCGAATCCCCTTCTTTCCGCAGCATGCGAAAACCGGGTTGCAAGCGATCTTGCAGCCCGGTTTCTTTTGCGGTTCAGGGTCAGTCGACGCGGGTTTTCCGGCCGGGGTGCTCCGTCTCTTTCTCGCGCACGACGGCGAGCACTTCCTCGACGATTGCGGTCAGCGTCCACGAGGCGTTCGGCCTGCGGGCATGCAGGCGGTCGCACGCGAGCCGGATGGCGTCGAGCAGTTTCAGCGCGATCAGGATGTACGGCGGCAGTTTGAGTTTCGAGATGTCGTACTTCTCCTTGTTGAGGTAGTTCAGGAACGTGTCGTAGGTCGTGCCTAACAGATACTTGCCGAAGGTCTCGAAGACCAGTTTGAGGTTACGGTTGGCATTTTCGCGCTCGAAGTGGAACGATTTGAGGGCTTGCGCAATCAGAATGCGCCATTTCAGATGTTCGGAAACGTACATATTAAGCGGATTTTGATGGTTGATGGGAAGCCAACAGAACCTACCCGGACTTACTGAAACAGCGATGACGGATGGGATGATGAACGTGTGTTTACAGAGGCATTCGGAGTTTCGGGAGGAGTCGTAGTCATATTGGCTGTTTTTGTTCTTTCAAAGGGGTAATCTGAACAAAAATGCAGATCGGAATTTGTGCGGGCAACTACAACCTTAACCCTTGGGTCGGTTTTTGTATCGAAAATTGCATTCGTATAAATTCGGTATTATATGGCAGCTGCAAGCTGTCTCTTCTCCGGGCGTTTGGTGCTTGCGGAATGGCCGGAGAATCCGGGCGCTCCGCCGCGTTCCGGACCGGATGGTCGGAATGGTATGCGCAGATGTCCGGACGGGACCGGTTCGTCCGGAACAGCCGCTGTCCGGGGACGAAGGGGCATGGCGCAGGTGCGGCAGCGATGCGGCATGCCGCCGGGAATGGCGAAAGGGATTTCTGCGAACGGGAAGTGACGGCCGCGATTTCTGCGGACCGGAAAGGATCGAAGGGACGGATGCGGACGCCGAAGGGCGGCGCGTCCGGAGGCCTTTGGCGCGGGTATGGCGGCGGGCGTCCTGCCTTGCCGGAGCGGACGTTTAGAACGGATACCCGATGGCCAGGTGGAATCCGAGACCGTCCTTGAAACTGGAAATGTTGTAGTAGCCCTTCTTGTCCGGGTTCGGATAGGGGGTGTGCAGGCCGATGCCGAGGTCGGCGCGGATGACCAGGTAACTGATGTCGTAGCGCAGTCCGAAGCCTGTTCCCAGCGCGATGTCGTTCAGGAAGCCTTTCCATTTGAGTTCGGCTCCGGGACGTTTGGGGTCTTTCTTCAGCAGCCAGATGTTTCCGGCGTCGAGGAAGACGGCTCCGTTGAGCCGCCCCATGATGCCGAAGCGGTATTCGATGTTGGCTTCCAGTTTGAAGTCGCCCGTCTGGTCGAGGTAGCCGTTGCGGTCGTCCGCGGGCGGGCGGTAGCTGCCCGGGCCGAGCGACCGGATGGTGAAGGCGCGGATGCTGTTGGCACCGCCGATGTAGAACTGTTCGCTGTAAGGCATCACCTCCGAATTGCCGTAGGCGTAGCCCGCGCCGACGAGGAGACGCGTCGCCAGCCAGTTGTTGCGGCGGCCGATGCGGTGGTAGAACTTCACTTCGCTGACCTCCTTGACGAACTGCGAAAAACGGTTGCCGAAGAGGGGCTGGGGCTGCCGTTCGCCGAAGGCCCGCAGGATGCCCGAAAGCAGGTTGCCGGCCGACGTGACGCTGTTCTGCCAGTAGAAGCGCCGGTTGCCCGTGGCGCCGTAGGTCCGCTCGAAGGTGTAGGTGTAGTTGATCGAGGGCACGAACTGGTTGCGGAAACTCATGGCGATGGCCGGATTTTCGTCCATCGTCCGGTCGAAGGAGTCGGTCGTGTGGAGCAGTTTGTTGTAGGTGAGCTTGAAGACCGTCAGCGAATGGCGGCTGTACGGGGAGGTCTGGAAGTTGTAGCCCGCCGAACCGCTGAAGGCGATCAGCCGGAAGAAGCTGGGACGGTTCATCAGGTCGACGCCCAGCTGGAACGACGTGCTCCCCGGGTATTTCTGCTGGCGCGTCATGCTCCGGGGCAGCAGCAGCCTCGGGATGTCGAGGTTGGCGTTCAGCCCCAGTTCGTAGGAGTTGAGCCGCGAGGAGCGTCCCCCGGAATTCTTGTTGCCCGTCTGCCATTCGTAGGAGCCGTTCAGCTTCACGGAGAGGACCTCGCCGCCGCGGAAGAGGTTGTTGTTGCTGACCCGGAAGGTGACGCCCGGGCCGATGAAGCTGTTCGATTTCGAGGTGACGTCGGTCTCCAGGGCCGCCTCCAGCGGGTAGTCGAACCGGGCGTCGATCTCCACGTCGAGCGTGTCGGAGCCGCGCAGCGAGTCGAGCGGCGTGACGCTCAGGTTGACGGAGCGGAAGATCCCCAGTTTGTTGAGGTCGGTCTGCGTCCGGTTCTGGGCGTCGACGGTGAAGAGCTGCCCGGGCCGGAGCGTCAGGGCGCGGGACAGGACCCGGGGGCGGATTTTCAGCGGCCGCCGGGCGATGACGGTCGCGTCCGGCAGGCGCAGCGTATCCGCAGGGCCGGGTTTGATGTTGGTCAGGCGGACCGTGACGTCGCCCACGCGGTAGGGCATGAGGGCCGCCTGCGGAACGTTCGGCCGGAGGTTCAGGCGCAGGGCGACCTGCCGTCGGCCGGCGGTCGTGTCGGCCAGGTACTCCATGTATTCGGGACGGAAATAGTAGTAGCCCCGGTTGCGGAGCAGCTGGGAGATGCGTTTGCGTTCGAGCGTGAGCGAGTCGAGGTTGTACTGCGCCCCGACGCGCAGCAGGGAGGTGGCTTGCAGACTGTCGATCAGCTGTTTCAGACCCTCGCCGACCTGCGGATAGGCGATGGACGAATAGCGCCATGCGGGTGCGATGCCGAGCGTGTACCGGACTTTCGCCTTGCGGCCGCGTTTGCGGTAGAGCAGGGAGTCGGCGGCGCGGGAGCCGAAGTACCCGTAATTTTCGAGGACCTGCTCGGCGACCTTCGTGCGCAGCTGCGGCTGTACCTTGGAGATCAGCACCGGCTGTTTGGCCAGCCGCTTGTAGAACCAGTATTTGAATCCTTTCTCCTTCGGCGTATAGAGGTGGTTGTAGGCCCACAGCCCGACGGGCAGCGGGGTGCGGAGGTAGGGGCTGTAAAGCGGATTGTTCGGTGCGACCGACAGCGGTTCCTTCACCGCCGACTCGGCCGCCGGAGTGAGCACGACGCCCGAATCCGGCTCGATGAGGATCTTTTTCACGCCCGTATACAGCACCTCGTCGCTCCCCAGCCGCCGGGTGGTGGAGCAGGAGGCCGCCAGCAGCACGGCGCAGAGGGGCAGAACGATGTTTCGGATGCGCTGCGGACTCATTTTTTCGGTTTTTTGGTTTTGGGACGCATCGGTTTGAACAGGTCGCCCAGCCGCGACAGTTTCTTGCGGATGACGAAACCCACGCCTGTTTCGGTGATCTCGCCTTCGAGGATGCTCTCGTAGCCCGTGTGGCGGAAGACTTTCAGGTACATGTTGTCGCGTTTGGTGAGCATGTATTCCAGCGAAATGTCGTCGATCAGGTTCTCCTTGAGGTTCTGCGACGGGTCGGCGTCGGTGCTGAACTTGCCGCCGATGACCGCCCGCACGCGGTTGTTGAAGAGGTTTTTCGAGAGCCGGTAGGAGTAGTCGGTGCGCTGGCCGTTGGGGTCGTCTTCGCCGTGGGAGTCGATGCCGAAGGAGAGGTCCACGCCCTTGAGGTTGTTCTGCGCCCATTGGTTCAGCTCCTTCTGGATGAACGTGTTGAGCGGATTCTCGGAGCTGACTTTCGCGGTCGTTCCCGGGCCGGTGTAGGTGTTGTAGATCAGCAGGTTCATCGCCTGGTTGGCGCGCTGCTCGGCCGTCAGCGAGTTCAGCTGGTTCTGCATGGCGAGGTCCTCGGGGGCCGCCAGGCCGAAACTGATCGCCAGGTCGTTGAGCGAGTTGCGGATGTTGATCGAGATGTCGAAATTCACCGGCCGGGAGTCCTGCCCGTCGGAGGAGACGTTGGCCCGCACGGTCTCGACGGCCGTGATGTTGAAGGCCGGGTCGGCGATGTCGCCGATCCATTCGACGTAGCTGTCCGGCGTGATTTTGAAGATTTTCTGCGAGATGACGGGCGGGTTGTAGCGCACGCTTCCGCCCGAAAGCACGTATTTGCCCGACAGGCGGACGTCGCCCAGCGGGTTCATCGTGTAGGTGAGGTTGCCGCCGCCCCGGAGGTCGATCCGGTTGCTGCCGTCGGCCGAGAGGTCCACGGCGGCCTGCACGTCGTTGTTGATGTCGACGTTTATAAGCACGTCCATGCCCCCGATGCGTACCTCCTGCGGCGTGTCGTCCGGGGTTTGGGTGTCCAGCTCGCTGAACGAGACGAACGTCACGACATTCTGCGGGCGTTCCTTCACGTCCATCGGCGAGTCCTGCATGACGTAGTTGATGTCCGTGCCGCCCAGCAGGGCGACGTTGCCGCGGACGACGAGTTCGTCCACGGGACCTTTGGCCGTGGCGCCGAGGTCGAGATAGGCCTTGCCGTAGACCGCCGTGCCGGCCTTGCGGGCCACGTCGACGAACTGGAAATCCGAGGCCCGCAGCGCGAGGTCGGCCGTCATGCGCCCGAAGTCGGCGAGGCTGACCTCGCCGCCGACGGTCAGCGCGCTTTTGTTCGGGGCGTAAACCGCGTATTCGTCGAACAGGATGCGGCTGCCGGCGATGCGGATCGTGTCCGCGGAGAGGCCGAACGACGTGCCGATCATCGGGACGCGGACGTCGGTCCCGGCGAACCGCACGCCTCCGTCGAGTTTCGGCCGCTCGGGAGTGCCGCCCGCGTGGACCCTGGCCTGAAGGCTGCCCGAAAGGCGGAGCAGGTCGGCGGGCAGGAAGACGTTGGCCCGCTGCAAGGGGAAACCCGGGACGGTCACCGTCAGGTCGAGCGGGCTTTCGCGCCCCTCGCGGCAGTCCCCCTGCACGGTCAGCACTTCGGCTCCGTCGAGCGTCAGGCGCGCGTCGGCGAGGTGTCCCCGGTCCTGTTTGTAGAACAGCCCGAGGTCGACGCTGCCGAAACGCTGTTTGTCGTAGGTCAGCTCCGCCACCGAGACCCCGCCCCGGAGGGAGAGGCTGTCCGCCGCGAGGTTCAGCGTCAGGTTCGCGCCCAGCACGCCGTCGACGGGCGGGGCCGAGGGGAACAGCCCCATCGCCGGACCGACGTTCAGTCCGGCGATGTCGAGGCGGATGTCGTCGTCGTCACCGCCGCCCGGGGTCGTGCGGATCGCGAACCGCTGGTCGCCGTGGGTCATGTCGAGGTCGGCCTCCACGCGCTTGTCGAAGCGGTATGCGAGGTAGTTGCCTCGATTGACCGTCCACGGCTCGAAACCGAACAGCGGGTCGGGAGGCGTCACGCTCGCGCGGACCAGGCTGTCGGTCCACGTCACGTCCAGCCCGAAGCGGAATCCTTCGCGGCCGGCGCGGTTGCGCTGGTAGAGGTTCGCCTGCCCGGTGTTCCGCACGAGGTGGCCGTACAGTCCGGCCCGGGCGATGTTGTCGAGGTTCCCGGGGGCGTTCGCCAGCCCGAGGGCGTATTCCAGCCGTTTCCCGTTCTGGCGGATGTCGGCCGTCACGGTGTCGAGGACCACGTTCCCGTAGGCCAGTCCCTCCGTGCGCAGGCGGATCGAAACGGGCAGCGAGTCGCAGTTCGCCCCTTCGGCGTTCAGCGCGTCGAAGGCGATCTTCCGGGATTTCAGCAGGCTGTTGAGGATGTTGTCGGGACCCGCCGAGACCCGCAGGGCGAAGTCGGGGAGCGCGGGTTTCAATTGCTCCATGTCGATGCTCTGCGCGTCGATCTGTCCGGCCAGCGCCCGGGCGCTCCGGGTCAGCGCCGCGATCAGCGAGTCAGCGGATTGGGGCGTGGAGAACGTCAGCGACAGGTCGCCGGAAGCCGCTTCGGCCCGGGTTGCGGCCGAGTCGGTGTGCAGCGAGACGCTCGTCGGGCGGATGCGGTCCGTCCGGTGTTTGTTCCGGATTTCGATGCTGTCCAGCGCGATGCGGGCGGCGTAGGCCCCCTTTCCGGCGGCGGATGCGGAGGCATCGAGGGCGAACGATCCGCCGATCGGCTCCGGGCTGACGCCCAGCGCGGCCAGGTCGAACCCGAAGACGCTGCCCGAGAGGCCGATGCGCTGTTCGCGTTCGGTCAGCGTTCCGGAGACGGACAGCAGCAGCCGGAGCGCCTCGTCGCGGTCGGAGATCCGTCCTGAAAGACGCTGGCTGTCGAGTTCTGCGTCGAGTTCGATGCCCCCGAAGTCGCGTCCGCCGAACTCCGCGCGGTCGATCTGCGCCCGGAGGCTCGTCCGGGTCCGGGGCAGCAGCGGGTCGAAGCCCGTGCCGCGGGCTTGCAGGGTCAGGTCGACGATCCCCAGCGAATCGGCCGGGAGGAAACTGTTGAGCGGGAAGCTGTCGGCCCGGATCGCGGCGTCGTAACTCTGTTCGCGGGGGTTGAACCGCCCCTTCACGGAAAGTTCGCCGCCGTCGGCCGAGAGTGTCGAAGCCGTCGAGAACGTCCCCCTGTCCGCCCCGGCGGAGCCGCGGAGCCGGATCAGGGCCGGAATCGCCACGCGCCGCCGCAGGGCCGTGTCGGGGAGCAGCGCCTTGAGGAACGCAAGGTCCCGGAAGTCGCCCTCGAAGCGGGCCGACGCCTCCATCCGGTTGGCGTCGAGCAGGTTTTTCGCCGCGGCGTCGGCCTTGAGGTCGAGGTGTCCGGGCGACGAGATTTCCAGCTGCGTCTTTCCGATGTCGCCCAGAGTTCCCGCCGCGGAGAACGACAGCCGGACGGTCCGGTCGTCCAGCACGGGCGGGACCGCCTCCGGGGAGAGGTATTTCAGGTCCTTCGTGTTCAGGTCGGCCGAAAGGACGGCGTCGAGCGGCGAAGCCGGCTCCAGTTTCAGGATTCCGGCCCCGGCGGTGAGCTCCGCCCGGATTCGGGAGAAGGCGGTTTGCAGGTCGAGGCCGGAGAGGACGATGCCCGAGGCGTCCATGCCGAAACGTCCGGTCAGGTCGCGGACCGAAAGCCCGCAGCGTTCGGTGAACGCCGTCCGGCGGATTTGCAGCGCGATGTCGGCGCCCCGGTTGTACACCGAATCAATCGTGAGGTCGAGCGGCGCGAGGGCGATGAACGCCGGGTCGAACCCCGCGGCGGGACGGTGGCCCAGCCGGCCGTATTCGACGCTGTTGCCGGTCAGCGCGACGCGGCCGACCCGGACGGTCCATGGTGCCGACGCTTCGGTCGTCCCGGCGGAAGTCCCGCTTTCCGCTTCGGTCGGTTCGGTGAGGTAGGAGTAGGCGCCCCGGTCGAGCAGGACGCTTTTCACGGAGACCTGCTGGCTGTCCAGCAGCACCCGGCAGGTGTCGACGCTCCCGTCGGCCAGGCGGACGGAGAGTTCGGAGACCGCAGGGGAGGTCCGCATCCCGAAGGCGAGGCTCGAGACCGCGATTCTGTCGAGTCCCACCGTCCACGGCAGGGCGGCGGCGCTCTCCTTTTTCTCGGCGGGAGCCGCTTCGGTCAGGTTCAGCCGGATGTCCGCGTCGGCGAGAACGAGCCGGGAGATGCCGGCCGTGTTGGCCGAAAGATCGGCGCGGACGGCTTCGAGGGACAACTCTCCCGCAGCCAGGCGCAGATCCATGCCCGCCAAGGTGTCCTTGTAGTGGGCGGCGACGCGTTCCAGCGCGAAGCTCCGGATGACGACCTCTTTGCGGATCAGCGGCCACAGGGCGGCGTCGAGCGAGAGCCTTCCGCAGCGAAGGAGCGTGTCCGTCCTGTCGGCCAGCAGGGTGTTGTCCACCGTCAGCCGCAGCGGAAAGGCGAGGCGGATGCGTTCGACGGAGACCTCCATGCCGAGCATCCGGGAGGCATAGGCGACGGCCCGTCGCCGGGCCAGGTCCTGAACGGCCGGAACATAGAGCAGCGCCGGGACCAGCAGCAGGACGAGGAGAATGACGAGCAGCGTCCGGAGCGTATGTTTGAGAATTTTTTTCAGCATTTGTGGAAACAGCGTGTTTCGGAATCCGGCAAAAGACAGGCCGTCGGCCTGTCTTTTGCGCGTGCGTGTTTGCGGCAAAGCGGCAAAATCGCCGCAAATTACAAAAAAACGATGATCCGTCAATGGAACGCGCCAAAACAAACGGGCCTATTCGAGGCATATCCCGGCGTTCTGTCCGGTCTGTCCGGCCGGAAACGGAGGAGGCGCCGGGGACGGCGGGGACGGTGGGGACGATGGGGCGGGAAGCCGGAGCGGCTGTCGCACCGGGCGGGTCCGGAAAAAGAAAAACGTCCGGCCTTGTAGCCGGACGTTTCGGTGCAGTTCGCTGTCATTGAGCGTCTCCTGGCGGAGAGACAGGGTTTTGAACCTACAACTCTAACCGCTTATATTTCAGCTACTTCACTTTCAAA
>OBAM01001537.1_pt1 | contig 14533 bp, 9 predicted proteins | sample 1517751 | NCBI WGS metagenome assembly OBAM01 (sample SAMN04571703, study PRJEB22368) | human gut metagenome | biome: human gut; material: stool | host: Homo sapiens | place: Luxembourg | collected 2012-10-18
CTGACTGCCCCAGTTTGCACAAAATCCGCAAAAGAAAGCCCCTGCTGCGCTGCAAATAAGCGTGCGATATTTAATTTCCCGCTTCCTCTTCTTCTCCACCAACGATCTCCCTTACCACAAACTGCGGTGCATGATTGAGACAGATGTACATTCTTCCGACATATTCCCCGATCAGCCCCAGCATCAGCATCAGCATTCCGCCGATAAACATGATCGACGCCATCAGCGCTGAAAATCCAATCGGAACACCCGGAAGCACCAGTTTTTTAATAATCGTATAAATTCCGTACAAAAATCCCAGTCCGGCACAGCCCACACCCGCCATCGTTGCGATCCGGAGGGGCTTTTCTGAAAACGCTGTAAATCCGTTAAACCACAGCGCCAACAGCTTTCCAAAGGTGTAGCCGGATTCGCCGACCATTCGATCCCGATGTTCTACCGTCACGTTGACAATATTTCTGGTTGCACGAAGCACCAGTCCAATGACATAAGGGAACGCATTTTCATATTTCAGCATCTCTTCCAGTACAAAGCGTCTTGCGGCAAAATAGCTGGAAATAAACAGATCCTTTGGTTTGTTCAGCATAAAGCAGAGCATCCAGTCGTTGACCCTGCTTCCGAAATTCCGAAATGCGCTGTGATGCTTGTGCTCATATTTTGCATATGCAACGTCTGCGCCGTTTTCCAGCGCAGCCAGAAGCTTGCCGACTTCGTTTGCAGGCGTCTGACCGTCATCATCCAGACAAACCAGGATGTCGCCCTTTACCTGATGAAATCCCGCCATCAGTGCCGCATGCTGTCCAAAATTTCGCGCCAGATTTATCCCCTTGATCCGTTTATCCTTGCCGCACAGCTCGCGGATTTTTCCAAAGGTATCGTCCGGCGAGCAATCGTTGACCAGAATGATCTCATACTCATACCGCTCCAGCTCCCCCATCGCTGCTTCGATTTCGTCCACCACACTGCCGATCGTTTCCGCTGACCGGTAGCACGGGATTACAAAGCTGACTAACTGTTTCTTCATACTTTCCTCTCATTTCTGCGCACGCTTTTTGCGCATACCGAGTTTGTGTCAAGTGCATGCAGACACAAATCTCGTGATTGAAAAATTTTATTTTTCAATCTTCCTCCTGTATTGCCGCAGATGCGGCTGTTATTGTAAGCAATACCATTCTATCGTAACGTTTTCCTGATAATCCTCCAACCCTTTCCCATCCAACTGAATCTGCATAATTGAAGTTGACACGTTATCATTTACAACCTGTTTCAATTCCTCCAGCGTCTCCGGTACTTTTTCCAAATAAAATCCTGATTCCAGATTTGGAATTACGCTACGTCCTTCTATCCGGCTTCCATCCTCACAATCCAACATCATATTTACTGTTCCTACATGATATAACCATTTTTTAATAAAACCCTTTAAATTCAGTTTTAAATGTATTTTAACATAATCTACATTTTCAGGGCACACAATAGTTTCATTAGAAGAACTAATTTGTTCCCCTACCTTTTCCAATTTTTCTATTTCAATCTTCTGTTTTCTTTGTGTTAAAACGCAAACATCATCAGAAATAATTTCCACCTCATAGTTATTTCGAATTGCTTCCCAAGTAAGCGGATTTTCCAAATATGGAATATGATGATCAATTGTCTCATTCGTCAACAATATCTTTTCTGATGCTTTTTCCGAACAAAACCAATCAGCAACTATTCCATCTAGCCACGGAATATATTCATTTCCATTCTGTACGGACGGATACCAAACCATATTCCATTCCGGATATACCGCTCCATAACCATTTCGCCAGGGATATACAGTTACTGTATGCTCTCCAATTGCCTCTAAAATTTCATCTGGAAGTTGATTTTCCTTTACCAATTCTTCTGGTATACTGTTCTCTCCCAAATGCGTATAATGATACATCTTCGCAGCCAAAGTTTCTTTCACATATCCCATTGAACTGCGCAAACTGTGTGCCTCTAAAATTCCTGTACATCCCACTGCCATAATCATAGCTGTTCCGCATACGTAATATATAATTTGATTCTTTCTTACAGCTTTCGCCCTCTGTCCAATTTTCTGAAAAAAAACATTCCAGTCGATCGACAAAATAGTCGCAGAAAACAACATTGCAAACAGCCAGATCCCAACTTTTAATCCGTGTCTTGTTGTTGCATATTTATAAAGGAAAAACATCGAAGCACAGCTTGCAATAATTGCTGCAGAACTTTTATAATTACTCCACAGATTTCCTATTATCAATAATACATAACACGCAATTAAAATAATTAACCATCTGACTTCGCTCGGCTGCAGTACGCTGTCAAACTGCATAGTCAACATCCAACCAGAAGAAATTTTCAGAATTCCCGCCACATACTCAAATAAGTTTTTTATCGACGGACAATAGACCAAATAGCATACCGGCATAAGTATAATTCCCGGTAAAAACAACCAAATACTTTTCCAGTTTTTTCTAAACAATACATCGAAAATACAGAATAAAATACAAAAAGCGAACCCACTCGTAAAGGTTGAAAACTTTCCAAAAAACATCAACAGCAAAAGCAGATTTGGAATCAATACAATATTTTTTGCACCTTTTGCCCACAATACCACCGCTAAAATCATTAAGTACAACAAATAGTTATCTCTGGTCGGTGCGTAATATCCCGCCAAATAGCAACACACGGACGCCGTAATTGCCCAAAAATGAATCTTACCCTTTTGATACAATCTATACAGCTGTAACAGCATCCACAAATGAAATAGAAAAATGATCCCCCAAATAACAATACCAGACCAATATTCTATCGTATTTCCAGGTAATTTCATTAAATAAAACAAATATCCCAATGGACCATAGGTAAAATAAATATCTCTTCCGAATTTTAAATCTGTTCCGTTTACAACATTTAAGAAATACCTCCAGGATGGATCAAATCCAGTATTCTCCAATACATAAATGATATCCGGAATCATAAAAACAAATTGTACAACCAGCAAAACTGCTGCGATCCCATCCTTTATCTGTTTTACCCATGCATTTTGCTTACATATTGCAGTCCATTTTTCATTATTCCAGAATATCCATAATCCAAACAGACAAACCGCCAGCATAACAGTAATTAAAAGCCTTTCCAATCTTGAAGCTGACACTGCAAATCCATATGCGTTCAACAATTCCAACGAAGTTTCCGCACCAGAAGCTGTCAAAACAGTATTTTCTCCTACAGTTTTCTTTTCCCTTGCTAATACATATGGTGGAATAGAGCAATCCTTCGCACTGATTTCAAGAATATAACTTTCACCGGCTTTTAATCTTACCCTTAGTGGAATAAAATCCCACTCACCCGCTGTAACAGAAGAAATGGCAATTTCACTATTTGCTTTTATTCTTCCGTCAGAATCTAATACTCGAAAATCAAGTTCTCCGTTTCCGTCTTCTGCAAGGTTAATAAAAACAAACTCTATCCCCTTTAAATAATATTCTCTGGCAATAAATTCCTGAGTAATCGTTTCTTCAGTTGATACCGTCTCAAAAGTTTCTGTAGAAGGTCTTTCTGCTTCATAACCATAACGTAGACCATGATAAATCCACAAATAAAATATTCCGCTAATAAAAATACCACACACAAGAATGGATGTGAAAAGCACCTTATTAAATCTTATATTCGAAATTTTTCTTTGTCGTGTATCAACTTTCTGTTCTTTCATCTTTCCCCCACTGTTTATCTGTTCTCCTCAAACAAAATTGCCATCAGCAGCATATCCCGATAAACGCCGTTCTGCAAAAATTCATCCTTCAGGCATGCCTCCTGCACAAATCCGGCATTTTGGTAGCTTTTGACTGCCCCGACATTATCCGCGAACACGCGCAGCATCAGCTTGTGGAGCTTTAGCACATCCCGCGCGTAATCTGCTGCAAGGCGGGCTGTTTCCGATCCGATTCCTCTGCCCGCAGCGTCCGCTTCTCCGATAAAAATTCCATATTCCGCTTTTTTATTGTCGTGGTCGATGTCCCGGAAATATACGCTGCCTACCGGTCGATCGTTATTTTTTTCACAGATAATAAACTGTACGACATGGCCGGTTTCCACCTGGGTGTGCATCCAATTTTCATGGCTTTCTTTTGTAAAAAGCTTCTGATAGATAAAATTATGCCGGACGCGATCCTGATTCCGCCACGAAACAATCCGGTCCGTGTCCTCCATCGTGATCGGCCGCAGATAAATCTGCTTTCCCTCAATCTTCTGCATCAATCTCTTCTCCCCGAAACATTTCGTTTATGCGCTCTTCTGAAAGGAACTGATAAACCTCAACCCCTTCTCCTGCAGAGCCGATCCGCAGCAGCATTCCGGGTTCTCCCTGTTCCTCCAGATATTCTGTCAGCCAGGACATATCCGTGCCCTCGTCCGCCAGCAGACAAACCTTCTCACTGCTTCTGGCCGCTTCTCCCATGGAAGCATATCCAAACGCTGACAGCTTCTGCCTTGTCAGCGGGCTTTTTACCAGCCAGCCGCCCAGCAGATCATAATTGAACGGTTTATCGCGGTCCAGCATAATCTTCTCCGAATACGCCACCGTCGAATACACATCCTCTAAAAACAGCGTCGAAGCATGTTTTTCGCAATACGCAAACACGTCCTCGTTTGTCTGGTTTACCGTTTCCCTGCGTGTCTGCTCCCGCGCCACACCCTGCCACATGCCCGGAACCCGGAGAATACAAAGCAACAGGATAACACCGCAGACTGCAGCAGTCATGACAGTGTGAATACGTCCGGTGCTGCGTGTGTTGATGCCGGGCGCGGCTGTGCTCGTTGCCGTTCCCCACAGCCCAGCCGCCAGCAAAATCTGTGCCAGATACAGCGGATGGGTCACGCGATCCACCATCCGTCCCTGCATCAGCAGATAGCTCCACAGCATTCCGCCGACACAAACCACAAAAACCGGCTGCCAGAAATATCTTCGTTTTTCTTTCTGTAAACAGCAGGAACACCATGCAAAAACAACTGCCAGCCAGACAAAGTTCCAGGGCAGGTCGCTTTTCGACAACCAGTTTTCATGTACCAGCCGCCAAATTGCTTTTTTTACCTGCGATAGCACTGATTCTTTTGCGTCTGTTTTCTTCGCCTGCACCGCCAGGGAAGAAAGCATCTGCGTATCGATCTCATCCGCCGCCCCAAAGTTATAGTTTTTGAGCATCTCCTGCAGCGTCCTGGAAACACCCGTCTCTTCATAGGCTTCCCGGTTTTCATCGTATTGCTCAATGAAATCCAGATGGTAATCATATAATATCGTGCGCTCATCGAAAAACTGTCGGAAGTCTTTCCAGTTCGGATCGGAATAGGCAAGCACGTCAAGCCCGTAAAAAACACCCATCCCAATTACCAGCGCTGCAAACAGTCCAAGATAATGCCGCAGGCTTTCTTTGGAAAAAATCTGTTTTTCCCTGCCCCAGATGCAAAGACCGCCAGCTCCGGCAAGCGGCAGGCACAAAAGCGCCATCTCCGGACGCAGGCAGAAAGAAAGCCAATAAAGCAAAAGCGCCCAAAAGCGTTCTTTGCCCTTCGCCGTAACAACCCAAAAAATCGCCGCGCCCGCCAGCATCCCTGCCGTGACCGTGTACTGCAGATACACAAGGTGACTGCCCATCGCTGCAAACCAGAACAGAGCTTCCGCAAGAAGAAGCACCCCTTTTACGCCCAGCCGCTCGGCAGTAATATTCCATGCGCTACATACCGCAGGCTCTGCCGGACGCGCGACAGACGCTGCACTGCACATCCCTGGTGCAAAAGGCGCGCCATCACGTGCTGCCCGCTCCTCGTCCACCAGCACGGTGCTCCTGTATCCGACCGCCCAGATACTTCCAAACTGGCAGAAAAGCAAAAACGCGCCGAATACCGGGATCGAAAGCCCCCGGTACAACAGCGCAAGCAATGCTCCCAGCGGATACAACAGCTGCATGGTATGTCCGTCCGGCGTACCGGAATATACGCCGGACAAAATATCTTTTATCAGCACATCGTCATTCAAATCATAATAAAAGTCAAAGCGCGCCGCTAAAATCCCCGCCAGGATCAGAGCCATCGCAAGCGACAGTATGCAATTTTCGTGTTTTTTCAAAAACTGCTTACCTGCCATAAAACTCCTTCACCTGATCCGCCACAAATGCTGTCTCTTCCGCCGTCAGACCATAGTACATCGGCAGGCGCAGCAGGCGCTCACTTTCCTTTGTCGTGTAGACATCCTCTCCGTTGAAGCGTCCATATTTGATTCCTGCAGGCGCGGAATGCAGCGGCACATAATGATAAACCGCCAGAATATCCCGTTCCTTCAAATAATTGATCAGCTCCTGGCGTTCGTGTTCGTCCGCCGTCTTGATATAGAACATGTGGGCATTATGGACGCAGCCCTCCGGAACCACCGGCAGCTCAATCTTGCCTGCCTGAGCAAGTGGCGTCAGCAGCTTATAGTACTCATTCCAGCGCGCCAACCGTGCCTCATTGATCTGATCTGCCATTTCCAGCTGTGCATACAGATACGCCACATTTAACTCGCTCGGTAAATAGCTGGAACCGAACTCCTGCCAGCGGTATTTGTCCACCTGACCGCGAAAATATTTGCTTCGGTCAGTACCTTTTTCCCGGATGATCTCTGCACGCTCCACATGCTCCCGATCGCGGATCAGCAGTGCACCGCCCTCCCCCATGCTGTAATTTTTTGTTTCATGGAAGCTGTAGCAGCCATAATCACCGATGCTCCCAAGGGCTTTTCCTTTATAAGAAGCCATCACGCCCTGCGCCGCATCTTCGATCACAAGAAGGTTGTGACGCTTTGCGATATCCATGATCGTATCCATTTCGCAGGCTACTCCGGCGTAGTGCACCGGCACGATGGCCTTCGTCTTTTCAGTGATCGCTGCTTCGATCTGTTTTTCGTCAATATTCATGGTATCCGGACGAATATCCACAAAAACAGGCACGCCGCCCCGCAGCACAAACGCATTTGCCGTGGAAACAAATGTGTAAGACGGCATAATAATTTCATCCCCCGGTTTGATATCCGCCAGAATCGCGGCAAGCTCCGTCGCATGGGTACAGGAAGTCGTCATCAGGCACTTCGCCGTTCCGGTTTTTTCTTCAAACCAGTGACTCGCCTTTTTGGTAAATTCCCCGTCTCCGCAGATCTTCTGATTTTCCACTGCCTGGCGCACATATTCGTATTCCCGTCCCGTAAACGGAGGTACATTGAACCGGATTTTTTCCCGTCCGGTAAAGGGAAGCTTCTTTTCTTCCATGGTTGATTCCTTCTTTCCCAAAAGCGGTTTTGCAGTCCGTTTTCTCGACCGCACTGCGCTGCTTTCATTTTTATTCATAAATCTGATAGGTTCCGTTATCCAGCTTCATTTCATAGGCATTCTGCGCCAGGAACTCCTGCAGCAGCTCCCATTTCTGCGCTTCCTGTGCATCCTCTGTGTCCACCTTTCCGGGACAGAGGATCACCAGCGGCTTTTCTCCCGCCTGGGACAGCGCTTCCAAATCTGTCCGCATCGTCTCTGCCGGGTAAGTATTCATATCCGGCCAGTCATGGGACAGCGCCGAGGGCAGATCGAACAGCCAGCAAAAGCCCGGCACATCGCCAAACGTCAAAAGCCTGCTGTTTTCCTCCAATTCATCCGCATGCTCTGCGTAATAATCCACAACATCCTGCAGCTGCTCTGCATTTGCCCGATTCGTTTTTGCACCGGAAAGCTTTGTGCAGTTTACAACCCGGGTATCCCGCTTTTGTCCCTCGATGCTGTCCCGAAAAACCGCACGCACGCCAAAACCCGTGCTCTGTATCAGAAAAACAACCGCCACGCACACCAGCATCGCCCGGCACGCAAAGCTATACGGCAGGCGGCGCAGCTTTAACAAAAGCCGGTAGCCCATCCAGAAGGTCACCGGAGCAACCAAAAACAGGTTATTCATATTCGGATATGTTTCGTTGTTGCTTCCGATCGGCGTGATCAAAATGACCAAAAGCACCATCAACGACAACAGCTTATCCCTCCGAAATACCAGCGGATCGGCAAGGGTCCAGATACACAGCCCGATTGCCACATATAAAAGCACCATACACCACTCAAATACGCTCCAGTAAAAGGCGTACTGCAGGTTGAACATGCCGCGTCCCCATAAAAACCGCAGCAGCACCGGAAGCATGCATAGATACAGCACCATCTTGCCTTTTTCGAATTTTCCGGGGAAAAGGAAAAATAAAACCGTACCTAAAAGCGCTGCGATCCCCAAAATCAACACCCATTTAAACGCTTCTACATAAGCAGATACAACAGAAGTAATCATAGAAAGGGATGAATACGTCTCATCCGTTCCGGAATATCCGGCAAGCCCGACAAGCATCTTCGGATATGCATCAAACCTAAACTGCAGGCTGATTGCAAGAAAACCGACAAGAAACGCCGCCACAAAGCCGATCACACAGGCAGCGACATCTTTCCAGATCTCCGCCGCTTTTTTCTTTTTCAAAATGCCATAATAAAATACCGCGATAATCAGCGCACATTCTACGATGTTAGGCAGGCGCGTCAGCACAGAAGCGCCCAGACACACGCCAGCAAATGCCATCCATTTGCGATTCTGCCAGATCAGTCCGCGGTATAAAAGCACCGTTCCGCACAAAAACAGGAAAAACGTCAGGTAATTATACAGGCTCGTCGTCGGAATCCAGCACAGGCTGATTGCCGCGAATTCGCCCAGGAACACGATCCAGGACGGCATTTTGCCTTTCAGGAAAAAATACGCCAAAAGCGCCATGGCGCTGACGAAAAGTCCCGTATAAAAACGCATTCCCACCAGGCTGTCCCCAAAGGGCAGGCGCATCAAAAACGCCCCGAGCACATTTGCAAGATAGGTCGCAACCGTCCACTCCTGCCCCGCATGCGGGAAAAAGCGGTAATTTACCAGACCATAGCAGGTGTCCGTCAGTTCGATTCCCTGTGTAATTTTTAACAGCGGATACAAAAACAGTATCACCGGAAACAAAATTGTTCCCAATTGTTTTGCTTTTTCTTTCACGCTCTCTTTTTTCCTCCAAAAAAACCTTTTCCTACTTTGCAGCAGACCTGCCTAAGCTTTTTCCAATTCTATCAAACACCCACAGCCGCAGCCGCTCGATTCCGATGCAGATCACAAAAACGATGACGGACTGCACCAAAAGCACAAGAAGCATCCGTCCTGCAGTTACGCCCGTCTCACCCGGAACGATGTTCCAGAACTCCCCAAGTCGTCCGGTCAGGGCGTTGACCCACGAAAACCAGCGCTGTGCAATATCCGTCTGCTGATGAATCAGATAAACCCCGAATACCGCAGGGCTCCAGAACCGCACCAGGTCTGCAAAACGCCCTTCTTTTACCTTCAGGACAGCAAACGCGCCAAACAGCCCCACCGCCGCAAGATAGGCAAACAGTGCATTATAGTGAAACGGAACGGACGCATAATAGGTCAGTCCCGTCAGTCGTCCTGCCAAAGGAAGCAGCAAAAGCTCCAGTAAAAATGTTCCCAGCGTGCAGCCTGCATACAGCGCAATATTTTTGGAAAAGCTGTCCAAACGCGGCATCCCGTATTTTTTCAAATAGCCACCGGTCAGGTACAACACTGCAAACCATCCGAAGTCATATCCGAAACGATCCAAGGCAAACTGCAGCGGGCTGAAGGATTTTCCGATGCAGAAAAAGAACAAAAGCACCCCCAGCAACTGCTGCATCCGCTTTTGGGAAAAAGTTTCCAGCCCTGCGTTGAAAAAAGGGGACAACAGGCACAGCACCACATAAGCGCTCACGAACCAGTAATGTCCGGACTGCACCGGAAAAATACTGTTCCAGATGTGGTAGGGATTGAGAACCTCCGACCACTGCCAGAACCGGAGGAATCAGCACCGTATAAAACAACGTCTGAACCAGCACCTGCGCCACACGCCGGAAGGAAAAGGTACAGGAGGAAAGAAAATATCCGCTGATCAGCACATAAACGTTGACTGCGACAATGCAGACTGATTCTGTCACAAGGGACCAGACCCCGGCGCCCGTCACAGGGCTTCCGACATCCAAAAGCAATCCGCTGTTCGTGTTCCAGTGCAGGATCACAACCATGAACATGGCGATGATCCGAAGCAGCTCAAAATTTGCCTGACGTCCGGGCTTTCCCATGTCTCCTCCTTTCCGGGCGCGCGGTGTGTTCCAAAAGTGCGCAGTGCTGTACTCCCGCCGCGTAAATCGTCTCTCCGGGACTACGTTTTGCTTCCGCATCGTCCGTGTTCGTCGCGCATCAGCGTTCCCGTTCGATCTCCCCGTGCTCTACGCGGTAAACAATATCGCATTTTTCGATCGTCTGCAAACGATGTGCAATAATAATCAATGTCTTATGACCATGCAGGCTGTTGATGGATTCCATGATCGCAGCCTCTGTATCGTTATCCAGTGCGCTGGTCGCTTCATCCAAAACCAGAACCTCCGGATCTTCAAACAACGCTCTCGCAATTCCGATTCTCTGACGCTGACCGCCGGAAATCCGGATGCCACGCTCGCCAATGCTGGTATCCAGTCCTTCGGGAAGGCTGCGGACAAACTCATCCAGACGGGCTTTTTTGAGTGCCTCCCAGACCTTTGCATCGTCGATGTCTTCATCCGCGTAACCGAATGCCACATTTTTGCGGATGGTGGAATCGATCATGAAAATCGTCTGGGGAATGTAGCCGATATTTTTCAGCCAGGATTCGTAATGATCCCGAACCTCCACGCCGTCCGCCAGGATATGTCCCTCCTGAATCGACAGCAGCCCCAGCATAATATCCACAATCGTTGTCTTGCCTGCGCCGGATGTCCCCACAATGCCGACGGATTTTCCGGCAGGAATCTCCATATGCGCATGGTCGAAGATCAGCACCTCGGAATTCGGATATTTGTATACAATATCATCCAGTACAATTTTATCCTGTAGAGGCAGCTTATCCACCGGCTTGTTTCTCCGATAGGCAGCTTCATCGTAAACCACGTTTTTGTCGTTGATTTCCTCCTGCAGATTGTCGGACACGCCCATAAAGAAGGGCTCGAAATAGGAAATCTGCGTCAGATAGTTGTTGATCCGGTTTGCAGAGGGCAGAAGCCGCATGGCAGCCACGCCGAATGCGCCCAGCTGGCTCACCATGCTGGTGACATCCTCGCCGGACAGGATCATGAAAATCAGGTACAGGATCAGTCCTGCCATGCAGACCGTCTCGATCAGCAGACGGGGCGTCGCGTTAAAAATATTGTATTTCTGCACTGCGCTCACATAGCCGTGACCGCATTTACCGTATTCCCGGATGAAATAATTTTCTTTATTGGCAATTTTGATTTCCTTGATGCCCATAACGGATTCTTCAATCCATTTGTACAGACCGCTGTAATAATCCTGGTTCTCGATGCCCGCCTGACGCATAATCGGCTTTAAAAACTGCTTGATCACAAGCAGCGTCACGATCAGAAGTGCCGCTATCGTCAGGATCATCTGCGGAGCCATCGCAGTCAGCGTAACCGCCAGCAGGACAAAAATAATCACTTCACTCATCAGCTGCAGCAGCGCCAGGATCAGACCGTACATGTTATTGACATCCGACGTGATCATACGCTGGATGACAGAGGTATCCGCATTCAGATAATATTCATAGGGGCGCTTCATGAAATTGATCATCATACGCTGAGAGGTTTCAAACTGGTTCGTGTATACAAAACGCAGCTGCACCACATTCTGAAAATACAGAAAGACGTTTTTTAACACAAAGCCCAGAATAATCAGCACCAAAATCAGCGCCGTGAAATATCCCGGTTTCTGAAAGCCTGTCCATCGGTAAATCTGCGCCAGGAGGCTGTCGCCCTCCACGCAGCTCGGGTCCATAATCATCTGAATCGCCGGTACCACAAGACCGATGCTGACGGTTTCCAGAATCGCACCGATCACCATCATAAACAGAATCTGAACCATTTTCAGCTTCTGCTTCCGGTTCATCAGAACCATCATTTTACGGTAAATTTTTTTCATGAAAGCGTTCCTTTCGTTCCTGCAGCCCTATTCCAAAACTGCTTCTTAAAAAATCTGCTCATTAAAGCGGTGTTTTTGAGGATCCTCGTACAGATCCATAAAGTCATCCCCCAGAAAAACCTTTTCCTTTGCAAAATGAATCGAATCCGGCACGGTATACACGGAAACTACCTGGTCGAATTCCAGTCCCTCGATGAAATTCAGGATTTCCATCGGGAACTTTCCATCCAGCACAATATCGTCCGGGAACAGCTTATGATAGTCTAAAACATCTCTGGGATGCGGTTTTAAAATCACCTGCGCATCCTTTCCGTATTTTGCTACGATATCCCGGAAAATCTGCTCGCGCACCGGCAGCTCGCATAATGGCTCCGTCAGCACCAGCACCTTGTGCTCATGATGCGCGCCGGTCGTAAGCTGCGTCATCAGCGTATCCAGATCCTCCATAAAAATCCGCAGAATCGTATTTTTGTCGTCCTGCGTCAGCCTGCGCACCATCGCTTCCCGAGGCTGTTCGATATATTTGGAGCAGGGATATTTCAGGATTGACGTATTGTTGACCTCCATATCCACGCAATATTTACTGTATCCGTTCTGGATAAAAATCAGGTTATGCGCCGCAAGAAAGGCTTTCAGTCCGAAATGCCCTCGGTTGTCATAGCGCGCGGTATCGTAATAGCAGATACAATCCAGACCATCCTCCACCGCATGATAGTGGATTTTCTTATAATTCAGATAATATCCGATCGGATCGGAATCGCAGAACACATAGATGTCCTGATACTTTTTAAAATCCACCGGCACATAGGGCTGCTGCAGCTTTCCGTATAATTTCGTAAAAATCATTCTGGAAAACAGGTTAAACACCAGATTTCCATGATCCTCATGATAGCGTGCCAGCTGCGGGAACGCATGCTCTTCCTTTTCCTCGAACATAAAAACAGCTTCAAACAGACCGCTTTTTTCTGCACGCTCCTTCAGGCTGCCAAAGTCGTTCGACATCGTGCTCAGCACCAGATCCGCCTTTCCGCGCATTGCCCTTGGAAGCGTCAGTTCCTTTAAACAGGCAACATATACATGATAATAAGTATGGCAGACATAAATCCGCTCTTTTGGCTTTCTCTTTTTCATTTTCGTTTTTTCTCCGGCAATTTCTGGTAAACCTGATGAAATCATCCCAGTTAAACCAGTTGACTCCATTGCATAGTCGCTATATTCTACCATACTTTTGTCTGCCATTGCAAGACAATGCGCTTCAAAGCGGCGGAATGCATCTTCTCCGGTGTGCTGGGAATCCCGCGTGAACTGTGCTTGAATAATATTCCCCGGATTGTTATACTACTTAAGATGCGATACAGTTCACTCGTACCGTTTGGGGGCAGATTTCATGCTCGCATGAAAATCTGCCCCAAACGGTACGAAGGGAGCGCCACTTTATGAGCAAAAATGAGCTGCGAAGCAGCGGAGAGCGTCGAAGACGCGGTTTTGCGAATGGCGCGTGTGAACAGTAACACAATTTCTTTTTCCCCAGACACTGCACAATCCGATTTTTGACAGGAAACAGGAGGTTTTGCCATGTCAGCACTTGCCATTATTACAGCGCGCGGAGGCAGCAAGCGGATTCCGCGTAAAAATATCCGTCCGTTTCTCGGAAAACCGATTCTTTTATATTCCATCGAAGCCGCTTTGCAGGCTGGCATTTTTGACGAGGTGATGGTTTCTACAGATGATCCCGAAATCGCCGAACTTGCAAAAGGTGCCGGGGCGTCCGTCCCGTTTCTTCGAAGCGCCCAGACCGCAAACGATTACGCCTCTACCGACGACGTCATCCGCGAGGTACTCGAATGCTACAGGGCTGCCGGCAGGGAGTTTGACACATTCTGCTGTATCTACCCCACCGCGCCGTTTATTACCCCCAAAAAACTCAGCACCGCGATGGAGCTTTTAAAAGACGCCGAGTCCGTCATGCCGGTAACGACTTTTCCGTATCCGGTTCTGCGCAGCCTCGCCGTAGATGAAAACGGTCACATCGGCTACAAATGGCCCCAGTACGCGACTGCGCGCAGCCAGGATCTCGAAACGCTTTACCACGACTGCGGACAGTTCTATGCCTGCCGGACGGAAGCTTTTTTCCGGGAAGGAACGACAGATACTCCCGGCATGGTTCCCCTGCTTTTACCCGAACTGGAGGTTCAGGATATCGACACCGAAGAGGACTGGGCGATTGCAGAAGTCAAATATCAGAAAATGATGGAGAAAGAATAACAATATGAATCAGGAAATTTATCTGGGCGGGCGCAGAATCGCCGCAGACGCCCCTGTCTTTATCGTTGCAGAAATGTCTGCGAACCATTTGCAGGACTACGACCGTGCGATTGAAATCATCCACGCTGCAAAGGAAGCCGGCGCGGACGCGATCAAGCTGCAGACCTACACTGCCGACACCATGACC
>OBAM01001542.1_pt1 | contig 14497 bp, 10 predicted proteins | sample 1517751 | NCBI WGS metagenome assembly OBAM01 (sample SAMN04571703, study PRJEB22368) | human gut metagenome | biome: human gut; material: stool | host: Homo sapiens | place: Luxembourg | collected 2012-10-18
TGCAAGAGTCCGTCAGGTGGATACGATGAAGCGTAAACAGTTTATGAAAGGAATTTCACAGATTGCACAGGAAGGTGCGATTCAGATTTTTCAGGAATTTAATACCGGCATGGAAGAGATTATTGTGGGTGTTGTAGGCGTCCTGCAGTTTGAGGTGCTTCAGTACCGTTTGGAAAATGAGTATAATGTAGAAATCCGTATGGAGCAGCTTCCGTATGAGCATGTACGCTGGATTGAAAATAAGGATATCGATGTAGCGGCACTTTCGGTTACGTCCGATACAAAGAAGGTAAAAGATCTGCATGACAGACCACTTCTTTTGTTTACCCATCCGTGGAGTGTTCAGACGGCGCTTGACCGAAATGAAGGGTTACAGTTAAGTGAATTTGGTGCGACAGAAGAATAGAATAAAAAAGGCGTTGGAATCATAGTTGATCTCGAACGCCTTTTTCTATATTACTTATCAATTGTATTTATTGGAAAAGATTTAAGTCAATGGCATTTGCCATCACCTGATAGCCGTTATAAGGATGGATGCCATCGTCTTTGTTTGTATATTTGGCTAATAAATTTTGCGGATTTGCCGGATCGGCAACAGCATTTTCAAAATCAATGATGCCATCTACGCCAGACTCGGATGAACGCATCCACTGATTAATCAGTTGTCTTACTTTTTCTGAATTTTCACTATAAAAACTGCTTGTGCCAAAAGGAAGGATTGGTGCACCATAAACTTTGATGTTGTTTTTGTGACAAGTTTCAATCATCTTTTGATATTCCGGCAAAAGCAAATTGTATTTGTCCGTATTTTGAAGCTTATCCAAATCATTGACGCCAAATAAAATTATACAGTAAGCAACACCGTCGTGTTCTAATAAATCACGGTTGAATCGGTCTTTTCCTGCATCCGTTGGGTATGAGCCAAGGATGGAATTTGAACCAATTCCCTCGTTTATAACAGATACATTTTCGGTTCCTTTATTTGCTTTTAACCGTTTGGCAAAGTAATCTCCCCAGCGAGTGTAGGAATCTGGTTTTTTGCCCAAGTAGGTGGCATCGGTGCCATAGCCATCGGTAATGGAATCACCAAAACAGACAACCGCTTTACTTCCATTTGCAGAGAGAAGAGATGCGTCTGCTAAAAAGAACCAGCTGGTTGTTTTCTTATAATTACTAAAAGTATTGGCTGAAACTTGATTACCGGAGACCTGGTAGGTTGTAGCACGGGCACCGCGGTGTCCGGTAATGTTTGTGGTCGGCGTTTCACCAAAAAAAGTGGAAATGGCTACATTTTCCAGTGCTTGTACCGGGAAATCAATAGCGTCAGTTTGAATAACTTTTCCTTTTGGAATAATAAAATTTTCTTTTCCTTCGAATGTTACGGTGGCATCTGTATCGGTGTTGATTTCAGGATTCGATGCCTTCACCTGCTTCGCTATGTGCATTGATTTAATCGTGACATCCCTTCCGCCATATTGGTTGCTTAAGCGAAAACGGATTTTACTTCCGGTTGTAGTTACTTTAATAATCTGCCTTACCGTGGAATCTTCTAAAGTAATTTGAGGCATTGCATTGGATGTAACATCGCATTTTTCTTCTGCTGTACCCCAGGTGGTAACCCATGTCGGAGTAGGAGTGGCGGTTGGCTCTGGAGTCGGTGTTATAGCGGGAGAACTATTAGGCGCCTGCGAAGGCGAAGCCGTACTGGATGGGACAGCCGCATTTTTTTGTGGTGTAGCTTTTTTTGCAGCAAGAACTGTGATGCGGCAGGTAAGTTTACGGATTTTTTTTCCCTGTTTGTAACGTGCAAGAAGTGTTGTCTTTCCCTTTTTTACTCCTTGAATAACAGCATATGGTTTTCCGGTTTTCTTTTGCTTTACAATTTTTGCAACTTTTTTGTTCCCTAATTTCCATGTAACTTTTGTTTTCTTTGCAATTTTTTTGATTGAAACCTTTGCTTTCTTTCCGGTATAAACCGAAACTTTTGTTTTGCTAAGTGCTGGCTTTTTTGCTGCATTAGCGGTAGTACCCGGAACTGTTTGTGACAGAGTGCTCATAAAAAGAGCCGTCAACAACAGAGGGGTGTAAATTTTTCGCTTCATAAGTGCGATACCTCCATTTTTTTTCTTCATTGTACAATACCAAAAAAGAATGTCAACGGCTCAGAGAACAATGCACCAATATATTCAATATTTATGCCATTTTATGCAAATATACCGGTATTATTTAATATTTAATTTTTTTGCTGTAATTAGGTAAGTCAGTAAATAGAAGATGACTCCCAAAGCTCCATACAGGAGGCAGAACAGCAAAAGGACAACATGGATGGAGTCAATCACATCAGGGAATATCAGGATAAATGGGATTGACAACAACGAAATCACAATCTGTAATCCCTGAGAAAGTCCAAGATAAGCACCAATGCTTAATGCAATGCGGTGCGTTTGTACTAATTGTCCAATCATGATGGAAAGATACATCATTAAAATTGAGAACGAGAGGCTGATTAACATAAAAATCCCCAGTAAAACCAGTGCACTAAAATCGCTCAAGTTAATTGTCTGCAAAACGAATCCAATGCCATGAATGATTTCTGACAGCGTAATTGGTGTAGCAATTAACACAACGATAAGCATAGAAATCAATGCAATTCCACAGGCGAGGATATACCACACAAAGGAAACCAGCCATTTGGCAAGTAAAAGCTGGCCTGTTTTGGCGGGAAGGGTAAATGTTAAATATGCTTCCTGGGAAGTCATGGTCTTATAAAAGCGTATGGCAATTAATACCTGAGTTACAATGAGCAGGCCAAACAGCAGCAGACAGTAACCTATGATGCCGCTTCCAAATACAAGAGAAAGAGCATCGGCTGTATTTTCATCATACGGTTGTGAGCCCAAAGACATCATCAAGCTGAAAATAGGTGTTAAAACAACGATGAATCCAAACATTGGAATAAATAAACGCATCGTATCTTTAAATTCGTGTTTAATTAATTTTTTTAGCATCGGAACACCTCCCGGAATAATGTATCGACCGACTTGCCCTGCTGTTCGCGGATATCATCTACGGATGACTGCAGGCGAATCTGGCCGTCCTGCAGGAAAATGACATCATCTAAAATGCTCTCAACATCAGAAATCAGATGTGTGGAAAGAAGCACAGAGGCATTTTCACTGTAGTTCGAAATAATCGTCTGTAATATGTAATCTCTGGTTGCCGGATCGACACCCCCGATAGGTTCATCCAGACAGTACAGATTTGCATTCCGGCTCATAGTCAGAATCAACTGGACTTTTTCCTGTGTTCCTTTCGACATGTGTTTTAAACGCATATTTTCGACGATGTCTAGGCGTTTTAACATTTCCTCAGCTTTGTTTTTGTCAAAATCTGCAAAAAAATCATCATAATAGGAAAATAAGTCTGATATTTTCATCCATTTAGGAAAAATTGTCTGGTCCGGCAGATAGGAAATGTGCTGCTTAGTAATAACGCCGGGACGTTCCCCTCCAATAAAAAGTTCGCCGGAACTTGGTGTGAGCAAACCGTTTATCAATTTCAAAAAAGTGGTTTTTCCGCTTCCGTTTGGACCTAAAAGACCAACTATTTTTCCGCATTCAATCGTTACATTTACATCTCGTAATGCCGGTTTAGGACCGAAATTTTTGCAGATGTGTTTTGATTCTAATAAAATCATAAATCCTCCTTCCTTTGCTTGCGCAGGCAGGCAATGCATTCTTCTTTTGAAAATCCTAATTTTGCAAGAGCCTGATAACAGTTTTCTACAATGCCGTCCGCTAATTCATCACGCATGGACCCAATCAGTGATTCATCACTTGTTACGGTTCGCCCATTTGTCCGGCTGCCAATCAAAAGCCCCTCCTGTTCAAGAGCTGCGAGTGCTTTCTGCATCGTATTTGGATTTACCGCAGCCTCAGTGGCAAGTTCTCTTACCGAGGGAAAACGCTCACCGGGGCGGTAGTGACCGGACAGAATCTGTAACTTAATCTGTTCTACCAATTGTATATATATGGGACGTTCCTTTGATAAATTCCAGGACATAGAAAACCTCCTTTCCATATATTAACTTAATAATTGTATCGCCGTATTAAGTGCGTAATACAATAATACAGCGGATGGATGAATATGTCAAGAGATGTTTGACATTTTGTGCTTCTGTTTTTTCTCGATAAATTATGAAGACACAAAAGTTGTACAAACAATCCCATAATTTTCAGAGAACTTACTTATTAGTTTTTGGTAAAGGAAAAGATTACGTCAAAGAAACAATGCCGTTTTTAGATTTCTAGTAAATTATTAAGAAGAGTTCGTGATTTGTGGGTACAAACACGTGGGTTTCGTGCATGCGTATTTGGCATGCCGATACCCCTACGCGTTTGTTTAGCGGAAGCGCCCACAAAATGCGAACTCTTCTTAATAATTTACAAAAATTAAAAACGCATCATTGTTCCTTTAACACAAACTCGACATTTTTCGTCCTTTACTTTTCTTTTTTTTAGTGATAGAATAAAAACACGAATGAATAAATTTAAGGAGGACATTACAAAAATGGCTAGAGCAAAACAATCCATGGATGGAAATACCGCTGCAGCACACGTGGCATATGCCTATACAGAAGTAGCTGGTATCTATCCTATTACACCTTCGAGCCCGATGGCTGATTCCGTTGATCAGTGGTCAGCAGCAGGACAGAAGAACATTTTTGGCAGCAAAGTAAAAGTTGTTGAGATGGAATCTGAGGCCGGCGCCGCTGGTACTGTACACGGTTCTCTTGCAACAGGAGCTTTGACAACGACATTTACGGCTTCTCAGGGTCTTCTTCTTATGATCCCGAATATGTATAAAATCGCTGGTGAGATGTTGCCAAGCGTATTCCACGTATCCGCACGTACGGTGTCTACACATGCTTTGAATATTTTTGGTGATCATAGTGATGTATATGCTTGTCGTCAGACTGGTTTCGCTATGCTTGCTGAGACAAACCCACAGGAAGTTATGGACTTGAGTCCGGTTGCTCATTTGGCAGCTTTGGAAGGAAAAGTTCCATTCATTAACTTCTTTGATGGTTTCCGTACTTCCCATGAGATTCAGAAGATTGAGAAATGGGATTACGAAGATTTGAAAGAAATGTGCCCAATGGATGCTGTTGAAGCATTCCGTAAACATGCATTGAATCCGGAGCACCCAACTGCACGTGGTTCTCACGAGAATGGAGACGTATTCTTCCAGCATCGTGAAGCATGTAATAAGGCTTATGATGCACTTCCTGCTGTTGTAGAGAAGTACATGAACAAAGTAAATGAAAAACTCGGAACCGATTACGGTTTGTTTAACTACTATGGTGCACCGGATGCTGACCGCGTAATCATCGCTATGGGATCCATCTGTGACGTAGCAGAAGAAGTAATTGATTACTTGACAGCAAAGGGCGAGAAAGTTGGTCTTGTAAAAGTTCGTTTGTATCGTCCATGGTCTCCGGAAGCAATTCTTAAGGTAATTCCTAAGACTGCTAAGAAGATTGCTGTACTTGACCGTACAAAAGAGCCTGGTGCTCTTGGTGATCCGTTGTATCTGGATGTTGCAGCTACTCTTCGTGAGGCAGGTTTGAATGATATCATTCTTACCGGCGGACGTTATGGTCTTGGTTCCAAAGATACACCACCATCATCTGTATTCGCTGTATACAAAGAACTGGAGAAAGACGATCCAAAACCTCGTTTCACAATCGGTATTGTGGATGACGTAACAAACTTGAGTCTTCCGGAAGTGAAACCGGCTCCAATTACTTCTGCACCGGGAACAAAAGAGTGCAAGTTCTGGGGACTTGGTGGAGATGGTACTGTAGGTGCTAACAAAAACTCAACAAAGATTATCGGTGACCACACAGATAAATTTATCCAGGCATACTTCCAGTATGACTCAAAGAAAACAGGTGGTGTAACAATTTCCCATCTTCGTTTTGGTGATAATCCGATTAAGAGTCCTTACTACATCAATCAGGCTGACTTCGTAGCATGTCATAACCCGGCTTATGTAACACAGGGTATGAAGATGGCTCAGGATGTAAAACCGGGCGGTGTATTCATGATTAACTGCCAGTGGTCTGATGAAGAACTCGGACATCACTTGAACGCTGAAGCTAAGAAATATATTGCAGACAACAACATTCAGCTTTACACAATCAACGCGATTGATAAAGCAATTGAAATTGGTATGGGTAAACGTACTAACACAATTTTGCAGTCTGCATTCTTCAAACTTGCTGATGTAATGCCAATTGATGATGCGATTAAGTTCATGAAAGAAGCAGCTAAGAAATCTTACTCCAAAAAAGGTGATGCTGTCGTAGAAATGAACTACAAAGCAATCGATTGTGGTGTTGACGCAATTCATAAAGTAGAAGTACCTGAATCTTGGAAGAATCCGGAAGCAGATGCTCCTGCAAAAGAGAAGACCGGACGTCCGGAAGTTGTTAAGATGGTAAATGACCTTCTTGAGCCAATTTCTAAGATGGATGGTGACAGCCTTCCAGTATCTGCATTCGCAGGTAACCCGGATGGTCAGTTTGAGACTGGTGCTTCCGCATATGAGAAACGTGGTACAGCCGTTATGGTTCCTGTATGGAATCCGGATACATGTATCCAGTGTAACAACTGTGCATTTGTATGTTCTCACGCTACAATTCGTCCATTCCTCCTTTCTGAGGATGAGGTGAAAGCAGCACCTTCAAACATCAAACTTGCTGATACAAAGCCAAAAGCCGGCGAATATAAATTTGCAATGAGCGTATCTCCTCTGGATTGTATGGGATGTGGCGAGTGTATTACCGTATGTCCGAAAGCTGCTGATGAAGCCATCAAGATGGTACCTCAGGAGTCTCAGGCAGACGAGCAGCCGGTATTTGATTACTTGGTAGCTAACGTTGGTAAGAAAGACAGCGGATTTGCTGATACAACTCCAAAGGGAAGCCAGTTCAACCAGCCACTTCTCGAGTTCTCCGGAAGTTGTGCAGGATGTGCTGAGACATCTTATGCAAGACTTGTTACACAGCTCTTTGGTGAGCATATGTACATTTCAAATGCAACAGGATGTTCTTCTATCTGGGGTAACCCGGCAGCAACATCACCATATACAGTAAACAAAGATTCCAAGAAGGGACCGGCTTGGTCTAACTCCCTGTTCGAGGATAACGCAGAGCATGGTCTTGGAATGCACATTGGACAGAAATATCTTCGTGACCAGGCAATTGAATTGGTAGAAGAGATTGCTGCTTCCGATAAAGCATCGGCTGAATTTAAAGCTGCTGCTGCTAAATTCATTGAGACAAAAGATAATACAAGAGAGAACTCACCTGCTGCAGAAGCATTGATTGCTGAACTTGAAAAAGCTGCAAATGCAGGATGTGAGAAATCCAAAGAAGTTCTTGCTAAGAAAGATTACCTCGCTAAGAAGTCCGTATGGATCTTCGGTGGTGACGGTTGGGCATATGATATCGGATTTGGTGGTCTGGATCATGTACTTGCATCCGGCGAGAACGTAAACGTAATGGTATTCGATACGGAGATGTACTCCAATACTGGTGGTCAGGCATCTAAAGCTTCCAATATCGGTGAAGTTTGTCAGTTTGCTGCTGCCGGTAAAGAGATTGGCAAGAAGAGCCTTGCTGAAATCGCTATGAGTTATGGCTATGTATATGTAGCACAGATTGCACTTGGTGCTAATCCTGCTCAGGCTGTAAAAGCAATTGCTGAGGCAGAAGCTTATAACGGACCATCCCTGATTATCGGTTATGCTCCATGTGAACTCCACGGTATCGCTAAGGGTGGTATGAACCACTGCCAGGATGAGATGAAGAAAGCTGTTAAGGCTGGATACTGGAATCTGTTCTCCTTCAACCCTGAGTTGAAAGCAGAAGGAAAGAATCCATTCACTCTGACATCCAAAGAGGGAGATGGTTCTTATCAGGACTTCTTGAACAACGAGGCTCGTTATACTCGTCTGATCAAGCCATTCCCAGAGCGTGCAGAAAGACTCTTCAAAGAGTCCGAAGAAGCAGCAAAAGCTCGTTTCGAGCATTTGCAGAAGCTTGTTGAGCTTTACAAATAAGAATTTGAAATTTTCTGTTTATCGAAAATTTTTGAAAAAGGGGACCATCTCAACAGATGGTCTCCTTTTTACATAAAAAGTATGATTCAAAAAAAAGGGGAAACAATAAAAAAGTGAAAAAGTGACACATTATTTTGATATATTAGGGGCTATCAAGGATTAACTGAAAGGACGAGAGAAAATGAAAAGAAAATGGAAATTATGGATGATAGCATTTGTAGTATTTGTTATGACAGATATAATGATGCAGAGCAATCGAGCAGAGGCAAAAAAAAGAACATTTACGGTGAGTTCCAAAACGATACCATGTAGTTCATCTTATCGGCAGAAACCGTATTATAATAAAAAAACAAAACAGTATTATATGATAAACTCCTATATGAGGCGTTTATCGACAACAGGCGGAACGCTGAAATTAAAAAAAGGAACATATAAAATTCCAGGTACAATTTATGTACCGTCCAATGTTAAAATTGTCTGTGCAAATGGTGTTAAAATCAAAAAAACAAAAGCAACAGGAACAAAGAAAGTAAAATCAACTAAATTTTTGTTCCAAATGATTTCAGAGGAAAAGGCATCGGGGAAACAAAATACAGGAAAATATGCGGCATCAAAAAATGCATCCATTCAGGGAAATGGGAAAGTGATTTTTGATATGGGAAATGTGAATGGAGCAACGGCGGTTTTTGTTGGTCATGCATCCGGTATTACTGTGAGTGGTGTGAGATTTCGAAACAAAAAAGGCGGCAGTTATATTTGGATTGAAGGTTCTAAAAATATTTCTGTCCGGCAATGTGTCTTTGAACGAAAAAAAGATGTGTCCGGTTTGAAAAATCGAATGGCTGTAAGGCTTGAAACAAGCAATCAGACAACATCGGATTTTTCTGGTAAATGGTACAAAAAAGACAATACTGTGAACAAAAAAGTAAAGATTGAGAACAATCAATTTCTGGGGGCGGATGTTGGCATCGGTACGACGAAATCGGTTGTATTAGAAAAAAATAAGCAAACAAAAGAATATTATCAGACAAGCATTACCATTGCAGCAAACACATTTACAAATACCAAAAAGGCTCCGATATATGCTGTCTTGTGGAAGAAGCCGACAATAAAAAAGAATGTAGTGAAAAGAAATGGGGCAGAGAAACGTGCCAGTGCGGGAATGCTTGGGTTTGGAGTAGAAGAACCATCCTTTACTGCAAATCAAATTAGCGGGTGTTCTTATGCTGTGAAATTTGATAGAGCAAAAAATAGTGGGAAAGGGAAAAAATTTCCTTCCGTTATGTCTGTGATAGGAGTAACTGCGGCGAATAAAATAGCGGCTACAAAAGTAGATGATTTGAGCCATTATTATGTGCCAAATGAAACGGCGAGAATTCTTTATTTTCGCAATAGAACGGAAAAAAATTTTACGATTACGACAGCTACAGAACCGTATCAGGAAAAATACACGGATGCCTCTGATTATACAAAGCGGAAAGTGTATTATACACTTATGTCTTATATGGAACAGCTTGAGTATGCCGGTGGTGGAACAATTACTGTCAAGGCCGGCAATTATGAGGTGACTAATAATATCTGTATTCCATCCAATGTGACGATACGGATGGAAAATGGGGTGACATTTACGAAAAAAGGAACGACAGCAACCGATATTTGTTATGCCAAATCTATTTTTACCATTGTGCCGCCATCAAAAGATGGTACGGTTAAGACAATTTCCGGTTACAATGGTTCACATGATGTGAAAATTATAGGAACGGGAATGGTTCGCATGAATTGTGCGAATGTGAAAAACTGTATGGCACTTGTTATGGGGCATGCAAGAAATATAACAATCGAGGGCATTACATTTCAAAACGAATATGGTTCGCATTTTATGGAATTAAATTCTTCTTGCAATGTAACGATTGAAAAGTGTACATTTGAAGGATTCAAGGTGTTGGATAAAAAAAGTTACAAGGAATGCATCAATGTGGATGGCACCGATTTGAATACTGACGGATTTAATTATGATTGGTCGGCTCATGATAAGACAATTTGTAAAAATATTTTAATACAGAACACTACCTTTAAAAATATTGGAACTGCGATTGGCAGTCATACGTATTCTGCGAACGGCCAGACACAGCTTTATCATGAAAATGTTAGAATTTTAAATAATACATTTGACGGTACCTATAATGCAGCAATTCGTGCATTAAATTGGAAAGATACCGTGATTTCAGGAAATTCATTTTTACGGCTTCAGGCATTAGAAGATGGCGTGTTAAATGCAAATGGAAATCAAACAAAATACGTGGCACTTCTTTTGCGAGGTGTGGTAAATCCAACGGTGACTGGAAATGTATTTGAGGATTGTAAGTATTACCCGATTCGTGTTGTGATGCGTGATTCAGCTACCGTTGACGGAGCTGTGAAAGCGGGATATGGTGACACGATATCTTCTGTCTCGGATGCAAATTGGAGTGCGATGCAGAAAAATACAGTAACAAACGTTGCGGAAAAATATCAAAAAATTGTTGTGCGCGAAAATAATGACCAGTCAGACTCAGATGCAGAGAAAAAAGCGTTTTTGCAGTAATTGACAAGCCGGCGGTGTTACGCTATAATTAAATGATGTTAAATTCGTAGGAGGTAAGACCATGGCTGAAACAAAGAAAAACATTTTGACGTATGAAGGTTTGAAAGCGTTAGAGGACGAACTTCATGAATTGAAGGTAAATCGTCGGCGTGAGGTTGCTCAGAAAATCAAAGAAGCACGTGAGCAGGGTGACTTGTCCGAGAACGCAGAATATGATGCAGCAAAAGAAGAACAGCGCGACATCGAGCTTCGTATTGAAGAGATTGATAAAATTTTGAAAAATGCAGAGGTTGTTGATGACAATGACGGCGATTCGAGCGTAATCAATGTTGGCTGTACAGTAACCATCAAAGATTTGGAATTTAATGAAGAAATGGAATATAAAATTGTGGGTTCCACTGAGGCAGATAGTTTGAAAGGTAAAATTTCAAATGAGTCACCGGTTGGTAAAGCTTTGATTGGCGCACAGAAAGGTGAGACAGTAGAGGTAGAGACACCTGCTGGTATCATTAAGTACGAAATTTTGGATTTCCGTAAGAACTAGAAGAAATAGAGAAGTGAGGATTAAAAAGTGGCAGAAGATATTAATCAGTTGTTAAAAGTTAGAAGAGAGAAATTGCAGAATCTTCAGGAGGCGGGAAAAGATCCTTTCAAAATCACAAAATGTGATGTAACCCATCACTCCATGGAGATTAAAAATAACTATGATGAATTAGAAGGAAAGACCGTGACAATTGCAGGACGTATGATGTTTAAGCGAGTTATGGGAAAAGCTTCTTTCTGTAATACAAGAGATTTGCAGGGGGACATTCAGGCTTATGTAGCAAGAGACAACATTGGCGAGGATTCTTACAAAGACTTCAAAAAGTATGATGTAGGTGACCTCCTTTGCATTACCGGTGAAGTTTTCAAAACAAAAACCGGAGAAATTTCGATTCATGCATCGAATGTCACACTGCTGTCAAAGAGTTTGCAGATTCTTCCTGAGAAATTCCATGGTTTGACGGATACCGATATGCGTTATCGTCAGCGTTATGTGGATTTGATTATGAATGCTGAGGTAAAGGATACATTTATCAAGCGTTCACGTATTATCAGTACGATCCGTAAATATTTGGATGGCGAAGGATTTATGGAAGTGGAGACCCCGATGCTTGTGGCTAATGCCGGTGGTGCAGCTGCACGTCCGTTTGAGACCCATTTTAATGCATTAGATGAGGATTTTAAACTTCGTATTTCCCTTGAATTATATTTGAAACGCCTGATTGTCGGCGGAATGGAAAAGGTTTATGAGATTGGCCGTGTATTCCGTAACGAGGGACTTGACACTAGACATAACCCGGAATTTACTTTGATGGAATTGTATCAGGCATACACCGATTACCACGGCATGATGGATTTGACAGAAAATCTGTACCGCTATGTGGCACAGGAAGTTCTGGGCACAACAAAGATTACTTATAACGGAATTGAGATGGACCTTGGCAAGCCGTTTGAGCGCTTGACGATGGTGGATGCCGTTAAGAAATACGCAGACGTTGATTTCAACGAGATTTCCACATTGGAAGAAGCACAGGCAATTGCTAAAGAAAAAGGCATTGAATTTGAGCAACATCATAAAAAAGGTGATATCTTGAATCTCTTCTTCGAAGAGTTTGTTGAGGAGCATTTGATTCAGCCAACCTTTATCATGGATCATCCGATTGAGATTTCTCCATTGACAAAGAAAAAGCCGGATAATCCGGATTATGTAGAGCGTTTTGAGTTCTTCATGAATGGCTGGGAGATGGCAAATGCGTACTCCGAGTTAAATGATCCGATTGACCAGCGCGAGCGTTTCAAAGCACAGGAAGAACTTCTTGCACTTGGTGATGAGGAAGCAAATACAACAGACGAAGATTTCTTGAACGCACTTGAAATCGGCATGCCGCCAACCGGAGGAATCGGTTTTGGTATTGACCGTATGTGTATGTTGCTTACGGACAGCGCAGCGATTCGTGATGTGCTGTTGTTCCCGACGATGAAGTCCGTAGGTGCATCAAAATCTGCTAACAAGCCGGTTGCTGAACCTAAGGAAGAAAAGATTGACTTCTCTAAGGTAGAGGTTGAACCACTATTTAAGGATTTTGTTGATTTTGATACATTCAGTAAGTCTGACTTTAGAGCAGTAAAGGTTAAGGAATGTACAGCAGTTCCTAAGTCAAAGAAACTTCTACAGTTTACTCTTGATGACGGTACAGGTACTGACAGAACCATTTTAAGCGGTATTCATAGCTTTTATGAGCCGGAAGAACTGGTTGGAAAGACGCTTATCGCTATCACAAATCTTCCACCGAGAGCTATGATGGGCATTGACTCTTGCGGTATGCTCCTCAGTGCTATCCACGAAGAAGAAGGCGAAGAAAAGCTTCATCTTCTGATGGTAGATGACCACATTCCGGCAGGTGCAAAGCTCTATTAAGATGATGTAAAGATGTACCGTTTTACCAAATAGACGGGACGTACTTCATTTGATAAAAAACTGAAAAAACAGCGATTTACATCAAACTTACATCATTTGATGCAGAAATCGGTGCAAGCAAGAAAAAATCGCATAATTAGTGCAATGAGTGGGCAATTCCAATCGGAGTTGCCCATTTTCAAAACAAACAGAAATACAAATCGGAATTTGATGAGGAAAATTATTTATATAATCTACCGTCTATGGTCTGAAAACGACCACCTATCGAGAATCGGTGGAAATCAATTCTCGATTTTCTTATACTGTAACCGTAACAAAGAGGAGGTGAGCAAATGCAAATTGAAATCAAGTTAGATGAGAACTGCAAGGAACCCAAAATCATCGTTGTGACAAACAAAATGACCGACGAAATCAATGAAATCATGAAAAGGCTTTCAGACGAGCAGCCGAAAATGATTGCCGGATTCAAAGATGATATTGTCGAAGTGTTGGAGCCGTTTGATATTTACCGCATTTTTGCTGCATCAGGCAAAGTGTTTGCCGAAACAAATCACGGTGAGTACACGCTCCGTCTGCGGCTTTACGAAATGGAGCAGCGGCTGGACAGCAACTTTTTTGTCCGAATATCAAACTCGGATATTATCAATCTGAGAAAAGTCAAGGGTTTTGATTTAAGCTTTGCAGGAACAATTTGTGTCACGCTTTCAAATGGGACGGTTACTTATGTTTCAAGGCGTTTTGTCGCCAAGATCAAACAATTATTAGGAATATGAGGTGGTAAAAATGAAAAAAAAGATGATTCAGCGTGGGCTTCTCGGATTCCCTCTCGGCATTGCTATCGGTTTTGTAATAACTGTGATTATATCAATGTGCATAGGAGATGGTTCGTTCTATCCTGTCAACCCTGAGCTGATTGATACAATGAAAAATGAATTAAACGCAGTTATTCTTCAAACAATTCTCTGCGGAATTTTGGGTACAGGCTTTGCAATGGCTTCCGTTATTTGGGAAATTGATTCGTGGAGCCTTGCAAAGCAAAGCGGAATTTATTTTTCCATTGCCTGTGTTACGATGTTTCCGATTGCCTATATTACGAATTGGATGAAGCATAATGCCATTGGTATTCTTTCATATGTAGGAATATTCGTTGCAATTTTCGTCATCACTTGGCTCGTTCAATATTTTGTATGGAAACGCAAAGTGAAAAGAATGAATGACGGAGTTCGGAAGAGTAATAACGCAAAATGAGCATAACCTTCACAACGGCAACTTCAGGCTTATCGGATATGAAAATCTTTGTGTTCAACCGCTTTTGCAACACTTTT